>Ga0316202_10000498_pt1 | contig 42484 bp, 34 predicted proteins | sample 3monrhotite_MG_FD_204934 | JGI IMG/M metagenome (GOLD analysis project Ga0316202, IMG submission 204934) | Microbial mat bacterial communities from mineral coupon in-situ incubated in ocean water Damariscotta River, Maine, United States -... | ecosystem: Environmental > Aquatic > Marine >...
GCGCTCCCCCAGACCCCCTACCCGGGGCCGGTTTGCTGGGGCCGTAGCCGCGGGGTTTACCCCCGCGAGAGCTCGACCCAGGCCCGAGAAGCCGTAGCCGCGGGGTTTACCCCCGCGAGAGCAGGGGGATGCTGCGCTCCCCCAGACCCCCTAAGCTTTGGGGTGTTGGCTTGGCGGGGGGAGCTCGACCCCTTCAGGGGCCCGTCCTTGGGGCAGGGTGAGGCGCCCGGTGGGGGGAGATCGTCGCCGGACCCCTGAGGGTCGAGCTGTTTGAGGTGTGCGCGGGCCTTAGACGCGTTGCAGCGCTTGGTGGGGTTCTGGCGGGAGGCTGAGCGCGATCGCGTCTCCGGGGCGCACGACTCCTCCCGCGACGACGACGCCCATGACCCCTGCGCGCCGGATGAGCGCGCCCGAAGTGTCACGAGGGGTCAACGCGCGGAGCAAGCCCGGGCGGAACGTGTCGAGCTGGGCGCAAGGGTTCCGGAGGCCCGTCAGCGCGATCAAGGCCGTCGAGCCGATTCGCAGGACGCTCCCGACCGGCAGGCTCCGGAGCTCGATTCCGCGGGTCGTGAGGTTCTCACCAAGGGCGCCTGGTGAGATCTCGGGGAAGCCCTCGTCAGCGAGGGCGGCCAAGAGCTCCTCGCTCAGGAGGTGGACCTGACGGAGGTTGGGCTGGCTGGGGTCGGCCAGGACGCGGGAGCGGTGCTGAACGCGGGCGCCGCTGTGGACGTCGCCCGCGACGCCGAGTCCAGCCACGAGCTGGATCTCGGGCGCGGGCTCCTTGCCGAAGCGCCGCTCCGCGCTGCGGTGAACTGCGGCTATGAGGCTTTCAGTCACGGGCGCTCGTGCTCCTCAACGCCCGAGGGCCTTGCGCAGGGGGAGGCGCGGGTCCCGACCGGCGAGGATCTGGCGCGTGACCTTGATCGAGCGAAACCAAGCCAGGAGCGGCTTGGGCTTGGTCTCGGCCCGGGCTAGGCGATCCTCGGCCGCTTGAAGGTCGCCCTCGAGGGCTTCGAGGCGAGCGAAGAGGGTTTCGTAGTCGAGAGAGCTGCGGTCGTAGACCTCCTCGAGGAAGGCTCTCGCAGCGGGGGCGTCGCCCCGGTCGATAGCGCTCTCGGCTCGAGTCATGCGCGCGCGCGCCAAGATCAGCGGACGAGCCTTCGTCGGCAAGGGACTCGCTGCGATCGCTTCGTGATCCCCTAGGCAGGAGAGGAGCTCCTCGTGCCTGACCCGAGTGACCATGACGAGGCTTGGGTCCAACAAGGGGACTCCTTGGGTCTGAGCGACCCCCTGGGCTCGATGGGCGAGGGCGATCCGAAAGGACTCGGGATCTATGCAGTTGTCCCGGTCGGCGTCGCGAAACGCTCTCGCCTCGGCGACGGAGGCGACCGCGTTCGTGACCTTGTGCTGAGCTGAGACCTCAGCCGGAGAGGTCAGGTTCGCTCCAGGGAAGAGCGGCGGTGCGCGCTTCGCGAGCCGAAAATAGTAAGGCTCGGCTCGGCTCGGGGGCAAGGAGAGGAGCCTGAGGACCTCGAGGTTTGCCGCCCAGCGGGGCTCGAGCCCTTCCGCAGAAGGCAGGGTCGAAGGGGGAGGTGGCGTGCTCTTGTATTCGTCGAGGCGGGACACTATGAAGAGTCCTCGCGCGATTCGAATCCGCGGAGCGTCTCCGTTGAGGAGGCGCGGGAGCTCCTTGCGAAACCAGCCCTCGACGGCCACTCGGGAAGGCGTCCCCTTGGGGGTCTGGAAGGCGATCGTAATCAGGGAATCCGCCACTTGACGGCGAATCACGGCTCCTAGCCAAGGCGTCGTGCCTCGCACGCTCAGGGCGTCGCTCGCCAAGAGGTCTCCCTGTTCTTGGAGGTCGACCCACGCGAACATTTCGGTGCGCGCTGCAGTCGATCGCTCGAGCTGAGCGCGGGCCCGCACGATCGGAACCAGGGGGAGGTCCTCCCTTGGCAAGGCTCCAGGGAGCGCGTTGAGCTGACCCAGGATCAGTTGGGCTTGGCTTCGGAGGCGCTCCAGCTCCTGAGCCAGGTCGGTTCGAGGGTCGCTCAGGGCCAGGGCGGAGTCGACGGCGGCCAGCCCCTGGTCGCCATGGCCGGCGACGAGGCGGCGCCGGGCCTCTTCCTGGAGGGCCCAGGCCTGGGGCGGAGGGCTCTGGGGAGGGGCGAGCACGGGTGGGAGGCGGTCGTCTACCTCAGGGAAGAAAGCTAGCCCGAGGCCCACAGCCAGGACCACGAAGATGGTGGCACCCAGGGCTGGCACCCACCCCCGGGCAGCCCTCTCCGCTTCACCAGCCAGGAAGGCCTCGAGGTCCTCCGCGAAGGCGGCGGCGCTGACGGGGCGCAGGGCCGGGTCCTTCTCCAAGGCCCGGAGGCAGAGCGCCTCCAGGGCAGGAGGGACTCCAGGGAGCAGCTCGCTGGGTGGTGTGGGGCGGGTCTCGAGGACCGCCAGAAGGACCTCGTAGAGCGAGCCCGAGCTGAAGGGGGGCGACTGACTCAGGCAGTGGTAGAGGAGCGCTCCCAGGCCGTAGACGTCCGCCGCCTCGCCGATCTCGCCGCGCTTGGCCTCGATTTGCTCGGGCGCCATGTGGCTGGGGGTCCCGAGGACCGTCCCGGTCTGGGTCAGGGTTTCGGCGCCTTCGGCCCGCGCCAAGCCGAAGTCCGCCAGCTTGGGCGTCCCGCGCTCGTCGAACACGACGTTGGCGGGCTTGAGGTCGCGGTGGAGCACGCCCTGGGCGTGGACGTGGCTCAGGCCCCGAGCCAGGTCGCGGAGAAGAGTCGCAGCTTCACGCGGTGGCAAGGGCCCGCGGGCGATTCGGGCCTTGAGGTCTCCGCCCGAGGCCAACTCCATGACGAGGTAAGCCCTCCCTTCCGCCACTCCCGAGCGATGAATCCGGACCACGTTGGGGTGAGCGTCCACGGCAGCCTGGGCCTGAGCCTCCCGCTCGAAGCGAACCCTCTCCTCGGGATCGGCCGAGGCAGCCAGGGTCTTGACCGCGACCCTCCCTCCGCTGGCGAGGTCTAGAGCCCGGTAGACGGCGCCCATCCCGCCTTCACCGAGCTTGGCCTCGATTCGGAGGCCGGCCACCTCGTCGCCGACGCTCCAGCCCTGCCGAGCTGGCTCGACGGCTCCGTCGGGACCCAGGTCTCTGAGCCAGCCTCTGAGCTCTTCCGAAGTGGCGAGGCTGCGCTCGCTCAGGAGCTGGGCCAAGGTCAGGGCCCCCTGGCTTCGGCGAGCCTCCTCCAGGAGGGCCAGGAGATCCCTCAAGGGGAGGCGCCCGCGCTCGTGGAGGAGGCGGGCTAGGCGGGTGTCTTGCGACGGGCTCACAAGCTGAACTATCCCACGCGGTGCGGGACGAAGAGGGTGGGAACAACGTGCGCGTTGAACCCGTAGGGAACCCCACTGAAACGATGGCCTTTGGGAAACAAGGACTTCCGGCGGGCCAGGTGGTTGCTCATAGGTCTCGTGGATTGAGAAGGGACCTCCCATGAGCCGCATTAGCCTGACATTCGGATCGACGCTCCTCCTGAGCCTCCTCCTGGCCACCGGGTGCAACTCGGGGTCCCGCGGGACCACGGCCGCCACGGCCACGGCCCCCGTCGCCTCCAACACGACGGCGCCCACGACCACGGCCACGACGGCGCCCACCGCGACGTCGACGACCACGACCTCGGTCGCCTGGGACACGCCCTTCACCGCCGCGCCGGCGATCCAGAACGACTCGGTGATCGCGCTTCACCTCCTGGCGCCGAACCAGCTCCTGGCTGGCTCGCCCCTGGGTCAGATCCAGCTGATCGACCTCGCGACGGGCACCGTCACCAACGAGGGCAGCTACGGATCGGTCTCAGCCTTCGCTGAGGTCGGCGGGAACATTTTCATTGGGACCGGCCAGCCCTTCTTCATGCAGGGCGGCCAAGGCGAGGTCTTCCTTCGCGACGCCCAAGGCAACTACACCGTCTCCCTCGACCACCCCCTGACCGCGGTCACCGTCGTCGCGCTCAACAACGACGTCTACGCCTTCGCCAGCGACTACACCGGGCAGGGCCCAGACGCGACGGTCAGCCAGCTGACCGCCAACGCCGTGGCCTGGTCGCAGGACGTGGCGACCCTCCCCAGCTGCCAGATCAACAAGGCCGTCGCCTTCCGCAACGAGGTCTGGGCTGCGGGCTCGGACAACGCGCTGACCGGAACCCTCCGCCTCTTCCGCGGCACGGGCGCCAACTTCACCGAGGTCACCAACCTCCCCGACGCTCGCACCCCGGGCTCGACCAACGAGCTCCAGATCGTGAGCGACTTCCAGGTGATCAACGGCGAGCTCTACCTCGCGACTGTCGTGACCGACCCCACCGTGGGCAACGTGATCACCGGCGCGATCTACCGCTCCTTCGACGGCTCGGCCTGGAGCACGGTCGCCACGACCCCGAACGACGCCCCCATGGCGATCGCCATGCACCAGGGCTCGCTCTTCGTGGGCCTGATCAGCGGTGAGGTCCACAGCCTCGACGCCACGGCGCAGACCCTCGTGCCCGACGCGGGCGTCCCCGCCTCGACGGGCGTCATGAGCATGGTCGAGGTCGACGCGGACACCCTGGCCGTCGGCGTCCGCGGCACGGCTGGCGCCGAGCTCCTGCGCCGCGTGACCACGGTCACGACCACCGGGACCACGGGCTCGCCGACGAACACCACGACCTCGCCCTCGCCGCCCGCGATCACCTACACGACCGACGTCAAGCCGATCCTCATGGCTCGCTGCGCCTCCTGCCACTCGGGCACGAACCTCCCGGCCGCCGTCAACGCCTACCCCTTGACCCTCAACGACGACGTCACCGATCACCAGGAGACGGTCAACCGGGTCAACCCCCAGACGCCCGACGCCTCGCTCCTCCTGACCAAGGCCGTCGGCACGGCTCACGGCGGCGGCGCGATCCTGACGGCTGGCTCGGCCGAGCACACCACGATCATTCAGTGGATCCAAGCCGGGACCATGCGTTAGCAATCACGCCGCCTAGGCGGCACCCCTTCTCTCTCTCCCTTCTCTCCAGGAGCCCGCCGGACACCCGTCCGGCGTGTTCTTTTGGTTTAGTCGGTGTCTGTCTGACTGAGGACCTGCGAGGAGCGCAATGAGTAGCTACCGGATCGGCGCTTTGGCCTGGGCCGCTTTCCTCTCGCTCACGGCGTGGGGGCAGGCCTTCGGCTGAACCATCATTCGAGGCATTCCGGCGGAGTGCCGCGCGACGACCTACGCCTGCGACTCAGAGGGAAAGAAGGCTGCGGCTGTGCTTCGGCGCGACCTGGTGAGGGGCGGCGGGGTCATGCGCCACGCCTATCACCGGGCCCCCGACGGGAAGACGCTGATCTACAACCTCATGGGCGGCCTGGCGGTGCAGCGCGGGGAGCGCATGCAGCGCTACTCCTTCCGCTGGAGGTCGCCGGGGGAGTTCGAGTTCTGCCCGGCAGAGCCGACCTTGGTCGCGACCTGGAGCCCTATCTCGGAAGGCAGCGAGCGCCAAGTGAGGCTCTTGGACCTCAGGGAGCTGGGCCCGAAGCTCGCCGTCCGCGATTTCTACGCACCTCCCGAGGGGTTTCGCCTGATCAGCTTTCGCTGGTCCCCGCTCGGTGACGCGCTCTTGGTGCTCGAGACCTCAGAGACCGAGGGCTGGGTTTGGCGCGAGGTCCGCGTCCGTGACGGCCAGGTCCTCACGCATGGGAGCCCCCGGGAGAGCCCGGCCACCCTCATGGCTCCCTACGTCTTGGAGACCAAGAAGCTGGCCCTGATCGTCGGAGACCAAGAGGGGCTCTGGCTCCTGAACGGGTCGGACACCCCCCTCCCCCTGAGTGACCTCCTGATCCGCCGCCTCGTCGATCGGGCGCACCACTACGCGGGAGGGAAGAACTACCTCGCCCTCGCCTGCCGCGGCAAGACGGCCGGCGGCGAGCGCGCTCGAGGCGTCTATCGAGTAGACGTCGATCGCCTCGTGAAGGCCGCGCGCGAGGGAGCACCCCTCCGGGGTCTGGAACCCTTCGAGCGGGTTCACCGGACGGAGGACTCCAAGACGCTCTGGTTCTCTCCTCGGGGGACATACCTGAGCGGAGCCACGGCGGACGAGATCTACCTCCGTCGCACAGCCAAGCCCCGCCAGGAGCCGACATACCTGACCTTCTTCGACTCCCAGGACGTGCCACGTCAGGTCGGAGGCGTCTACTGGAACGACGCCGAAACCAAGCTGGCCGTGATCGTGGAGCGCGAGCTCTGGGTCTATGACTGGACCGCGCCCAAGAGCGCTCGGGGGGACGCCCAGCACGGGCTCGACGAGCTGGAGGCGCTGACGGGCAAGCGTCCGATCCTGCGGCGCCTCGCTGAGATCAAGGGGGGTCTCCTGGCCGAGCCCCAGTGGTTCGGCGACCGGATCGTGGTCTCGCAGTTCGAGGACGCCAAGGAGGAGTTCGAGCGCCTGGGCAAGAAGTCGAAGCTCCCCCGAGGTGGGAAGTGAGCCTGAGCGAGCGCTTCCGCGAGGCTCACGCCCGCCTTGGGGGCGAAGACTTGGCCAATGAGCTCTCTCGAGTGTTCGCCGACCTGAAAGCGGATCAAGCCGAAGCCGGCTGGCCGATCGACCCAGCGATTCGCGAAGTCCTGCTAGCACTCTGGAAGCACGGATTCTGGACCACCTTCTCCTGCGAGGGACACCTCTACGAAGAGGACCCTAGGGAGCCAGACTGGCGCGCCAGCCCTCCTCAGATCGGAATCGAGGCGCTCGGTCCCATGGGGTTGGCAGACGACCTTCACCCTCTCGACCTCTACGAGTTGGAAGCCGAGGCCTGCACCCCTGAGCACACCCAGATGATCTGCGAGTGGCAACGTCAGAATCTGCGTCGCAAAGCGTCCATGGTGGACTTGTTGTCGGAGTTCTACTCCGCTAGAGACGTCGGCTACGAGATACAGCTCCGTCCCAGTAGCCAGTGTCGGGGTGGGAGCTTCCTCCTCATGAGCGTCGGGGCCGACGCCTTCCGAATTCGTCCCAGAGAGGAGCAGATCCGGCTGCTCCCCCTCTTCCTGAGCGAACTCCAGGCCTTCGGTGAGTTTCTCGGCTCGCGCCAGGCGAACGGGCCCGCCGCGGAGGTCTAAACTCCGAGGCATGAATCGACTCGGACCCTACGAGGTCGGGGAGGAGCTCGCCCGCGGCGCCATGGGCGTCGTGTATCGCGCGCGGGACTCCTTCCTCGACCGCCCCCTCGCGCTGAAAGTGATCGGCGCGGACGCCTTCGATCCCGAGGGCCAAGAGCGCTTCCGGCGCGAAGCCCTCGTCCTCGCGCGACTTCGGCACACGCGGATCGTGGCCGTCCACGGCGCGGGCCTCACGAGCAAGGGGCAGCCCTACTTGGTCATGGACCTCGTGAGCGGAGGCAGCCTCAGTCAACGCCTCCAGTCGGGGCCCCTCCCTCCTAGGGAGGCCGTGCGCCTCGCGACTCAGGTCGCGGAGGCCACGGCCTACGCCCACACCCAAGGCGTCCTCCACCGCGATATCAAGCCGGCCAACGTCCTGATTGACGACTCGGGTGACGCGGTCCTGAGCGACTTCGGCCTGGCCAAGCTCGTGGGCGAGAAGCGGCTGACCCAGACGGGCGACATTCTCGGGACGCCGAGCTACATGGCTCCCGAGCAGGTCCGCGGGAACCTCGACTACACGCCGGCCGTCGACGTCTACGCCCTCGGGGCGACGCTCTATCGCGCGCTGACGGGGCGCACGCCCCTCGAGGCGCCGACCACGACCGAGCTCTTCATGAAGGTCCTCGAGGAGGCCCCGCCCCCAGCGAGCCAGTTCGTGGCGGGGGTCGACGAGGAGCTCGAGGAGATCCTGGTCCGGAGCTTGGCCAAGGACCCGACCGCTCGCTATCGCCGCATGGAGGACTTCCTGAGCGCTCTCCGCGGCTGGCGCGATAAGTCCATGCAGGACACGGTGGCCGTGACCCAGGTCGGCGCCGCCCAGGCTCGAACTCGCTCTCGCCGCCTCCGAATCGCGACCGCAGCCCTGGGGTCCCTGATCCTGGGGCTGGTCGTCGGGACCGGGATCGGGCTCGCCGGAGCGGAGCCCCTCGAGCGGAGTCAGCGCGCCTGGCGTGCGCCCGAGGAGCTAGCTCCGGAGCTGCTGGCGGCCCACGACCGCGGCCGCGCGCGCCTCGATCGCGACGACTTCGTGGGCGCCAAGGAGGACTTCCTCCGCGTGACCGAGGCCGCGCCAGCCTGTGACGCGGCGTGGTTGGGCTTGGGACGCACCTTAGTAGGCCTCGAGGAGGAGGGGGCTCTCGAGGCGCTGCGGCGGGCGACCGCCCTGGACCCCATGAACGCGGCAGCCTGGCTCGAGGTGGGTAAGGAGCACGTCAAGGAGAAGCGCTACGCCGACGCCGTCACGGCCCTCCAGAAGGCTGTGGCCGCCAATCCCCACGGCGCGGCGCACCGGATCTCGCTGGCGGTCGCGCTCCAGGCCGCAGGCCGAAAGCCTGAGGCTCAGCTGGCCTGGCAGGAGTCCTGCCGGCTCGATCCTCGCAGAGCCGAGAACGCGGTGTTCGAGGCCGTCTACAACGGGCTGACCGAAGAACAACAGATCGAGGTCCTCGAGCGCGCCTTGAAGACGGACGCCACCAACGAAGAGCTCCTCATGACGCGAGCTCGGATCTACAACAAGGCGGACCGGTTCCCCGAGGCGATCGAGGCCTACACCGACGTCCTCCGCAACTACATCTCGGACCGCAGCGTGTTGAAGGAGCGCGGAATGGTCTATCTGAGTCAGCGCAAGTTCCCTGAGGGGATCGGCGACTTCGGCGTGGCCCTCGAGCTAGAGCCGGACGACACCTCGGTCAAGTTGATCAGGGGGGTCGCGCTCTTCAAGCGAGGACGCTACGCCCACGCGCTCCCTGACCTGGAGGCCGTCTCCGAGAAAGGCACAGACGAAGAGCGCGCCATGGCGAGCAGCTACGCCAAGCCGATTCACTACGCTCGGACCGAAGGCAACTACGTCCTGACGCGACGACTACCAATGTATGCGAGCCTCCAGGACGGCGAGATCGCTTGGCGCGTCGAGAAGGGCTCGCACGTCAAGCTCCTGGACATCGTCGAGACCGCGAACGACGTCCCCTGGGCTCGGATCACCTTCGAGACCAACACCGACCGCGGCAAGATCACGGGCTTCGTAGAGGGCAGCGCCCTCTTCCTCGACGTCGCGCATCCGGAGTAGTCGCCTCGTGAAGGTTCGGGTCGTCGGGACACGCAAGCAGCCTGGGCGCTGCGCCTATTGCCACGATCAGCTCGTCGCACTCGGACACCGCTGCCCCGGCTGCGCGACCTGGCTGCACCTCGACTGCTGGGAGGAGGTCCAAACCTGCGTCTCGCCGGGCTGCGAAGAGAAGGCGCCGGAGCGCACGCGACGGGGGCGCCGGAGCTCGCGAGAGCCCCAGCCCTCGCGCCCCTCGGGGCGGACCCGCGCCCGCGAGCACAGAGACCAAGGGCGAGGTCGCGCCCACGTCCGGAGCGACGAAGACCTCGAAGCCTGGGCCGCAGAGTCGGCGCGCTCGCGACGGGACTACGGCTTCTGGGCCCGCACCGCGCCCTACTTCCGGCTCTTGTTGAGCCTGATCGTGAACCTCGCGATCGTGGCCGCGATCCTGGCGGTCGTGTATTGGGTCCTCTCGGACCCCTCCCACGCCTGGCAGAGCTTGCGCAAGGGCAAGGGCGGACGCTCCAGCGACCTCAACGGCTACATAGGGGTCCTCTGCTTGGGCGGGTTCAGCGCCTTCCTCGGGTTCGCCTCGATCCGGTGGCTGATCAAGTGGCCCGGGGTCTGGGTCGAGACGGGACGCCTCCTGGAGTGGGCTCAGCCCGAGCCGCTCCGAATGCGAATCTGGAAGGACACGGCGGGGAGGAACGTGACGACCTACGCGGAGTTCAAGACCCTCGACGACACCCTCCGGAGCGGCATGGAGAAGGTCAAGCTCGCGGGCCTGCTCCCTCCCTCTTGGCTGCGCAGCGAGTGCCTCCGCAAGCCCGTCTTGGTCTATGGCCTCGACGACGGGCAGCCGCCCTACCTGATCGAGGACGTCTCCGGGCAGCTCGCGCTGATCCACCCCTAGCTGAGAAGCGGCCTCCCGCCGGCGCTCGCCCGGCCCCAGTAGACTCGCGCCATGAATCGACTCGGACCCTACGAGCTCGGGGAGGAGCTCGCGCGCGGCGCCATGGGTGTCGTCTACACCGCGCGCGACCCCTACCTCGGCCGTCCCCTCGCGATCAAGGTGATCCGCGACGAGGGCCTCCTCGACCCCGAAAGCCACGAGCGCTTTCGCCGCGAAGCGCTGGCGCTGGCGCGCCTCCGTCACCCCGGGGTGATCGGCGTCCACTCGGCGGGGGTCACGCCCCAGGGCTTCCCCTACCTGGTCATGGACCTCCTCTCGGGCGGCTCGCTCTCTGGCCGCATGGGAGGCGTGCCGATCCCACCGCGCGAGGCCGTTCGGATCACGCGTGAGCTGGCCGAAGCCCTGGCCTACGCCCACGCCCAAGGGGTACTGCACCGCGACGTGAAGCCTGCCAACGTCCTCCTCGACAGCGAGGGGCACGCGGTGCTGACCGACTTCGGCCTGGCCAAGGTGATCGGCTCGCGGCGCATGACTCAGACGGGTGACATCCTCGGGACCCCCTCCTACATGGCCCCGGAGCAGATCCAAGGGCAAGGCGGCCTCGGCCCCACCGCAGACGTCTACGCCCTCGGGGCGAGCCTGTTCCACATGCTGACGGGGCGGCCGCCCCTCGTCGCGAGCAGCCTGACCGAGCTCTTCCTCTACGTCTCCGAGCGGGTCCCTGAGCCCGCTAGCCACCTGGCGCCGGAGGTCGACGGCGAGCTGGATCGGATCGTGGCGCGCTGCCTCGAGAAGCGCCCCGAGGCTCGCTACTCGACCATGAAGTCGCTGCTGGACGATCTCGAGCGCTGGAGCGAGGCTGGCCAGGCTCAGACCGAGGTCGCCTCGGCGCCCTCGGCCGCGCTGGCTCCCCCGCCTCCCCCAAAGCGCTGGCTGGGAGCGGCGGGCTTGGCACTCGGCCTCCTCCTCGGGCTCGGGGCCGGCCTAGCGAGCGCGGCGCCCCTGGATCGGGCCACCCGGAGCTGGCGCGCTCCCTCGGAGCTCGGGGTCGAGCTCGAGGCCTCCTTCGGTCGCGGCGAGGCCCGCTTGGCGCGGGAGGACTACGAGGGCGCGGTCAAGGACTACCTCGTGGTGACGAAGCTGGAGCCGGCCTGCGACGCCGCCTGGCGCGGCCTGGGTCAAGCTCGGATCGCCCTCGGCGACGAGGAGCAGGGGCTAGAGGACCTCTCGCGCGCGGTCGCTCTCGACCCGCGCAACGTCAGCGCCTGGTCGAGCCGCGGTCAGGCGCTCTTTGGGCGGGGGGACTTCGCAGGAGCGGCCGAGGCCTACCAGCGCTCTATCGAGGCCCGGCCGCGCTCGGCGTCGCTGCAGACCTCCCTCGCGTTCTGCCTCCAGCGAGCCGGGCAGACCGAGGCCGCCCGCGAGGCCTGGCAGCGAGGGCGTGAGCTCGATCCCCGCTCGGGACAGAGCGTGCTCTTCGATTACCTCTACGGAGAGGCCTCCCCCGCTGAGCGCCTCGCGACTCTGGAGGGAGCCGCCGTCCTAGACCCCGGCGAGGAGGGGCTGCTCCTGCGGCGCGCGAGCGCCTTCCTCGAGGCGGAGCGCTACGAAGCCGCCATAGCGACCTACTCCGACGCGCTCAAGCGCCTCCTCAAGGGCCCTTCCGTCCTCTTGGGACGCGGGCAAGCTCTAGTCGTAAGCGGACGCGATCGAGACGGGTTTAACGACATTGAGCTCGTGCGTGAGCTCTTTCCCGACGAGCCCCTGGTCCGCAAGACGCGCGGGCTGGTCTTCTATCGCATCGCCCGCTACGCCGAAGCGCTGGCGGATTTCGAATACCTCGAGCGGGAGCACCCGAGCCTCGGGCGTGAGGTCACGGCCTTGGCGGACTCGATCCGCACGGCGCGCGACACCGGGAGCTATCGCGTCGTCCAGACCGTCGTCCTCAAGCCGACGCGGGACTCCATGAAGGGCTCACCCGTCCTGGTCGGGAAGCGCCTGCATGTGATCCAGCATGACGGGGAGTGGGCTGAGGTCGAGTTCAGGGTCCGGGGCCAGCGGCACCATGGCTTCGTCTACTTTCCGCACCTCAGGCTGGCGGTGGATCGGGCGCGCTAGGGTCTGTGCGGAGGCGGGCCGAAGGCCCGCCGCTGCAACCGGGCCCGTGCTAGCCGCGTTGGAGCCTGGCCCGGACCTCCTCGGCGGTGTCGTGGGCGATCACGCGGGTCTCGACGAGGCTCGTGAGGTCGTCGCTGAGGCTCAGGGAGCCCTCTCCCCGGGGGAGGCCGCTCAGGCGTCCTCCGCTGACGAGGGTCGCCTGGAGGCGCTCGTCGGGGACGAGGGTCTCGTAGACAGCGACCCTGCCGCGGTCGACCTTGGGGACGAGGCGCTGGCAGATCACGCCGCGGAGGGTCTCGCTGAGGGCGCGTCGAACCATGGTGTGCATGGAGGGCGGCGTGGCCTCGACGATCCGCTCCAGGGCCTCGTCGGCGGAGTTGGCGTGGACCTGGACTAGGACGAGGTGGCCGGTTTCGGCGGCGTGCAAGACCGCCGAGAGGGCCTCGAGGTCGGCCAGGGCCGTGACCACGAGGGCGTCCAGGTCGCTGGCCAGGGCGGCAGTGATTCCGGCGGCGGTGCTCGGGACGTCGACGCCGACTTCGCGCTGCTGGACCAAGGCCTGCTTGGAGACGATCTCGTAGGAGAGGGGATCCTCGACAGTGCAGAGGTGGAGGCTGCGGTGTTCGTTGAGCCACTCGGTCATGGCGTGGAGGGTCGTGGTCTTGCCAGAGCCGTGAGGTCCTGCGACGACGATCAGTCCGTGGCTGGCGCCGAGCCACTCTTGGACGACCTCAGGGGCTCGGATCCGCTCCAGGGTCAGGTCGAGGGGCCCAAAGTTGAAGCGGACGGCCAAGCTGTAGGAGCCGCGAGTCATGGAGAGGGTCACGCGGCCGCGGATCTCACCGATTCGGAGGGGGCGCTGAGCGCTCCCTTCACGTGCTTGGAGCGCGAGGCGCGCCTCGCCGAAGGTGGCTCGGGCCATGGCGTCGATCGCCTCGCGGGAGAGGGCCTCGCCCTGAGCCGTGAGTCCACTCGGGATTCGGACGCGGGGGCGTTCTCCGGGGGCGAGGTGGAGGTCGGTGGCGCCGGCCTCGTGAGCGGCGCGGACCAGGTCCTCGAAAGCCGCGGTGGGGTCGATCGTGCTGGCGTCGGTCATGGGAACTCCTAGAGGGGGAAGCGGAGGCTGCGCGGCGCAGTGCCGCTGGGTCGTCGAGGCGGTCGGCCAGTGAGGCCAGCCAGCCGAGGTCTGAGGTGTTCGCGGGCCTCGAAGAGGCGTCGCTTGACGGTGCCCGGGGGGATCCCGAGCTCGTCGGCGGTCTCTTGGATCGAGAGGCCGCGGAGGTAGAAGCGCTCGATCACGGCCTGAGCTTTGGGGCTCAGCTCGCGGATCGCGGCCCGGACTAGGGCGCGCTCTTCGAGGCGCCCGAGCTCACGCTCGGGCCCCTCTTCTTCAGAGGCCCCCTCGAGGGGTGCCTCGCCCGTGAGGACTTCGCGCCGTCGGCGTTGACCGCGGATCGCCGCCGTCCGAACGAGAGCTCGCAGCCAACCCGTGAAGGCCGCAGGCTCCCGCAGCTCGCTGATCCGATCCAGGGCGACCAAGAACGCGTCTTGAGCCGCGTCTTCGGCGGCGTGGCTGTCCCGCAGGATCGAGCGCGCCATGCCGATCGCCGCCGAGCGGTGAGCAGTCACCACGTAGCAGAAGGCGTCGAGGTCACCCCCCTGCGCCCGGCGCACTTGCTCGATCAGCTCTGAATCCACGATCACCCCAGCCGGCCCAGGGTAGGGCGCAATCACTGCGCCATGGTCCCCCTCGCCCGACACCACAGAGAGCCAGTGGGGCGCGCCGAGGTTCGGTGGTTTTCCGATTTTCTGTATCCGCTCCGGAGAATGAGGCTCGCGTCGCTCGCCGCAGGGATCTTTGCTCGCCTCGGCTCCCTCGGTCCCGACACATGCAGCGCATGCTCGGAATCGCTTGCCCCGGCTGGATTGAAGTTCCGTCTTGCTCGCGTGGGCTCCGCCTGGAGCGGCTCGTGGGCGTTAAGGTCGCCTGCCCCCGCGGAGAGACGATGAACTGCACGAGGCTGGCACCGACCCTTCTACTTCTGACCCTTCTCGCGACCTCAGCGCGCGCTCAAGAGCCGCCGCCCTGGCGCGAGCGCCTGCGTACGAGCGAGGGGCAGATCTCCTGGGCTGAGCTTCAGGCCAAGGTCCGCGAGGCACGCCTCGTGTTCATGGGGGAGCAGCACGGGACGCGGGAGCACCACGAGCTTCAGGCCGCGCTCCTCGAGACCCTGGCCAAGGAGGGCCCGACCTTCCTCGGCTGCGAGTATTTCCCGCGCAGCCTTCAGCCGAAGCTCGACGCCTTCAACCGGGGCGAAGTCTCGATCGACGACTTCGAACGCCATATCGACTGGAGCAAGACCTGGGGATTCCCCTGGAAGGCCTACCGGCCGCTCTTCGAGGTCGCGGCCAAGTACAAGGTCCCCGTCGTGGCCCTCAACGCGGAGAAGGCCATGGCTCGCAAGGTCCGCAAGGTCGGGTTCAAGGGCCTGACCTGGCAGGAGCTGCTGAGGCTCCCTAAGGTCGATCTCGAGCGCCCCGATCACCGCAAGCAGAACCTGGTCGCGCTCCAGCGCGTTCACCCCCTGCCTCCCGCCATGCTCGAGCGCTACTACGAGGCCTTCACGCTCTGGGACGACACCATGGCGGCCTCGGTCTGCGAGCGCTTCCTCAGCGACCCCCGCCCAGGGCTGCGAGCGCTCGTCGTCGCCGGCCGAGCCCATATCGAGGGCCGGGTCGGGATCCCCGATCGGGTCACGCGCCGCTTGCCCCTCGAGCGCCTCGTGATCGTAGGGGCCGAGCGAGACACGTCCCTAGGGGACGCCGTGCTCGTGCCGCCCCCTCCGCCAGCCACCCTGGACGCGGTCGAGCTGGACGTGAAGCTAGACCCCGCCAAGCGCAGCCTGAACGTGACCGCGCGCTTGAGCGTGTCTGGTCTCGGCTACTTGAAGCTCGACTTCGCCCCTGACCTGAGCGTGACCGGGCTCCGTGACTCGGCGGGGAAGCCCGTCCGCTTCGTCCAGGGCAGCCGGGGTGCCCTCGGTCACGTCTCCTTCAGCGTGCGCCAGGCTCAGGTCCTGGAGTTGACCTATCGCGCTAGCTATCGCCCCTTGGAGGGCTCGGCCCACGCCATGGCGCGCGGCCTCGCGCGCTACGTCGGGCCCGAGGGGGCCTACCTTCGCGGAGCCTGGTATCCGCTCCAGAAGGGTCAGGCGACCAAGACCACGGTCACCGTGACCGGGCCCTTCGAGGCCGTGACAGAGGGAGAACGTCGCTCGCGGACGCAAGGGCCGCCCGGCGTCAAGACGACTTGGCACTGCGAAGAGCCCGGCGAACCGCTGACTCTGGTGGCGGGCCCCTATCAGGTCCATGAGCGTCAGCACGGAGACCACGCGCTCTACGCTTACTTCTACCCCCGGGACCGCGAGCTGGCGTCGACCTACCTAGACGCCGCTGCGGGGGCTCTCGATCGCTACGAGCGAGAGCTGGGGCCTTATCCCTTCCCTTCGTTCGCCGTCGTCGAGCACTTCCTCCCGACCGGCTATGGCTTCGCGGGCTTCACGCTCCTCGGGGCGCGCGTCGTGCGCTTGCCCTTCATAGCCAAGACTTCGCTGATCCACGAGGTAGCCCACTGCTGGTGGGGAAACGGCGTGCGGGTCGACCTCGACGAGGGCAACTGGTGCGAGGCTCTGACCTCCTACAGCGCGGACCACGCGCTGGCTGAGGAGAAGGGCGAGGGCGCCGGCTATCGCTTCGAGCTCCTGGCTGACTACGCGGCCTATGTGCGCGGCGGCGCTCAGGAGAAGGCGCTCTCAGCCTTCAAGCAGCCCCACGGGCGCGGGAACCGGGCCGTCGGCTACGGGAAGGGGACCTACGTGTTCCACATGCTGCGGCGAGAGGTCGGCCCGGCGGTGTTCCGCAAGGGCCTCCGCCGAGTCGTGGAGAAGAAGATCGGCAAGGAGATCGGCTGGTCGCACTTCCAGATCCTGTTCAAGATCTACGCCAAGAAGCCCATGGGCCCCTTCTTCGAGCAGTGGGTCAAGCGCCCCGGCGCCCCCACCATTGAGCTCCTCGGCGCCGAGCTGAGCGGTGATCAGCTCAAGCTCCGCCTCGTGAGCCGCGGAGAGCAGAGCTGGAAGCTCAAGCTCCCGATCACCCTCGCGGAGCGGGAGAGCGGGCAGAGCTGGGAGCGCGACCTCGACGTGGAGCTGAGCGCGACCCCGAGCGAGGTCAGCCTCCCCCTCCCTCCCGGAGCCAAGGTCGACTCGGTCGCCGTGGACCCCAACTACGACGTGTTCCGTCGCCTCCTCCCCAGCGAACTCCCGATCGCGATCCGACGAGCGATCGGAGCCGCGGGCGTCCAGATCGTGCTCCCCGACCAGAGCGATCCGCTACGCCGCCACTACGAGCAGGTCGCGCGTCAGCTCGCGGGCCGGCTCCGAGCCCAGGTCGTCGAGCCCCGCGCGATCCTCCCGCGGGCGGGCCAGATCGTGCTCGGCCAGAGCAAGCTCGCGAGCCGCCTTCGCGAGCGCGTCGCCGGCCTCCGCGTCAGCCCCCAAGGCTACGCCGTCCCGGGAGGACAGGTCATGGGGCCAAATGCGCTCTTGGTCGCCGCCGTCGCTACGCCGCGCGGGGTGGCCCTCCTGATCGAGGGCCGCTCGGCCCAAGCGATCGCTGCCGCGCGCAAGATCCCCCACTACGGCCGCTACCAGACGCTCCTCTTCTCGGGCGAGCAGAATCGACTCAAGGTCCGCGCCAGGGCTCCCCGGACTCCGCTCCGCCGCGACCTACGCTGAGCTCTAGAGCGTCGTGACGAGGCGGTAGCCCTGGTCGAGCTCCTCGCGCTGGAGCAAGTCGCCGTAGCGCTCTTCCCAAGCGCCGGTCTCGAGGTCGCGAGCCAGCTTCGCGAGGCCCTGAGCGGTGTCGTCGAGGGCCCAAAAGGACGAGCTGCCCGCGCGGAGGCGGGGATCGAGGTAGGCCGAGGGCCGCCGCCAGTAGGCGTAGAGGAACCCGTCCACGCAGTCGCAGGGGATCAAGACCGGGTCGATCCGGACAGGGCCCAGGGCCTCTTCGTAGGCAGCCAGGGGCGGCATTTGGACCTCGTCGAGTTCGGCTAGGGCCGGGAGGTAGTCGGTCAGCCAGGGCCGAGCGGCCGGGTCGTAGGTCAGGATCACGACGGGTCCCCGAGCGACGCGGCGCATTTCTGCGAGACCCCGCCCTTGATCGGTCCAGTGGTGGACCGTCAAGACAGCCATGGCGGCGGCGAAGCTCTTGTCCGCGAAGGGCAAGGCCTCGGCCAAGCCCTGGACCACTGGCGCGGCCCCGGTCGCGCGCTGGCGGATCATTTCGAGGGAGGGCTCGAGGGCGGTGACCTGGCGGTCGGAGGGTTCGTAGGACCCCGAGCCGGCGCCGACGTTGAGCACCGTCTGGGCGTCGCCTAGGGCTTCGAGGATCGGCGCCGCCAGGCGGGGGTCTGGTTGGCGGAGGTTCGAGTAGTCGACTCCGATGGTGTCGTAGACGGCGCTCACGGGGCTCGGGCTGAGCCCCCTAGTTCCCGCTCAGGCCGCCCGAGATTCCGCTGGAGGAGCCGTCTATGGAGACCCGGTCGCTCGAGCGGGTGCCGATCTTGACGCGGACCTTGGAGGTGGTCGAGGCGCCTGCGGGGAGAGCCGCCACGATCGAGACCTTGTCGCGGCTGATCACGCTCAGGTTGCGGTTGCCGAGCTGGACGCGGAGGTCGCCGGCCGTGCGGAAGTGATCGCCCTCGAGGATCAGGAGGTCGCCGACGCGGCGGACGCGAGTCAGCTCGGGGGCCGGGACGGGAGGAGCAGGCGGCGCGATCACGCGGATCCGGACCGAGCGGCTGTTGCCGACCTGCGGGTTGCGGACCACGAGGCGGTGGGTCCCGTTGCTCGCGTCGCTCGGGACGCGGGCCGTCAGGATCCCGGGGCGGCGGTCGAAGTGGGTGTCGAGGGTCTTGCCGTCCCAGAGGAGGCGGCCGCGCTCGCCGACGTTGCGCGCCGAGACGACCAGGAGCTGTCCAGGGCGGACGGTGGTGGCCGGGAGGACGCGAACTCGGGTCGGGCGACTCGGGAGCGCCAGCGCCTCCTTGGAGTGGATCGTGAACACGGCGCGGATCGTGTGGGTCTCGTCGTCGGTCCCGGGCTTGTCGATCTCGAAGTCGTAGAACTCCTCGTCGTTGTTCCAGTTGTCGATCCCAGGCCGGAACAGGTGCCAGCCGCGGCCGTCGTCGCGCTCCTCGAGGCGACCCGAGACGCTGATCTCCCAGCCCCGCTTGAACTCGGGGACCACGATCACGTCGTCGAAGGGGTCCTCGCTGTCCTCGTCGAAGGGGTCAGCGCCGCTGGCCCAGTAGGTCGGGTAGCTGAACAGGAGTCCGTCTCCGTCGCGGTCGCGGTCGTTGACGTAGATGTAGTCGAGGTCGTCCTTTTGAGCAGGCGCGGCCGTGACCGTGACCCGACGGATCTCGACTATGTCCCGCCGCTTGATCTTGCCTTCCCGGGCCTCGGCGAGGGCTTCGCTGACGGTGTCGAAGGTGTGGGTCTTGGCGAGGGCAGTCGGCGCGAGGCAGGCCAGGAGGGCCAGCGAGCACGCGAGGAGACGCGGAGCGATCATGAGTGTTCCTTCCGAGCGGCTCGGAGGGAGCTGCTGGGTGGAGGTTTTGGTCTCCCTAATTGCACGTCTCGTGCCACCCCTCTGATCGGGAATGAAGCACTTAAACGCCCCAACGATTCAGATCGAGTTCAGGGCGGCCGGTCTGGACGGTTTTCGGGAGGCCGCGAGGGAAGTTTGTTCCCTGCTCTCGAGCACAGACCGTGCCCCGGCGAAGCGTTTCAGATCCACGGAGATCGTTGCGCGACACACCTCAGAGGCTCGCTCGAGACCCACGCCTTGAGGCGATCGGGTCCGCTGGGACGAACCTGATCCGGAGTCAGTCGCCGAGGACCCAGTAGGCCCCGAGGCCGGCCCGGCGCGCTTCGGCTCGGCACCAACGGCGGAGGGCTGCGTCGTCGCCGGCCTTCCAGAGGCCCTGGGCGAGGAGCTGATAGACCTCTCGCCGCGGGACCTTGCGCCGCGAGCCTTCGGCGAGGGGGTTCTCGGCCGCGGCCAGACCGAGGGTCCGCAGCGCGAGCAAGAGCGGGAGGAGCTCGGCCAAGCGCAGGAAGCGAAAGCTAGCGGGGACCGCCAGGACGTGCTCCAGCCCTGCTCGCGCGTCGCGGACGGCTTGCGCCAAGAGGTCCTCGTAGAGCGGGCGCAGCGGGGTCCAGCTCTTGGGGTCTAGGAGGTCTTGGGGCCGGAGGCCGAGCTCTTCGAGGCCTTGGCTCGGGAGGTAGCAGCGTCCGTGCTGGAGGTCGCGGCGGAGGTCGCGGAGGACGTTGGTCAGCTGGAGGGCGCGTCCCAGCCGGACTCCGCTCTGGCAGAACTCGGGGAGCCTGCTCTGGACTCGACGACCGAGGGCTGGGAGGCGCGCGGCGTGGATCAGGGACCAGAACTCGCCGACGCAGCCCGCGACCTGATAGGTGTAGCGGAGGAGCTCCGAGCGCGTGCGGAGCGAGGCGAGCTCGGTCGAGTCCTCGCCGGGGAAGGCCTCGAGGTCGGCCACCATGCCCTCGGTCAGGGTCTCGAGGACGCGGCGGATCAAGGTCGCCTCGAGCTCGGGGAGCTCGCCTAGGGCTTCGAGGCAAGGGCGCAGCTCGCGGAGGAGCTCTTGCTCCTCTTGGATCGCGTCGTCGCTCAGGTCGAGCTCGGCCAGCTCGGTCAGCAAGGCGTCGACGGCCCTGGGCTCGGCTCCTTCGGCGCAGGCCGCGCGGAACCGGAGCAGGAGGTCCAGGCGTCGCTCGCGGGCCACGAGGCGCGTGTCTGCAATGGTGTCCGCCGCGCGCGCCAGGAGGTAGGCCAAGGCGACGGCGAAGCGCGTCTGCTCGGGCAGGAGCCAGAGGCTGAGGTAGAAGCTGCGGCTGACCCGAGCCAGGACCTCGCGGAGAGGGACGCGCTCGCTCACGGCCTCTCGCTCAACGGGGGCCAGCGTCCGCGAGGGACGATCTCCCGTGGGCTCGGCAGCGCTCGCGGAGCTCTGCCAGCACGCCCTCGTCGAGCTGCCCGGGGCGGAGACGCCAGATCCAGTTGCCCTCGGCGCAGCCGGGAGCGTTGGTCCGGGCCTCGTCGCCGAGGCGGAGGAGGTCCTGGGCTGGGATCACCGCCAAGAAGGCCTTGGAGCCGAGGGTTCGGCCGATCAGGTCGCCCACGGGGTCGGCTGCGTCGAGGCAGGCCCGCTCGCGGGTGCAGTCGTCGAGGTCGGCGAACCAGCCGGCGCTGGTCTGGTTGTCGTGGGTGCCCGTGTAGGCGACGCAGCCCTCGACGTGGTTCTCGGGTCGGAAGCTGTGCTCGCAGTCGTCGTCGTAGTAGGCGAACTGCACGATCCGCATCCCGGGGTAGCCCGTGGCCTCGATCAGCTCTTCGACGTCAGGGGTGATCTCGCCCAAGTCCTCGGCGATCAAAGGGACCGTGCCCAAGGCGCCTTCGATGGCCTGAAAGAGCGCGAGCCCGGGCCCCGGGATCCACTTCCCCTCGCGGGCCGTCTCGGCGCAGGCGGGGACCTCCCAGTAGCTGGCGAAGCCGCGGAAGTGGTCGAGGCGGATCAGGTCGCAGAGGTCGCGCAGGCGGCGCGTCCGCTCGATCCACCAGGCGTAGCCCGTCCGAGCGTGGACGGCCCAGTCGTAGAGGGGGTTGCCCCAGAGCTGCCCGTCCTCGCTGAACCCGTCGGGAGGAACGCCCGCCACGACGAGGGGCTCGCCCTCAGGGTCGAGGGAGAAGAGCTCGGGGTGGGCCCACACGTCGGCGCTGTCCTTGGCCACGAAGATCGGCGCGTCGCCGAAGACCTCGACGCCCTTGGCCGTGGCGTAGTCGCGGAGCGCGGTCCACTGGCGTTGGAACTGCCACTGGGCGAAGACCTCGCGCCCCACGGCGTCTTGGCGCTCGGCCAAGACCGCGGCGCGCTCGTGGCTGGGGAGGAGCCGGCGGTAGCGGGGCTCCCAGTCCCAGAAGGCCTGCATCTCGTGGGCTGCCTTGAGGGCCTCGAAGAGGGCGAAGTCCTCCAGCCAGTGGCGCTCGCTGGCGAGGAAGGCCGCGCACTCGGCGACCTGCTCAGGTGTCGCCTCGTGACTGAAGCGCTGGTAGGCCTTGGCGACCAAGCTCAGGCGATAGGCCTCAGCCTCGGGGTGAACGGCGCCCTCGGGCCACTCGGGGGCCTGGGCCAGGTCTTCGTCGCTCAGCCAACCCTCCTCGCGCAGGAGCTCAGGGCTGACCAGGGCGGCGTCGCCGGCGAAGGCCGAGCGAGCCGCGTAGGGCGAGCCGCCGTAGCCGGGGGGCCCCAGGGGCAGGACTTGCCAGACCCGTACGCCAGCGCCTGCGAGCTGGTCGACGAAGGTCCGGGCGGCGGGACCGAGGTCACCGCGCCCGTAGGGGCCTGGGAGTTGAGTCGGGTGCAGGAGGACGCCCGCGCGTCGAGAGAGGTCCACGGGCGACTAGTTGCCTTCTTCTTCTTCTTCTTCCTCGGGGGGAGTGAAGAGGGGCGGGGCGTCCTCGCGGCGGTAGAGGATCGCCGAGGGGGCGTCGACGCCGAGGTTCTCCATTTCGTCGTAGCGCTCGAGGTGCCCCAGGAGCTCGTCAGGGTCGAGCTGGTTGAAGCCGTGGGGCCCCATCAGGCGCGGGATCTTCTTGAGCGGTGACCAGAGGTAGCTCTGACGGAGCTCGCTCAGGGTCTGGAGCGTGTAGCCCGGGCCGCTGCGGGTCATGGGGTCGCGCATCCGAACCAGGAAGCGCCCCTTCTCGGGGTCGTGCTCGATCCCGTAGCCGAGGTGGGCGTGGGCCGAGCGCTGGATCACGAGGCGCCCGACGCCGGTCCAGAGCGCCTCGACGACGTCGATCAGAGAGCTGGTCAGGCGAACGGCGTAGTCCTGGTGGAACTTGGCGCCGTCGCTGTCGAACTCGAGGAGCATGCCGCGCTCGAGGAACTTGAACATGTCGTCGACGGACCGATATTCGCCCGGCTTCCCCATGGCGCTCGTGCGCGAGACGATGTCGTAGGTCAGCTGCCCGACGCGGGTCTCGGGGTCTGCGAGGAGGAACTCGTCGCCCAGGGAGATCATGCCGTTGGCCAGAGAGGTCGACATACAGGTCGTGCCCTCTTGGCGGACGAAGAAGGGCTCGCCGGGATCGACCGGGGGCGGACCGAGGGTCTCGAGGGCCTGGAGGGAGGCGTGGACCTCAGCCTCCATCAGGACCAGCTCGACCACGAACACCGACTCGGCCGTGATCGGGGCCGCCTCTTCGAGGGCGACTTGGCGATACCGCCGATACCACTGGCGTTGGGCGTCGAATACGGCCTTGGGGTCCATGGGGCGAATGATACGCGAGGCGGTTGGGAGCGTGGGTGGTGGTTGGGCGGAGTGGGTTGGCTTGGCTGGGAGGTCTGAGCCGGTTGTTGTTTGCTCCGCCCGACGAGGGCTCGGTTGCGAACCAGAGGTCGTTGGCCTGCGGGGAGTGGACGTAGGGCACCGAAGGATTGAGTTTCCTGGCAGGCGGAAGGGTCCGTCGGCGTCGCGATCTCGCCTGCTCTGTGGAATCGACGGCTCTCCGGGGATTCTGCCGCGGCAGAAATCAGAGCCCGCTGAGCCCGGGATTCTGCCGCGGCAGATCGATTCGCGAAGCCAGGTTGGTGAGCGAGGCGTGAGTGTTCTCATGTGCGAAGACCTCGACCAAGTCGCCGGCTCGTGAGTGTTCTCATGTGCGAACACCTCGACCCTCAACTAGGGGCCGGTCCGCGCAGCACCTCCCCAGGATCAGGCGCCGCCGAAAGCTCCCCGTCTAGGGTCGCGTTCAGCTCGCCCCCTTGTCGCTCCGGTTTCTGCCGCGGCAGAATTTAGACGAGATCGCGACGCCGACGGAGGCCTCGTCGGCCAGGGACCCAATCCCTCGGTGCCCTGCGTCCACCCCTCGCAGTTCAGCCGCCTCCGGATCCCCACCGAGCCCTCGCCGGCGAAGCGAAGCGATCCTGGGCCGCTGCTCGCTCCCGCTTGCGACACTTGGGGAGGCCGCACGAGTGGCAGCTCGTAAGACAGGAGAGCCGAAGTGAAGAAACAGACCCGCGAAGTCCTGGCCGAACTCGAAGCCTTGGGGACAGCGCAGAATCGCAAGGTGTATGGGCGACACGGCGTGACCGGCGAGCTCTATGGCGTGAGCTACGCCCACCTCAAGGCGCTGGAGAAGCGCCTCCGCGGAGAGCACGAGCTGGCCCTCGAGCTCTGGGAGAGCGGGATCCACGACGCGCGGATCCTGGCCAGCCAGATCGCGTCGGGCGAGAAGCTGACCGCGAAGGTCCTCGACGCCTGGCTGCGGGACGTGGACAACCACGTCCTCGGCGACGCCGTGGCTCAAGCCGCCGCGCGCTCGTCGAAGGCCGCCCGCTGCGCGGCGCGCTGGCGAGGCCGCAAGGGCGAGTGGGCAGCGGCGACGGGCTGGAACCTCTACGGGCGCCTGGTCCCGAGCCTGGAGCCCGCGGAGCTCAAGGCGACCCTCAAGGAGATCGAGGCCGCCATCGCGAGCAGCCCCAACCGAGTCCGCCACGCCATGAACGGCGCCCTGATCGCGATCGGCTCCGAAGGCGGCGCGCTCCAGAAGGCCGCGGTCGCAGCCGCCAAGCGAATCGGGGCTGTCAAGGTCGACCACGGACAAACAGGCTGCAAGACGCCGGCTGCGATTCCCTACATCAAGAAGACCGTCGCCCACCGCAAGCAACAGGCAGCCAAGAAGGCCGCGGCAGCCAAGAAGAAGGCAGCCAAGAAGAAGGCTGCCAGATAGGGTCGGCGCCCTCTGACGAACCAACGGAGAGGTCGATGAAACAGCTACCCATTCCCCCAGCGGCAACTCGCGACGAGAGCGCGCACCAGATGATCAGCGCTTGGGTCGCAGAGAAGGGGCTCCACTGCAGCCTGAACATCGGGATGTGGGAGAAGAACCTTGCCAGGCCAGAAGAGGCTTGCTGGGGGATCCTGCTGGCGGACGTTGCTCAGCACGTCGCAAACGCTCTTGAGCAGGACTTGGGCAAAGACCGGCGAGAGAGCCTCCATGCGATTCGTATCGCGTTTCAGGAGGAGCTGGCCAAGCCGACGTCAGGTCATGCCGGTGACTTCGTCTAGACCCTGCCTAGTGACAACGCGGTAGCGGAACGGTCATTCCTGCCTTGGGTCTCTAGATTGACCGCCAAGGACGCCAGGAACGCCAAGGGAAGCTGCGTAGTCGGCGCGCTGATCAAGGTCCACAGGCTTGGACTGGCGTTCGTCAACGACACCGGGAGCGTCGTCGTGCTGAAACTTGGCGTCCTTGGCGTCCTTGGCGGTTAGTTGGAGGCAAGGGCCGATACGCGCCCAGTCGAGCGGAGCCAAACCACTCGACTCACCCACGCGACCCCGCGGCTGCCCTCTCCGGAGCGCTCCTCTCCCGCCAACCCGCCCTCCGTGCCCTCTGTGGCCCTTCGTGAACTCTGTGAATCAAAACCAATCCAGCCTCCGCCAACCGACCCCACTCCGCCTCGCCCAACGCGCCCTGCCCAGCGAAGCCCCCCCAAGAGCCAAACCACTCGACTCACCCACGCGACCCCGCGGCTGCCCTCTCCGGAACGCGACGCTCGCCAACCCGCTCTTCGCGACCTCAGCGGATCCCAGCGCCTCTGCGACTCAAAAAGGGACGTAGCCCACAACCCGGCCGATTAGCGGGCACACACACGCCTCGAGGGAGCCAGCTCTAGGCAGGAACAGCCCCGAAGCCCGAGACCTCACCCGAGGCCAAGACGTCCACGGCGGACGCAAATGCCTTCTGCAGGCGTCGGCTGGCGGCGAGGGCGGCCCGGGTCGGGGTGCGCTGCTCGCGGCCGAAGTTGGCCTTGAGCGCGTAGTCGACGACGCGGGCGAAGGTGGCTTGGGCCGGCGGGCAGCGGACGCCCTCTTCGGCCAGGAGGCGGAGCTCCTCGCTGTTGTCCATGACGCAGGCCACGCGGGTGTAGGGCTCGTAGACCGCGAACCGATCGAGGAACTTGCCGGCGCTGGGGTGTCGCCAGCGGACCCAACGGCTGACCAGGGCCCAGGCGAAGCGGCCGAGGGTCTTGGTGCGAACCTCGACCTCGCGCTTGCCTTGGCGACGGGCCAAGCCGGCGTAGGTGTGGTCGACGACGTCTTGGACGCTGAGGGCTTGCTCGCCGGCGGTCAGGTTGAAGGTCCGACCCGTGACGTCGTCGCGGTGGCCGAGGGCCACGATCGCGTCGGCGACCCAGTCCACGGGGACGCAGTCGCAGAGGGCGGGGCCGAAGCTCGGGACGTAGGGCAGCTTGCCGTCGGCCATTAGGCGCATGGGGTAGTAGACGACGTTCCAGTTGGTGGTCCGGCCGGTCGTGCTGTCGCCGGTCACGATCGAGGGGCGGAACACGCAGTAGGGGACTTTGTCTTGGGCGCGGAGGAAGCGCTCGGCCTCGGCCTTGGTCTCTTCGTAGGTGTTGCGGAACTTGCCGTCGGGGCCGGGGAGGAAGGTCGCGTCGAGGGTGCCTTGCTCTTCGCCGGTCACGTAGGCGGTGCTGACGTGGTTGAGGCGTCGGAAGTTGCCCGTCTTCTGGGCGGCCTCTGCCAGGGCGAACACGCGCTGGAGGCCGACGACGTTGATCGCCTTGGCGACCTCGTAGCTGAGGTCGAAGTCGGTGCTGGCGGCGCAGTGGTAAATGTCGGTGATTCGGCGGGAGAGGGCGGTGAAGGCGATCGGGGAGAGACCGAGGCGCTCTTGCTCGAGGTCGGCGGGGATCCAGCGGACGCGAGCGGCGTAGCGGCGGGCGCGGAGGCCGAAGATCGTGTCGAGGGTCTTGCGGCCGCGCTCCTCGGCGTGGGCCTGAGAGTCGGCGCGGACGAGGCAAATGACCGGGTCGTGGTGGGACTCGAGGAGGCGGAGGAGCACCTGGCCCCCGACGAATCCCGTTCCTCCCGTTAGTAAGATGCTCATGGCGAGTTCCTTCGAGGGTCTCTCGCGTTGCTCTTGTGCAAACACCCTGCCGCCGTTACATGCCCGAAAACAAGGCGTTTAGGGCTTCGTCTCGCGATGGTCTCAGGGCGTGAGGAAGCCCAGAAACGGAAAGCGAAGCGATAACGAAACGGAAATGCGTCGATTGGTCGACGTCTGGATCGCATATGGGGCGTTAGGGGGTTCGGCATGCGCATTGCGAAAGGGGATCCCATGGCCACCAAGCGCTACCTCGTCATTCTCAACGCCAACGCCGGCTGCACGACCTCGACTCCTCGCCTCGAGGAGCGGATTCGCGCTGGCTTGGGTGAGGACGAGGGCAGCAAGGTCCTCTTCGTCCGCTGCCAAGACCCTCAAGAGGCGCGCCGGACGGCCAGCGCCGCCGCGCGGACCGGGCGCTTCGACGCTCTCGTGGTCGTGGGCGGGGACGGGTCCCACCACCAGCTCCTGGACGCCGTCGCAGACAGCGGCCTCCCCCTCGGCGTGATCCCCCTCGGGACGGCCAACGACCTCGCCGCGAACTTCGGGATCCAAGGCGGCGACGTCGAAGGCGCCTGCGCCGTGATCCGTGAGGGCCGCTTCGTCAGCCTCGACCTGGTCGAGGTCGGCAAGAAGTGCTTCGCCACCGGCGGCGGCATGGGCGTCCCCGCTCGCGTCGCCATGTCCGTCGACGACTTGCGCAAGCGCTACGCCGCCTTCCGGCTCCTGATGAGCCTCGTCGGCCACTACATTTATCCGATCGTGACCCTGTTCACGCTCCTCTTGACCCGCAAGCTCCACGAGCGCTATGAGATCGAGACCGCCCGCGGCAAGCGCTGCGAGGTCGAGGGCTACGCCGCGCTCCTCATGAACTTCCGCTCCCTCGGCAAGCACTTTCAGGCCGCGCCCAGCGCCAAGCACTCCGACGGCCTCGTCGACGTCGTCCTGATCGAGCGCAAGGGGCCCCGTGGCCTGGCGCGCCTTCGCTTCCTCATGACCGTGCTCCACATTGCTCGGGGAACTCACATGGGCCGCAGCGACGTCCACCACCTCCGGGCTCGGAGCTTCACCATCGCCGCTCCCCAGGGCGCCTCGGCTTGTATGGCGGACGGTGAGCTGATCGCGACGGCCAACACCCTCTCGGTTCGCGTTCGAAGCCGCGCCCTCGACCTCCTGGTCCCGGCCGCCCACGCCGACCGCCTCCGCAAGACCGGCCTCGCGAGCAGTCCCGCGCCGCCTAAGGCGCTCGCGCGGTGATCCCGCAGGCCTAGCTGTCTCCTGGTCTTCCTCCTGGGAAGTCCTTCGGGACATTCCCGGCGAGGGCAGCGGGCGAAGGCAGCCCGGCGAAGGCAGCTCGGACCCGCCAGCGCTGAGGGGCATAGTTCGTCCCTCGCCAACGTTCTTCCCGATACCCGTGTCGCGGTCTTCCGCTAGGACCTACAACGGACGCCGCGGCGGAGCCCTCCGCCGCCTTGGAGCACCATGCCAGCCACCCTCCTCTCTCTCGCGCGCGCGCTCCCCGAGCACGTGTTCACCGCGGCAGACGCCGAGGTGCGACTGAGTGAGGTCTTCCGGGCGCAGGGCGAAGACCCCGAGCTCGTGCGCCAAGTCGTGCAGAACAGCGGGATCGAGCGCCGCTACTTGGCCCGGCCGCCTGACTTCTACCTCGAGCAGACCTCGCTCACGGTCCGCAACGGCGTCTATCACGAGGTCGCCGTCGAGCTCGGCGTGGCGGCCTGCCGCGAGGCCCTCGCCAAGGCTGGGGTCGAGGCCAGCGAGGTCGACCTGATCGTGGACACGAGCTGCACAGGGATCATGATCCCGGCCCTCGACGTCTACGTCGCCAACGCCCTCGGGCTCCGGCGCGACGTGCGGCGCATGCCCCTGACCGAGACCGGCTGCGCAGCAGGCGCCACCTCTCTGGCCTTCGGGGCCGACCACCTCCGGGCCTACCCCGAGGCCACGGTCCTCCTGCTCTCTGTCGAGCTGCCCTCGCTGACGCTCCAGCTCGAGGACGCCACGCGAGCCAACCTCGTCTCCGCCGCGATCTTCGGCGACGGCGCCGCAGCCGGTGTCCTCGCCAATCGCGCCGCGAGCGGGCCGAGCTTCGAGCACCTGGCCCACGAGACGATCCTCTTCCCGGAGACCCAGCAGATCATGGGCTTCGAGCTCCGGACTGAAGGCTTCAAGATCGTCCTCTCACGACGGATCCCGCTCTTGGTCCAGCGGGAGCTCCGCGGCTGCGTGGACGCCTTCTTGGCCAAGCAAGAGGTCGCCCTCGACGCGTTGAAGTTCTTCGTGCTCCACCCTGGCGGGACCAAGGTCCTAGACAGCGTCCGCGACGTCCTCGAGCTGAGCGAGGAGCAGGTCAGAGCCTCGCGCCAGACCCTGGCCGACTACGGGAACCTGTCCTCGGCCTCGGTCCACTTCGTGACCATGGAGCTCCTCGAGCGGGGCGCGATCAAGCCCGGCGAGCTCGGCCTGATGATCGCCATGGGCCCTGGGTTCACCCTCGAGATCGCGCTCCTCCGCGGCGCGTAGACCCTGTTCGGTTCGCCCCTCGCGGGATAGACCTTCGGGGATACCTTCTGGGAGGCGCAGAGCAATGTTGATCGCTAAAGCCGAGCCCGGACCCGGCGCGCCGAGCGCAGGGCGCTCGGAGCGCCTCGAGGGCTGGACCCGGGCGATCTCTGCCCCCCGTCACTACCTGGCGGAGCCACGCGAGAACCGCCGCGTCCGCGATCTGCTCGCGGACGAGCTGCGGAGCTTCGGCTACGAAGTCTCGCTTACGGACTCCTGTGACAACGTCGTGGCGCTCCCGGCGGGCGGCGCGGCCCCGACCTTGGTCGGCGCCCACTACGACAGCGTCCCTGGAACGCCCGGGGCCGACGACAACGCGAGCGCCGTGGCGGTCCTCCTCGAGAGCGCGCGCGAGTTGGCCGGCGCCGCGCCGGTCGGCTTCGTGGCCTTCAACCGCGAGGAGGAGGGCCTCTTGGGGAGCCGCGAGTTCGCCGAGCACCTCCCTCGTAACCTTCCAGCCAGGCCCCAGCAGGTCCACGTCTTGGAAATGCTGGGCTACTGCTCGCGCGAGGAGGGCTCTCAGGCCAGCCCGCTCCCCTTCAAGCTCCCGGGCATGCCGACGACAGGCGACTTCCTCGGGCTCTTGGCGGATCACCGCTCGCGACGCCTCCTCGATCAGGTCGTGCGCTGCGGGAGAGGCTTGCCTGGCGGGCCCAAGGTCGTCGGGCTCAAGGCGCTCTTCGGGGCCCACCGCTGCTTACCGAACCTCGAGCGGAGCGATCACGCCCCCTTCTGGGCCCAGGGCGTCCCGGCGCTGATGTGGACCGACACCGCGGAGTTCCGCAACGCCAACTACCACCTCCCGAGCGACACCCCAGACACCCTGGACTACGGCTTCATGGCCTCGATCAGCGAGCTCCTCCTGAAGGTCCTGGGCGTGCCCGTGGGGTAGATTCCCGGGCCGTGAACGACCCCAATCAGACGCACCGCGCTCGTCAGGTCGGCCCCTACCGCCTCCTCCGCCAGATCGGCGTCGGGGCCATGGGCGAGATCTACCTCGTCCAGCACGTAGAGACGGACGAGCGCTTCGCGCTCAAGCGAATTCGAGGTGACTTCGTCGACGAGGAGGAGCTGATCCGCTTCCGCCGCGAGGCCGAGCTCGTGGCGCGGGTCTATCACCCTCACGTCGTTCGGCTCCGCGACAGCAACTTCGCCACCGCCCAGCCCTACCAGGTCTACGATCTCTATGAGGGCGGGACGCTTCAGGACCGGATTCAGCGCGCGGGTTCAATGACCCTCGAGGACACCCTGGAGATCGTAGGCAAGCTCGCGAGCGCGCTGAGCCACGCCCACAGTCAGGGCGTGTTGCACCGCGACCTCAAGCCCGAGAACGTCCTGTTCAACGCTGCGGGGGAGCCCGCCTTGGCCGACTTCGGCCTGGCCAGGAAGTCGCAGGCCCAATCTCGCGGCCTGACCGCGACGGGGGAGGCGATCGGGACGCCGCTCTACATGGCCCCTGAGCAGGTCCTCGACAGCAAGCGCGTGGACGAGCGCGCCGACCTCTACGGCTTGGCCGCGATCACCTACGCCATGTTGAGCGGGGGCCCTCCTGTCGTCGGATCGAACACGGTCCTCGAGGCCTTCGACAAGGTCCTCAACGAGCGGCCGCCGCCCCTCGGCCGCTCGGACGTCCCGCCCGGCGTCGAGCGGGCTCTGTTCTCCGGGTTGGAGAAGAGCCCCGAGGATCGTCCCGCGAGCGTCTCTCTGTGGCATGCCTCCCTCGAAGGTGGGGCGCGGGCAGGCTTCTCTGGCGCGCGCCTGGGGCTCGTCTCAGGCCTCTTGGCGCTGGTCGCGTCTCTCCTGGTAGCGCTCGCGATCGGGGTCGCGCTCTGGGACTCGGGAGAGCAGGCTTCAGCGAGCCGAGGTGCACCCCAGGCCAGCTCTCCGAGCGGTTCGCCCTCGCCCACGCCCTTGCCAGCGATCGGCGAGACCGGCGCGGTCGATCTGATTTCGCTCAGGAAGCTCGTCCAGCAGCGCTCAGGGTGGGCCTGGCTGACTCTGAGTCAGCCCGAGGGGCCTCGGGTCTCGCTCTTGGTCACCTGCACTTGGGGAAGGGACCAGCTCTCCATTGAGTTCACCCGGGGCCGCGGGGTAGAGGGCGAGATCTGGGACTCGACCTTCGACTCTGGCGAGCGTCTGACCGGCCTGATTCGCCGAGGGCGCTACGCCGTCTACTCTGAGCGGGGGGAGGTGATCGAGGAGGTCAAGCTCCCACGAGGTGTCCCCCTCAAGGGGCCGGCAGGGGAACTCCTAAGGCCTTACCTCGAGCCTGGAGCCATGGCCGCGGTCCTTCGGCTCCTCGCCAAGGCAGAGGCAGACGATCACGGAGTCAGGCGCGCCGACTGGGGGGGAGACGGTTTCGTGTGGGAGCCTCTGATCTGGGCTGAGTGGCCGAATCGATCGAGGGGGGCAAGCGAGAAGGTCCTCAAGGAGCCTCCTCTGGCGATCCGGAGACTGCTCCTCGAGACCTTCCGCCTCGAGCGCTCCGAGGTCGATCGGGCCATGTCACCCCAGGCTTGGGCAGGGGCCTTGACTCACAACTACTGCCGCGACCTAGACACGCACCCGTGGCCGGCGAACGAGCACTTCGCGCTTCCCTACGGCGTCGCCCAGCTCAGTCCGCTACTCCTGGGAGCGGCGCGGATCAGCGGCGGACAGCTCGTGCACTCTCAGCCAGGAGGGCTGCTGATCGGGATAACTCCGGCCGCAGAGACGCGCTACCTCGTGTTCGGTCAGCGCAAGGGGTGGCTCCGAATCAGCTGGGGAGGGGGCAAAGGTTGGGTGCGGGGGCAGGAGTTCGACAAGCAGGCCGGCCGAATGGTGCGAGTGATCTTGAACTCGGTAAACGTCCGCATGCGACCGTATTTCCCGGGCGACGACTATGGGCACCTGGGGGCGAACCCTGTCGTGGGGCAGGTCCCACAAGGTGCGCTCTATCCCTTCCTGGGTGTCGTGACGGGACCGCCCAAGTTCGTCGAGCTAGATCCCCGCAAGCGCACAGCGAAAGGAAAGCCGGGCCCGAAGGAGCGCTGGGCTCTGATCCAGTTCGACGATCGCCAAGTCTGGGCCGCGCGCTGGACCTACAACTCCGAGACCAAGAAGCGGGTCTCGCTTGTGCGAACCGACACCCAGGATCGCTTCTTCCCTGGAGGCGGCAAGTGAGCTCAGGGCGCTAGGTCTTGGACCGCAGCCCTGACGACTTCGTGCGCTGCCTCCAGCGTCCCTTCTGAGCTAGCCCCATAGAGGTCTGCCGAGAGGAGAGGCGCCCCGATCCGGGCCGTCACGGTCCACGGGATCCAAGGGCCCAGGACCGTCAGGGGGAAGTGGAGCCAGAGCCAAGAGAGCGCGCTCGCGGGGCCGAAGCCCCAGCGCGGGCCGACGAGGCCCAAGAGGAGCCCCACCCCCAAGGCGCCGCTGAGGGTCAGGGGGAAGCGCTTGAGCCCGAGCAGGCGGGGCGCGACGAGCACCCAAGCCAGGAGCTTTGAGCGCCAGAGGATCGGGTTCGTGAAGCTCGCGCCGTGAAGTCGCAGGGGGACGATCGGAACTCCCGCTTCGCGAGCGAGGCGGAGGAAGCCCTGGCGGCCGTTGAAATCCACTCGCTCGGCCTGCCAGAAGGGGCGCCAGGCCTCGTGGTCTCCGCCGGGAAAGACCAGGACCGGCGTTCCGCCTTGGAGGGCTCGTAGCGCGTGGTCGTAGCTCGAGGGCACGGCGCCGAGCCCGCGGACGAGGCCCGCGAATCCTGGGCAGTGGAAGGCGAGGGGGTGGGCCATGGCGGCCAGGCGGTGCTCGCCGCTGAAGCGCTCGGCCCAGAGCGAGGCCAAGACGGCCACGTCGGCTCCGCCGCCGCCGGAGTGGTTGACCACGATCAGGTAGGCGCCGCTGGGCGGGAGGTTCTCCCAGCCTGCGAGGCGGGGGCGGAACATGAGCCGGAAGGCTCCTCCCAGGAGGCCGCCTCGCCCGAGGGTGCGTTGAACCCAGGGCGCGAAGCGCCCGGTCTCGCCGAGACTCGCGCGCTCCGCGAGTCTGTTCAGGAGGCCCATGCAGGAGCCTCTCGGGACATGTCTTTCGTGGACGAATGGGGCGTGTGGGGCCTGCCTGTGGGCGCTCTAGGGGTCGCTGTGATTGGTGTCGTGCAGGGACGATAGCGCCTGAGCAGGCGAGAGAGGCCCTGGATGTCGCTCTGCAGCTGAGCTCGCGCTGAACTCTTCTCAGCTCGCCTCGCTATTTCCCATGAATACAGCACTTACGCCCAAATTCTTGCAGATCCCAGATGGCGCCGCTAATCCAGCAGTGGGTTGTTTCTTTTCTGACCGTGGTGGGTCAGAGGGTTGGTGGTGTTCTATGAACGAAGATGGTGCCCTCATTGAGGGTTGTCGTCGCGGTGACGCGGCTTGTTATCAGCGCTTGTACGAGAAGTATTCCAGCAAGGTCCACGGGTTCGCCCGCAGGTTCTTGCGGGACGATCAGCACGCGGAGGACGTGACGCAGGAAGTTTTCCTGCGCGTGTTCCGCAAGCTGGACACCTTTCGGGGTGAGTCCCGGTTCTCGACTTGGCTCTTCCGGGTGACGTTGAACGGTTGCAAGAACCGTCGGCGGAGCTTGGATCGCCAGGCGCGCTTCGATCCCCAGCGCTTCCACGAAGGACGGCGCATGGTGGGCGAGGCGCCTGAGCGCGCGCTCGAGAGCGCGTGGCTCGGTGGACGGATCGGAGAGGCCCTCGAGTGCCTCCCTGAGGCGCAGCGGGCGTTGATTCTCTTGAAGGCCGTCGAGGAGCTCTCCTACAAGGAGATCGGCGAGTTGTGCGGCCAGAGTGAGAATCAGATCCGTGGGCGCCTGTATCGCGCCCGCAAGGCCTTCCGCTCCGCCTTGGCGGAGATCGGGGCCGAGGACGTCGCCGTGGCGTGTTGAGAGAGCGCCTTGGCCATCGCGAGTTCGCTCGCTAGGCTGGGGTGAAGAAGAAGGACCCTTCGGGGTCCGCGAGAGCGACCCCGGGGTTGGTGGGCTCTTGGTGGCGGATCGGCTGGGGAGTCGGTGCGCTGGATACCAGGAGTAATGATCGCCGGAGAAGGTCGAGTGATCGAACGCGAAGAGCAAGGCTCCTTGGAGTCTGAGCGAGAGCTTCGTAGGAGCGCCCACGAGGGGTGCTCCGAGCTATCTGCATGGTCTGGGTCCAAGGAGGGCAGCGCCCTCGTTGATCCCATGAAGTCGGGTGGGCTTCCCCCCTCCTGGCGGGTCTTGCGCGGCGAGCTTTCGCCGGGTCAAGAGGCTGATCGTCCCCCTCCCCGTGTGTGGGCAGGGATCGAGCAGACGCTTCGCGTGGAGGGGCTGATCCGGGACTGATTTCCCCCCGGGTTTGCCTCTGCGCATGCAAGAAAAGAGGACCTCCTTGTCGGAGGTCCTCTTTGCATTCCGGAGCGTCTACTTGCGCGGGGCGGTCTTGATCAGGAGCGGGCAGCGGGCCTCGCGGAGGACTTTCTCGGCGACGGAGCCGAAGCGCCAGCGGCTGAGGCCTTCGCGGCCGTGGCTCGTCATGGCGAGGAGCTCGGCTTCGTGGCGCTCGATCGCGCCTAGGAGTTCCTCGGCTGGGTCGCCGTAGGCACCGACGACGTGGGCCTTGACGCCGGCTGCGACCAAGCTCGCCTGGACCTCGCTGAGCGCAGTCTCGGCCTTCTCTTGGGCGCGCTTCTTGGCGACCTCGGGGACGGGGTGGACCGACTCCTTGCCAGGGACGCTGACGTGGAGGAGGACGACCTCGGCCTCGGAGTCACTCACGATCGGGAGCACGAGGGGCATGATCGAGGCGGCGAGCTTCGAGCCGTCGAGGGGAATCAGGACGCGGCTGAAGTTCTCGCTGCTCCGTCCGCTGAGGCCCTTGGGGCTGGCGAGGTAGACGGGGACCGTCGCGTTGCGGAGCACGCGCTCGGCCACGCTCCCGCGGATGATGCGGGCGACGCCGCTCCGACCGTGAGTCGCCATCACGATTTGATCGGCCTTGTAGTCGTCGGCCACGCTCAGAATCTGATCGGCGGGATCTCCGATTCGGAGGATCGCCTCAGGCTCCTCGCCGCTAGCGGCGACCTCCTTGCTCGTCTCGGCGAGGTATCGGAGCGCGGCTGCTTCGTCCTGCTCTGAGGCACCGCGAGGGAGGACCTGGAGCAAGAGCAGCTTGGCCTTGCGGGCCATGAGTAGCGGGGGAATGTGGCGGAGGATCCCCTCCGCGAGGGAGGAGCCGTCGAGAGGGACAAGGACGTTCATGGGCACCTTTCGGGGGGCGACCCCAACATAGCGCAGGGCAGGAGTTGGCCAAGGCGCTCAGGGAGGTTCTCTGGCTGCCAAGAGAATCTCGCTGGGTCCTGTAACGAGCCGACTGCCTTCTCCCAACTGCAGGGGAAGGAAGTGAAGGAAGCCATGCTGCGCGATTTGAGAGTGAGCTACTGGGCCCAGGCCCTCGTGCTTCTTTCATGTCTGGTCGGGTTGGGCTGCGACGACACGTCCAGCGACTCGCCTGGGAGCGCTCGAACCAACGCGCCGATCCAGAGCGAGCCTGTCCAGAGCGAGCCCGTCCAGAGCGCGCCTGTCCAGAGCGCGCCTGTCCAGAGCGAGCCCGTCCAGAGCGAGCCTGTCCAGAGCGAGCCTGTCCAGAGCGAGCCTGTCCAGAGCGCGCCAGAGCCCAGCTCCTCTCGTCAGGTCACCTCAGAGCCTGCCTCCCTCGAGCATGGAGACGTCAGGGGTGGCATGAGCGCTGCGATCTCGGGCCGCGAGGTCGAGAGCCCCCTTGTCATGAGGACCCGCTTCGAGCCACGTGACGGCAAGTGGATCGCTCGCTGGGAGATCCGAAACCGGGGCGACGAGCCGGTCTTCCTCGTGACCCAGCTTCCGGTCACCAAGTCGGCTGGGATCGTGGCGGACGCGGCGCGGATCTACCGCCGAGCCGACCAAGACACCCTCCACCTCACGAAGCGCCTCTGGCGGATCCCCGCCGGAGTCGCCCCCCTCGTCGAGGAGCTCCCTTACTTGGTGCGCCTCGAGCCTGGCCAGACGAGCAGCGGAGCGATCCGAGTTCCACCCTCGCTTCGCGAGAGCTACCCCTACCAAGCCAGTTACCGAAACGCCCTCGTGCGAAAGGTCGTGATCTCCTTCGGCTACTTCACCTTAGACAGCCAGCCGGTGGCCTCGCAGGCCAACGCAGGTCTGTTCGAGGTCGGCTATCAAGCGCTCGACATGCAGCGCTTCCTCACGAGCGAGCCGCACGACGCGCGCTTGATGGTTCGCTAAGCATGAGTAGCCACCTGATCCGCGCGCTGGCCAGCCTGGCGCTCCTCGTCCTAGCCTGCGGGCCCGTCTGGGCGCAGAGCGAAGGCACCCCCTCCGCAGAGATCCCCGAGATCCCCTCGGCACCGATCAAGCCGGTTCAGCTCTACGAAGCCGACTACGGGCACAACATCACGATCAGGGGCACGCCCGAGTACATCTACGCGACCGCTGACCTGCTCGACTCATTGGCCGAGCTCCCGAGTGGGGCCGCGATTCTGCAAGAGCTGGGGCAGAGCGGAAGGACGACTCAAATTGCGGCGGTCCCGACTGACGGAAACTTGGGACCCCACGCCAGGCCGACTGACGCGGCGGGCGCTCTCTTCGTTCAAGAGGGGATCGTGCTTGAGCCGAGCAGCGGGAGCGACGCCTTGGTCTTCATGAACCCCGACTACACCATGCCCGGGTTTACGCCGGAGATCATCATGGGCCATGAGCTGCTCCACGCCCTTCACTTCCACGAGGGAGAGTTCAACAACCATCGCGTGACGACCCCCGGGACGGGACTCGAGACCATGGTCGAGGAGTTCCGCGCGATCGGAACCTTCGGGTTCGAGGACGAGGCTCTCTCCGAGAACCAGCTCCGGCGCGAGTGGAACGAGCTTCACCCAGACCGGACCGTCCCCATGGAGCGCAACGGACATGGTGCCTTTGACTTCGGGCCCTCGCGGAGGCCCGAGACGGCGCCCCAGACTTCGATCCGACCGGTCGCGCGGCCAGAGGGACCGCCCCAGACGTCTCCTCGCCCGCGGGCTCGGCCCCAAGGAGGCCAGAGTGAAGGCGCAAGCCAAGTCCTAGGGCGTGCCCTCCGTGGAGGAGGAAACTAGCCGCCGAGGCCGCCGAGGAGGTCCTTCAGCTCAGGCGGGAGGCCGCCGGCGCCGCCGAGGCCGCCGAGGCCGCCCATGCCGCCAGCGCCGGACATCATGTTGCCGAGCTGACCCTTCTGAGCCTCCTCACGAAGCTCGTTGGCCTTCTTCATGGCCACGTTCACGGCTGCCGCCAAGAGGTCCTCGAGCATTTCGCTCTCGGCTGGATCGATCAGCGAGGGGTCGATCTTGATCGCGCGCACTTCGCCGGCACCCGTCGCGGTGACCTTGACCAGGCCACCCCCGGTCGAGCCCTCGACCGTCTTGTCGCGCAGCGAAGTCTCCATTTGCTGCTTGGCCTGCTCGGCCTGCTTCATCATGTTGCCCATGAGCGCGTTCAGATCCATGCCACCAGGTCCAGTCATGGTTTCCTCCTCGAATTGGGGGTCGGTCTGCGGTCGCGAAGCCTAGCACGGTGCGTCCTGACGCTGCTCGGCTCGTTGGCTCCTCAAGTCTGTTGGCCTCGAGGTCGCCGACCCTGACTAGAACGTCTCCTGAAGACGAGCGCCGAGACTGGGTTGGCGTGAGCGGTCCTGAGCGCTAGGCTCCCTGTCCCCGAGGAGCCTCTGTGCAGCCACCCCCCAACGACGACGACGCGCGCTTTCGACCCCCCGACGACGACGCCCGCTTTCGGCCTCCTGGCATGGCTGCGCCAGAGGAGGGCCCGAGCGCGCCAACGGTCGATCCCGGTCGGGCCAAGCGCATCCGGGTCTCGATCCTGCTAGGAGTGCTGCTGGTGGTGGGCTTGGTCTATCTCCGGATCTACCTCCAGGAGAACTGGACCCCCGACTGGGACCAGAGCCAGCTCGTGAGCGTCCAGATCCTGGTCCCACCGAACCTCGACGAGGACGAGCAGGCCCTCTTGGAGCAGCTCGACTCCTTCTCCTTCGCTGACGAGGGGATCCCGAGCATTACGGCCCTCGACGACTGGTTCTCGGCCGAGCAGAAGCGCTACGGCCTCCAGAGCTCAGGCCCTCCCGTGATCTTCAGCGTCGTCCCGAGCAAGGCCATGCGCAGCGATCCGGTCGCTCCCCCCAAGGGAGACGAGCCCTTCACCGAGCGCTACACCAAGACCAACGCCTTCCTCGACTTCTACACCAGTCACCGCAGCGCGAGTCCGGCCACGAACACGATCTACGTGATCTTCTATCGGCCCACGACCCACCCCGAGTTCAAGAAGATCCACTCGGTCGCCGACCGCCGCTCGCGTTCGGGCTTCGTGTTCGCTGCTCTCGACGACGAGGGCGCCGAGGCGGCCGTGATCAACCTGGGACACGAGCTGCTCCACCTCTTTGGCGCCAGCGACAAATACAAGGGCAAGGAGTGCGCCTTCCCAGAGGGCTACGCCGAGCCCTTTCGCGAGCCGCGCCACCCTCAGCGCTTCGCCGAGGTCATGGCTCAGGGGATCCCCAACGGGCCCGGCCAAAGCGAGACCGTGATTCGGACCTTTGACGAGGCTCGGATCGGCGCTCAGACGGCCGCTGAGATCGGCTGGATCGACGAAGAGCGCCGCGCTCGCTACTACGCCGGCGACGTCAGCGCGGGTCCCACCCTCGACGAGGAGGACTGACCAGCCTCCAGCGGGAGTGCTCGATCCCAGGATCGTGTCAGCGTGGGACGTAGCGGGCAAATATTGCCCATCTGACTGATGTCACGAAACGAATCGTGGCCCAGGTCTGGATCTTGAAAAGCCCACGAAAAGACCAGCTCTGCCACAACTCGTGCGTTCTCAAGGGTCGAGGCCGCGATGGCCCTCCGGCACCCCGCTTGCAATAGGGCTCCTTGAACACCCGCGAGACGGCCGGGCGCCGAGACGGAACATGCACTCCGCTGTTTCCGCTCAGCTCCCGCTCTGGAGCCACGCTTCGGCTCCAGGCTCGGGTGCACGGAGAGCTCAATGCTTGCGAAGGACCAGATCATTGGGGCTAGCCCCGCCATGCGTCGAGTCGAGGATCAGATCGAGCGCGCGGCAAGTCGCGACTTGACGATCTTGATCCGGGGAGAGACCGGGACCGGGAAGGAGCTCGTGGCGCGCGCGATCCACGCTCGCTCCTCGCGCTCGAGCGGTCCCTTCATGAGCGAGGCCTGCGGCGCGATCCCCGAGGGCCTCGCCGAGGCCGAGCTCTTTGGTCACGAGGCCGGGGCGTTCACGGGCGCGCGCGGTCGGCGCGCGGGCATGTTCGAGCGAGCTTGCGGCGGGACCCTCTTCATGGACGAGGTCGCCGATCTCGGCGCGGCCATGCAGGCCCGCCTGCTGCGTGTCCTGCAAGAGGACGAGGTCCGTCCTCTAGGCGGTGACGCCACGATCCCCGTCAACGTCCGCCTGATCGTCACGAGCCGTTACGACCTGGAGTCGCTAGCCCGCGGCGGGACCTTCCGCCGCGACCTCCTCTATCGCCTGGCCGTAGTCGAGATCCACCTCCCCCCCCTGAGGGATCGCCGCGAGGACATTCCCCTCCTCGCGAACCACTTCCTCGAGACCGTCGCCGCAGAAGAGGGGCGCCCCGCTCCGCTCTTGAGCGAAGCTGCCTTGGATCGCCTCTTGGCCTACTCCTGGCCAGGCAACGTCCGCGAACTCGAGAACGCGATCCGCGTCGCGAGCCTCTTCGCCAGCGGAGACCTGATCGGACCCGACGCCTTCCGCCTCGGGGAGCACGCCCCGCGCGCCGTCGAGAGCGCGCCCCCCGTGAGCTACCAGGCCCTCCTCGACGACTTCTCGTCTCGCGAGAAGGCCTACGTCGAGGGCGTCTTGGCAGAGCAGAGCTGGAACAAGGCCGGCGCCGCCCGAGCCCTCGGGATCTCTCGCTACGCCTTCTACCGCGTCCTGAGGCGACTAGGGATCGAGGACTCCGAGGCCGAGGCGCCGGCCGCGCGCCGAAGCGGCAGCCGCTCGAGTCAGAGCCCGAGCGAGAGCCAGCGACTCCTGATCAGCGCCTAGCGCGGCCAGTCGAGGTCCCTCGCTCCGGCGAGGGCTGGATTGCCGTGCACACGCGGGCGCCCGCGTGGATACTGCGCGAGTGGCGACGACGACCTATCTAGCAGCCGAGGCGCTCGGCGACCCTACGGAGCGACACCTCCGGGCGGCCCTCTTCGAGCGGATCCTGGAGCGGGTCCACAGATACTTCCACCGCATGATCTGGGACAAGACCGCCGTCGACGACTGCGTCCAGCAGACGCTCTTAGCGCTGGAGCGCTCGCTCCAAGAGGGGACCTACGACCCGCGCCAGAGCTTCAACCGCTGGATGTGGCTCAAGGCGCATACGGTCTATGTGGCCCACTGCCGCTCCAAGGCCAAAGCGCCAGGCGCCCTCCCCGCCGCTGAGGCCGAGGCCGAGACTGCGTCTCCCGAGGCCGGCGTGGAGGCCAAGCACGACGCCGAGGTCCTCCTGCGCACGCTGCGCGGTGAGCTCGATCCTGAGGACTTCGAGATGTTCGTGCTCTTCTTCGGGGAGGGCTATAACGTCAGCGAGGTCGCAGGGATCACTGGTCGCGATCGCAAGACAGTTCGTAAACGAATCCAATCCGCGAAGCGCCGCGCGCTCGAGGTGTTGGGAGGAGGAGCAACCCTATGAGCATTAGCCTGGGAGACGGCTTCAACCGTCGCAAGAAGCTCGGCGCCGACATTCAGACCTGGATCAACAGGCTCAGTGGCTCGGGAACGGATAGACGTCGCTACAGGACACTCGCGGTCGAGGGCGAGGGCGCCTTCGTCCCCGTGCCGGGGACGGACCGGATCACCGAGCGCCACTACTCGATCGAGGAGTGCCACCAGAAGCTGCAGGGGCTCCTGAGCGAGGACCGCGAGCTGGCCCGGCGGATCTCGCTGACCAACCAGCGCGCGACGGCCGTCGTGACCGACCTCGACGGGGTCGAGCGCGAAATGACGATCCCTGAGCTCTTGGTCCTCCGCAACGACCTGATCCCCAAGCTGGAGCAGGTCGCCCGCGCCGTGCCTCGCCGAGCTGAGGGGGTCAGCGTCTATGGCACCGGCGAGGGCTGCGTCCAGCACCGCAAGATCGACCGGCTCGAGGAGGTCAAGGAGACCCTGACTGAGAAGGGGCACAAGATCCAAGAGAAGCGGACGATCGGCTACGACGTCGCCGAGACGACCGACTACGGACTCCCGGTTCGCGACGCCTACAACGAGATCGATCGGATCCAAGAGTTCAGCGAGCGCGTCAAGCAGGCGATCCAAGAGGCCAACAAACACCCGCTCGTCGATCTGAGCTAAGAAACATGGGGGCGGCGGCTTTACTGAATGATGGTTCGTAACTCGCAGGACTCAAGTTGCACGCACGTAAGCGGTCTACTTCGAGGATAGCGACCTCGTTTTCGTCAACCCGAATCGGCAAGACGCATTCGTTAGTCAACGGCACACCGCAATCTGTATAAAAATGCCGGGCCACCATCGGCCCGAGAGGAAGCCGCCGCCCCGCTTCTTTCAACCCTCCTAGGAGTCGACCGCATGGCGAAGAAGAAGACGCCAGCGAAGAAGGCGACCCAGAAGGCCAAGGTGGCCAAGAAGAAGGCCCCCGCCAAGAAGAAGGTGGCCAAGAAGAAGGCCCCCGCCAAGAAGAAGGCCCCCGCCAAGAAGAAGGCCCCCGCCAAGAAGAAGACGACTCGGGAGGCGCTGACTCAGGAAATGGCGGCGATCAAGAAGAGGGCGCTCAAGAAGGCCGAGGCCAAGAAGAGGCCTGCGCAGGAACCAACCATCGGTGAGTTCGTGAGCGTCGTGGACGCCATGGGCTCGCGTCGGCCCGGATCCAAGGTGCCGGCTGGGATCCCGATCGCCCGCGAGGCGGGCTTTCATACCGACCAAATCGGCGCCCTGACCGATCGCGAGGAGCAGGTCATGGCCTTCGTGGTCGCGAGCCTCTCGCCGGATCGAGCCGCTGACTGGAAGGACCAGAAGTGGTGGTATGCGGTCCTGCACCGCTTCGACTCCATGGGGATCCACCTCGAGACCGTGGCTCGCTTCGCGGGGCGAACGTCCGACGGCGAAGCCCTCGTCGTGCAGCGCGCCAAGACCTACCTCGCGGGCCTCCTCGGGAAGCTTCCCCCGATCCAGCCCCAAGTCGTCTTCGCGGGACTCTTTAGCGTCGAGATCCACGGGCGCCTGTTCGGCTTGGTCGACGCCTCTGAGCCCGAGGAAGACTACGAGCGGATCGACCTCCTCCCCAACGACCTCGGCTTCTTCCCTCCCTACGACGGGAGCTACGACACCTAGACGCCATGAGCGGGGCCGCACACGAGAGAAGCCCGCCGCGCAGAGAGCGCAGCGGGCTTCGACTCGCGTGATCTAGCTAGTTCCCGTCTCAAAAGCCGCGAGGTCGCTCACCGAGCGGCCTCGCGGCCATCCACCCGCGCCATCCCGGCCAGCTGAGAGGGAAAACAGAAGGGGCGTGTCAGCCTCAGTTCGTATTGGT
>Ga0316202_10000499_pt1 | contig 42333 bp, 38 predicted proteins | sample 3monrhotite_MG_FD_204934 | JGI IMG/M metagenome (GOLD analysis project Ga0316202, IMG submission 204934) | Microbial mat bacterial communities from mineral coupon in-situ incubated in ocean water Damariscotta River, Maine, United States -... | ecosystem: Environmental > Aquatic > Marine >...
CGGAGAGCCGGAGAGCCGGCCAGCCGGAGAGCCGGAGAGCCGGAGAGCCGGAGAGCCGGCCAGCCGGAGAGCCGGCCAGCCGGAGAGCCGGCCAGCCGGAGAGCCGGAGAGCCGGAGAGCCGGAGAGCCGGAGAGCCGGAGAGCCAAGGGTGGGCACGATTGACCTCGGCAACCGCTCTGGTGCCCCCGGTAAGTCCACGTCGGACGAACATGCTAGAATCCCACCCAAAAAGCAATAGGGGGGTTGGGGGGCGCTCCTCGCAAGCTGCATGCCTGCTCCCAATCCGAGAGTCAGCAGCGGGTTGGGCGAACCTCTCTCTCTCGGCGAGCTAGGCCCCTCTTGGCCGCGGGCGACGATTGATCTGGGAGGGTAAGGTCACCTGTCCCGCGCGCCTTGGCGGGGCTTGAGAGGGTGCTCGGTGCGTCGCGAGTTTCGTCTGCAGGACGCGAAGTCCGACAAGTTCTGGATCGTGAGCGTGAGCGGCGCGAGCCACACCGTTCACTTCGGTCGGGCCGGGACCAAGGGCCAGCAGAAGACCAAGGACTTCGAGTCCGGCGCGGCAGCTCTGGCTGCGGCCGAGAAGCTGATCTCCGCCAAGCTCAAGAAGGGCTACCTGGAGACGCAAGACACTGGAGACACGGCGGAGGCCGCGCCCGACCCTGAGCTCGTCGCCGAGGCCGCCTCCGAGCCCAACCTCGCTTCGGAGGGCGGCCCACCCGGTCCCAAGGCGCCCAGTCCCAAGGCGCCTGGTCCCAAGGCGCCCGGTCCCAAGGCGCCAGTTGCCAAGGCGACCCGGACCACGGCTCCAGGCCCCGAGGCCCCAGACCCGCTCGCCGAGATCGCGGCGCTCTCGCCCCAGGCCTGGCGTCTCGCCGGCTGGCGTGGGCTGCCCCCGCTGGAGCCAGGCAGGGCCAAGCCCTTCAAGCGCGCAGCGAGCCTCAAGAAGCTCCGCGGGCTCCAGAAGAACTACGCCCGCGACTATCGCGAGGCCCACAAGCTCTGGAAGAAGGTGATCTCGACCGCCCTCAGCCGCGCGGAGGCCGAGTTCTGGTGGCAGGCGCTCCGGCGTCTCAAGCAACGTGAGGGGCCCGACTCGGTCGCCGAGAGCCTCGAGCGCCTGACCAGCTACACGCCCAGCGAGGAGGACCTCGCGAGCTCTCTCCCTGCGGAGCCCACGGGTCACGACGCAGCCTGGATCGGGCAAGCGGCCGGCCCGGACGGGGCCTTTCGCCTCCTGCCTCTGCTCATGGGCCCGAGGGTCTTCCTCGATAGCCTCAGGGCGAGCTTCGAGGGCGCGGGAATCTGGACTCGAGCCGGGGCAGGCATGCGCCCCTTGGTCAAGGTCCTAGACGCCTTTGGGCGCCACGTGCTCCCCTATCTGTCCCGGGAGGACTTGGAGGGCTTTCGAGAGCGCCTCCGCCAAGACTTGGCGGGGGTCGAGGACTGGCCGATCGCAGGTTCGCCGGTCGCAGGGCCAGTCGCCTACTACTTCGCGGGACTGGTGGGGTGCTCCGAGCCGATCGCCGATCTGGCGTCGTCTTGGGCGGACGATCGCTATCGCGCCAGCCCTCAGGACGCGTGGTATCAGGGGCCGATCCGCGTCCTCTTCGGCCTCGCCGGTCCTGGAGCGATCGTGGCGGAGGCTAGGCGCCTCGGCCTCGAGCCGACGAGTCCTCTCGAATTCGAGGCTTGGATCGCGGCGACGGGAGAGGCCGGGCTGGAGGGCGCTGCAGCGACGGTCCTCAGCCAGCCCGCCTACGTCGGGACCGACCTCGTCAAGGTGTTTGGGCTCTATCGAACTCCGAGCGTCGTCCCCCACATGATCCGGGTCCGAGCCTTCAGGCCCACAGCGAACTTCGCGACCAAGTGGTTCCCCAAGCACCCTCTGGTGGTTGCCCGCGGTTACCTGCGCTTGGCGGGCGGCGAGGGCGGCGACGCGGCGGAGGCCGTAGATCGCCTGATCGACCTCCAGGACGAGGAGCCAGAGCTCTTCGCCGCGGCCTGCGCAGCGGAGGCGCCAGCCCCTGAGGTCCTCGCTCTTCTGAGCGCCTCGGAAGGAGAAGAGTCGCTCTCTCTCGAGGACCTCTCGGTGGAGCTCAGGAGGCACTTCGCGGCGGTGGCAGCGCTCGGTCCGGCGAGCCCGAAGGAGCAGGCCGCCTGGCTCTCCCTCCGCCGAACCCCCGCGATCCGGATTGGCGAGAGCCCGCTCGGCCCAGCCGGGCTGAACCTCGTAGTCCGTGCGCTTCAGGCCTCTCCCCTCGAGATTCGGCCAGAAGGACCCGGGCCGGACTTGCTGGCGGCGCTGATGGGCGCGGCCGAGGCCGAGACCTTGGAGGACTTCGGCTGGTCGGTGTTCCAGGGCTGGCTGAGCAACGGGACCCAGAGCGGGCAGAAGTGGTGCCTGACCGGCCTCGGCTACCTGGGTGGAGACCGCGTCGTGCGCCTCCTGACTCCCTTGATCCGTGCCTGGCCGGGTGAGAGTCAGCACGCCCGCGCGGTGACGGGCCTCGAGGTCTTGCGGCAGATCGGGAGCGACGCGGCTCTGGGAGCGATCGCCGGGATCGCAGCCAAGGTCAAGTTTCGCGGGCTCAAGAACCGGGCAGCCGAGTGCATGGACTTGATCGCGGCGGGTCGGGGCCTGACTCGCGAGCAGCTTGGAGATCGCCTGGTCCCCGAGTGCGGTCTCGACGCTGGGGGGCAGCGAGTCTTCGACTACGGTCCGCGCCGCTTCGAGTTCGTGCTCGGGCCAGAGCTCAAGCCCATGGTTCGTAACGAGGCTGGCAAGCTGCTCAAGGCGCCGCCCAAGCCAGGCAAGAAGGACGACCCCGAGCTCGCGCCGCGGGCTTTCGCGGACTGGAAGATCTTCAAGAAGCTGGCGACGGACACCGTCAAGCTCCAGGTTCACCGCCTCGAGTTGGCCATGGTCTGTGGACGTCGCTGGTCGCCCGAGGAGTTTCAGCGCTTCTTCGTTCAGCACCCTTTGCTCCGGCACCTGACCCGCTCGCTCCTCTGGGCGAGCCACGCCGGGAGGTCGCTTCAGCCCTTTCGCCTCGACGCCGCTGGGGCTTACCTTGACGCCAAAGGGTCACCCGTGGACATTGGCTCAGGCCCGATCGGGCTCGTGCACCCGCTCGAGCTCAGCGCGGAAGAGCGCAGTCGCTGGGACGCGCTCTGGGACGAGGTCGAGGTCTTGGCGCCCTTCCCGCAGCTCGATCGTGAGGTGTTCACCCTGCCGGAGGGGAGCGGGGAAGCGGTCTCGCTGGACGTCGGGGAGATCGTGCTCACGCCGCGCAAGCTGCGGGGGGTCTTGATCGGGGCCGGCTGGCTGCGGGGTGAGGCGCAAGACGCGGGGATCGTGAGCGAGCACGTCAAGCACTTCGAGTCGGCCAACCTGACCGCGATCCTGCAGCACGAGGGGATCTCAGTCTCTGGCTACGACTACTGGGAGCAGGCGCCGGTCGAGCGCTGCTTCTTCCTCGAGGGGATCCACGAGATCGGCGCCTGCGCCTGGGTCTCCGTCAATCGCGGGATCCCGCTCCAGACCGCGGACCCTGTCGTGCTGAGCGAAGTGATCCGCGACCTGACCTTCCTGGCCGAGGCGGCCAGCGAGGAGTAGGCATGCGCGACGAGGCCTTCCGCGAGCTGGAGCGAGAGTGGCGCGCGACTCGCGACGCCGAGCTCGAGCAGGCCTACGTTCAGAGCGTCGTCCGGCGAGGACTCCCGCGCGCGCGACTGCTCTTGGCGGGTTATCTCGGCTCGAGCGCGGCCCTAGGGCTCTTGGGCGATCAAGGCTTCGCGGAGGAGCCGAGCCTGGGCTCTTGGCTGGCCGGGCTCGGCGCCGGCCGCTTGGCTCGCAAGCGGGAGCTGGCGCGAGAGTCGGCGCTGCGAGGAGCGCTCGCGGCCTTGGCGCTCTTGCGAGCGGAGGGCGAGGGGTCGCCTCAGCTGGACGCGGCGAGCGAGGTCGTGTCGCGTTGGATCCAGGACCCGAGCGAAGCCAACCGGGCGGAGGTGCGTAGCCTGCGCCAAGACCCAGAGCCGATCCCTGCGCTCGCAAGAGCGGTCCTCGCCAGGCGCGTCAACGAATCGGCGCGCTCGGCCGCGAAGGTCGCGGACTACGTCGTGAGCGCCCTCCGGACGCGCTATCGCAAGAACCAGCAGGTCGTGCGGAGCGCGATCTACGCCGAGCTCTTGCCTTGGGCGCTCTCAGTCGACCCCAGCTAGCTAGGGCTCTAGGCCCGAGCTAGCCGCGGAGCTCGTAGATCCGAATGCTGGCGACGAAGGGGCAGGACTTCGCGAGCTCCTCGGCGTCGTCTAGGGACTCTGCCTCGACAATGTTGAAGCCTGTGATCGAGTCGGGCCCCCAGGGGAGGTCCTTGGTGCCGCTGCTCGAGATCTCGCGGCCTCCTGCGAAGCCGGCTTGATCGACCTGCTTGTCTGCGATCGACTCGAACCACCGGCCCCAGGCCTGCATGTCCTCGGGGCTGGGCTTCACGAAACCGCAGTGCATGAACATGAATCTCTTCATTGGAGGTTCCTCTCGGAGCAGCTCTTGGCTCCCGGGGTGGGCGAAACGAAAGACGCCCTCGCGGGCGCGAGGGCGTCTCCAAGTCAGCGTGTGTGGCGTGGCCTAGGGGGTCTTGTTGCGGCTGCCGCGGACCTTGACGCGTCCGAAGACTTGGCAGCCGCTGAGGTCGTTGTTGTTGCCCTTGATATCAATGTTGCCAGTGATCGTGACGCCGCGCAGGACCCAGTTGTCTCCGCGGATCTCGCAGTGGCCGTCGATCACGGTCTCGCCGTGGCCGGCGCCGTTCTTGATGAACCCGCCGCCGTGACCCTTGAAGTCGCCCCGGAGGTAGCCGCGGTCGATATCGACGCGGGTCCGCTCGGCCCAAATGTGGCTCTGAGTCTTGCCGAGGTCAGGGAGCCGGGGATACGCCGAGCGGTAGCCGCCGACGAAGCGCTTGCCGCCGCGAACGACGCGCTTCTTGGGCTGGCGCCGGCGCGCGGGCCGGCGAGCGGGCTCGGGCTCGGGCTCGGGCTCAGCCTGGGCGTGGTCGTCGTGGTAGCCGTCGTCGCCGCCGCCGCTGTCGCCGTCGTAGCTGGAGCCGCCGTCGTCGTCGTATTGGCTACCGCCGCCGCCGCCGTTGTCGTCGATCACGATGCGGCAGCCGCCGCCAAAGAGGAGGGCCAGGAGGGCCAAGGGGAGGAACAAGCGCTTCATAGGGATCGTCTTTCCAGTGGTTCGGGGAGTAGCAGACTCCATGAGGGCCCCCACCGCAAGTGGAGGTCGGCCCACAGGAGCTCAGGAGGAGTGGTCCTTCGTCGGCTGGGGTCCACTGGCTATTCCAGGACTTGGCCGGATCGAGAACCAAATTTCGATTCGCGAAGGCTCAATTCAGGAGCTAGCCTTAGAGCATGCGTCTCTCCCTCTGTCTCCTGCTCCTGAGCGGCACCCTGGCCTTGGCCCAGCCGGTGCCTGCGGGCCGGAAGCTGGGGACGGGGACCAAGATCGAGACTCGCCTGGAAGGTCAGGACCTCAGGGGTCGCGTCGGCTGGGAGGTCGTGGGTGGCGAGCGCGCGCTGGTGGCTCGTCTGGGCGACTGGAGCGGTCGCGGAACGCGCGTCGCGCCGGGTCGCTATGTGTTCAAGCTCCAGCGCAAGCGAAGCAAGCAGCGGGGGGCAGTGGGTGTCCTCCGGGGGACGAGCGTCTCTGGTGAGCACACCGAGACCATGGAGCTCCTCGTGGATCGCAACGAGGGCTTCCGCGCCGCGCTGCGCCAGGACGGCAAGGTCCTGACCCGAGTTCGAGAGCCTGCGCCCCTAGTCGTCGGCGAGCCGCCTAAGCTCCTGCGGCGCACGTGGTGGGGGACGCTTCCCGTGGCGGCTTGGGGGACAGCAGTCACCGCCTTCGACTTCTTCAAGCCGGGATCGCAGGGCTTCGAGGAAATGCGGGGCGAGACCACCCGAGAGGACAGCCAGGCCCTCCGCAAGGCGCTCGAGGAGTTCACTCCCAAGCCCTGGGGTCCGGCCGAGATCTATCGCGCCGCGCGGGAGCTGAGCCTCTCGGACTACCTCGCGCTACAGCTCGCCTTCGGGTTCTCGATCGACGAGCGCTGGGAAATGCGTGAGCTGATAGGGATCGACTCCAAGGAGCCGCTCCACGACAAGTACAACCACTACTTCGCGAGCGCCGTCATGGCGCACCGGGGCAACGCTCAAGGGAGCTTCTTCGTCGGTTGGGCGAAGGAGGTCGGCGACATTCCCGGCACGGGCTACTCCGAGCCCGACCTCGTGGCGGACGCCCTGGGTGCGGAGTTCGGCGAGTCGATCGCCGCGGGTCGCGTGCTCGACCACGGACGCCTCCTGCCGAACCCGAGGTAGGGGCCGCCGTCGCTTTTCGCGAGCGAGAAGTCGCCTGCCAGTTCCCGGAGAGTCCGCCAAGGCTGCGCCAGCGTCCAGGGCGGCCGCCCAAGGGCGCAGCACTCTGATCTCCCGCTCGCGCAGGGCGGCAGGAGGAAGGGACCTCCAGGGCGGCAGGGGCTGCACCTTAAAAGTGCTCCGAGGACAACCTGCGAGCAACTCCATAGCACGCCAGAGGTTCGGCGAAGGTCTGCAGCTTGCGAAGAGCGCCCCCAGCCCCCCTATTGCTTTTGGGTGGGATTCTAACAAGTTTGTCCGACATGGACGATTTGGGGCAGGCGCCTGAGTCCCTTTGGGGCTTGGGCAAGCGGGCGCCCGTCTCTTCCTCACACGCTGAAGGCGTCGAACTCCGCCTGCGGGCCGAGGCCTCCCCAGAGCTCCCTCGCCCACGCTCCGAGCTCTGGGGGGTCGGCGGCCGCGGGCCGAAAGGCGAGCGCGCGAGCGGCCAGCGCTTGAGGTGTGGTTGGATCGCCGAAGTAGGGGAAGGCTGGATCGAGGACCGCCTCGAGGTCGCGTTCGCGCCCTTGGCTCAAGCGCTCCTCGAGGTCCTCGCGGCTGAGCCAAGAGGTCGGCGACTTCCAGCTCGCGCGGAGCGGATCGGTCGAGCCCGAGTCCTCTCGGGGGCCGACGCTTCTCAGGGCCCAAGCGCTCAGGTCCGAGCAAGCCGCCCTGAGGGTCCGGGTCCAAGACAGGCGAGCCGCTGCCTCCTCGAAGAGCGCTCGCGTCGGCCGCATGCCAAGGAGCGCGCGCCTGAGGTCGAGGACGCGGCCCCAGTTGCCGAGCTCGGCTTGGCGCTCCGGCTCGAGGAGCCACTCCAGGTGCGGGCGGCAGGGGCAGAGGGTGACTCGGGCCAAGGCGATCCAGGCCCTGCTCTCCCAGCCTCGGCGGGGGGTGCCGCTCGGAAGTCCCTGAATCGCCGGCCAGGTCGCTCCCAAGAGGGCGCGTCGCAGGGCGCGTGGGTCATGGGCCTCGAGCGCCTCGAGCCAGGGCACGAGCCCCGCTCCTCGCTCGTCGGGTACAGCTGCCGTCGTCTCCCCGAGCACCGTCAGCGCTGCTGGGTCTCCGCTCAGTGCAGCTAGCTCGAGTCCACCCGGTGGGAGGTCGCCACGGCGGGAGCGCTCCGCGAGGAGGTCGGCGGCGGCGTTGGGGTCCGAGTCGCGCTGGAGGGAGCGCAGGCGCGCGTCGCTCATGGGTAGATCGCTAGGCTGGGGGTCACGGCTCCAGCCTAGCTGTCGCGCCCCCGCCGAGCAGCGCGGCGACGCTCGCGACGCTCCGCGAGAAGAAAGTCGCTAGTGCGGCGACAGGCGGAGCCGAGGCGCGCGTATGGCGAGGGTAGGTCGGGGTTCGCCGTTCTTTCCCCCCTGGCCGATCACAGTCGAGAGCATTGCGAGCAAGTCGCCAAACCCCTGCGGGGACGGGGCTTGTGGCCTGGCGCCCTGACACTAATGACGGGGTGTGAAACCATTGCCAATGAGTGGGGTCCTATTCCTGGGGAGGAGCGAGGCGAGTGGAGCAAGAAAATGAACCCGAAAGTGATGATGACCCGGTGGGGACCCCCGACCGGTAGGAAGAAGCCAACTCACTGCGCCGCCGAGGACTGCGTCCAGGCGACTCGTGAGGGCAAGCCCTTTTGCTCGGACCATGTCGAGCGGCTGAGCTATGTGCAGCAGGTCCAGGCTCGAATCGCAGCTCGCGAAGACGAGCTGGCTGCGGTCAAGAAGCGCGGAGGCCGCGCGGTCGATATCGAAGGGATCATTGCGCGCGACGTTCTCTGCTCGCTGTGGATCAACGGTGAACGCAGCGTCGCTCGCCTGTCTCGCGAGCTGAACGTCGACTTCGAGGTTCTCAAGCACTACGTGGCCCGGCTCAAGAAGGCCAAGCAGTTGACCCAGACCTCTCCGCGCCGCGGCGCGGGCAAGGTGACCCTCGTCCCCGCTCTGAGCGAGATCGAGGATCCCCGCGAGGTCGGGCGGCCTCGCCCAGCTGAAGCCGCGCCCGCGGTCGAGGCCGCAGAGGCTGCGCCCGAGCCAGTCCCGCTGGCAGTGGCGGCCGGGAGCGAGGGCTTCGCGCAAGAGGCTGCTGCCTACCTCTTGCCTGCCCTGGCCCAGCCCCTCCCCCTGGAGGAGCTGGTGAACGAGGGTCGCAGCGCCTGCGGCGGCGCGGGCTAGCCTCCGAGGGACTCCCGCCCGACCCGATCAGCGCTCCCAGGTTGTCGCCGGCCTGGGGGCGTTCTTCGTGGTTGGCTCGGCACGCGGGTATCGTTCTGGCGAGCCTGAGCCAGGAGGAGTCATGGAGCTGATCGTCGAGGAGCATCCGCTCTTGGATCTCGGAGCGATCCGAGCCACTTTCCCTCAACCCTTGGGGCTGCTCCCCAGCCCACCGGAGCTCTTGGCGCTCTTGAGCCTCGAGGCCAGCGCCCCGCTCCAGCGCGAGGACTCGGTCAAGAAGGCGGTCCGGGACCTCCTGCGGCATGGCGGCTACAAGCCGACGGGCCGGGGCAAGCCCGCCTCGGAGTATCTGGTCAAAGCAGTCGGTGACGGTCGCCTAGGGACGATCAATCGCGCCGTCGACGCGTGCAACGTGATCTCGCTTCACAGCGGACTCCCGATCTCGGTGGTCGACCTAGGCCGAGCCCGGGGCGCGATCCGTGTCGGCCTCGCGCCGCCCGAGACGGAGTACGTGTTCAACCCCGGGGGGCAGACGATCAAGTTCGCTGGCCTCGTGTGCGCCAGCGACGAAGAGGGCCCTTGCGCCAACGGCGTCAAGGACAGCCAGCGAACCAAGACCGACGACGAGAGCACGACGACCCTGAGCCTGATCTGGGGCACCCAGGACCTGCCTGGCCGAACCCAGGCCACAGTCGCCTGGTATGCAGCGCTCCTGCGCGAGCACGGGGGCGAGGTCGAGGTGCTACGCGCGGGGCGGCCAGGAGCCTAACGCACGCCGTGGAGCGGCTCTGTGCTCAAGGTCGGGGGCTCGGCTCCCCTGGCAGCGCAGACGCCTCGTGAAGAAAGCTCGCCTGCGTCCGAGCCGCGGCTCGACCGGCCAAAACGACACTGCCAGCCTAAGTGGCGGCTGCGCGAGATCTTGCAAGCAGGCCTAAGGCTTGCGAAGAGCGCCCCCCAACCCCCCTGTTGCTTTTTGGGAGGGATTCTAGCAAACACGTCGGACGTGGACTTTTGCTCGGCTGGAATGTCGCGCGGGGACGTGCGGAGAAGGCGCGCGGGCTTCCCGGGCCGCAGCGCACCAGGCCTAGTCGAGGGCGACGCGGCGAATCAGCTTGGCTCCTCGTCGGGCGCCAACGCAAAGAGCCCGGGGCTCCTTGTCGGGCACCAACGCAAGAGCCCGGGGCTCCTTGTCGGGCACCAACGCAAGAGCCCGGGGCTCCTTGTCGGGCACCAACGCAAAGAGCCCGAGGCTCCTTGTCGGGCACACGCAAAGAGCCCGAGGCTCTGGCCTCGGGCTCTGCGTGCTCTAGCTTGCCCGCGAGGTCTACTCGCCCCAAGCCTCGGCGCTGTCCGCTTCGATCGAGCTCGAGTCGATTCCGCTGTGGAGCTTGAGCCCCTCGGGCAGTGAGGAGAGCGAGGCCGGGTCGAGGCTCTCGAAGCGGGCGTCGACTCCAGCCAGGTTCTTGCGGTTGGCGTAGAGCGCGCCGACGAGGGCCTGCGCCTTGCCGTCGCTGAAGCCTCGGCGAGTCACGAGGACTGCCTGGGTCATGAGGCCCGAACCCTCGGGTCCGTCGGTGTAGCCCTTGAGGCCCGTCAGCGCGAACTGCTCGTCGCCACTGGCCTCGCTCGAGACCTGGATTCCAGCGCTGCCCGCAGGGTGCCCGATCCACTTGTAGGCGACCTTGTCGCGAGTCAGGCGCATGATCCGGCGCGTGCTGATCGAGGTCGAGGAGCCAGCCGAGCCGAGCACGACGTGCGCCTCTGCGCCCTTCTCGCCGACCCGCACCAAGTGCAGAGGACGGGAGAAGAGGGGCGAGAGCACCCGGACGTGCGCGAGGAGGCGCGCCGTCTCCGGACGAGCCAGAGCCTCGTGGAGGGCGTCCATGCTGACGATCGCGGCCTCGGCCTGACCCGAGGTCAGGAGCGCCAAGGCGCCGACGCCGTCGGCCGTCACGCTCTGGACGGTCTCGCCGGACTTGGTCCAAGCGGTCGCGACCGATTGCCCAGCGGTGCTGAGGTCGCCCGAGGCGGGGACGGCGAACCGGATCGCGGCCTCGGAGTCACGAATCGTCAGTGAGGGACCTTCTAGGCTAGCGGGGAGCGCCTCGGAGCCGCCGGCGACTGAGTTTCCGGCCGGGTGGGCCGAGTCGCTGGCGCCGCCGAAGTCGAGCTCACCCTCGAAGCCGGCGCGACGGACCAAGACGGCCGGAACGGCGACGGTCTTGGCGGGGCCGCCGAACTCCTCGCTGATCTCGCCTGCGCGGTAGCTGGGGTTGATCTTCTGGAGCTCAGCCAGGACTTCGTCGCGGGCCTCGCCCATGTCGAGGACCTTCAAGCCAGCTTCGTGAAGCGAGACGAGCGGTTGGGCGCCGACGGCCACGATCGCGGCCAACTCGCCGCTCTTGAGCGCAGCTGCATGATCGCTGAAGGCGCCCGGGACGAGTTCGACGTCGTAGACCCCAGCGGCGCGGAACAGGTTCTCGGCAGTGGTCGCGCTGCCCGAGCCGGCGCCGCCGATTCCGACCTTCTTCCCGGCCAGGGCCAGGAGGTCGCTCGCGCCCTCGGGCGCAATCAGGACGTGGACTTCTTCGTCGAAGAGGGGCGTGGCCGTGTCGGCGAGGGCCGCGCGGACTCCACGCTGGCGCGGGTCTTGCAGGACGTCAGCTTGAACCAGGCCGACGTCACCTTGGCCCCAGGCCAGGAGGTGGAGGGTCTCGAGGGATCCTGCCGAGCCGACCAGAGCCGGGGCGCGATCGTCGCTGGAGACCTTGAGGGTCCGAGCCAGCTCGTAGTAGGCTCCGCCTGGACCGCCCGCTAGGACGACCACGCGTCCGTCGAGGACGACTTCGCGGGCTTCGGCGCCTGCCAGGTCAGCCATGACGCTGGCCTTGGCGGCGGGCGTCGGCGAGGGGTTGGGCTCCGGACTCGGATCGTCCGAGGCGCAACCGAAGGCCAAGAGCCCGAAGGCGACGAGCCCAGCCGCTGTGAAGCGAGTCGAGACCGAGGCAAATCGCAACGTGGTGCGAGCCATGCATTCCCCCTGCGCAGGGGCGCATAAACCCCTGTCTGAAGCCGCCCATAGTAGAGCCTAGGACTGACCCCGCAAGGCGATCTGGGCCTGGAGTTGGCTTGACCCCTTCTGGGCTCGGGGCAATCACGCCGCGGCGTCGAAAGATCTCGTGCGCGTTTCCCCCCCGGGCTACGGGCGGATCCTCCCTGAGTAGGATTCCCCAGGCAGCAGGAGGCCCCATGAAGCTCGCAGGCAAGACGGCACTGATCTCAGGCGGAGGAACCGGGATCGGAGCGGCCATCGCGCGCGCGCTCCATGCAGAGGGTGCCCAGGTGACGGTTTGCGGGCGGCGGCCCGAGCCGCTCCAGGCGCTCTGCAGCGAGCTGGGCGAGCGCGCTCACTGGACGACTTGCGACGTGGCCAAGGACGGCGCCGCCGCCGACGCGATTCAAGCCACGACCAAGCGCTGGGGCAGCCTGGACCTCTTGGTCAACAACGCCGGCGTGTTCTTGGCCAAGCCCCTGACCGAGATCAGCGACGCCGAGATCGACCTCTTGACTGGGGTCAACCTGCGCGGGCTCCTCTCGCTCAGCCGCGAAGCGATCCCCGCTCTCGCGGCGAGCAAGGGCGCGATCGTGAACATTGGCTCGGTCAGCGCGAACCGTCCGCTCCCAGGAGCCTCGCTCTACGCTGGGCTCAAGGCCGCCGTCGAGCACGTCACGCGTTGCCTGGCCGTGGAGTTGGGCCCGGCAGGTGTCCGAGTCAACTGCGTCGCCCCGGGCCTGACGGAGACCGACATGAGCGCCCCCCTGACCCAGAACGCGGACATGCTCGCCCAGCAGGTCGCGGCCACTCCCCTGGGCCGCCTCGGCGCGCCCGAGGATATAGCCCCGGCCGTGGTCTACCTGGCCAGCGACCCTTGGGTCACAGGCCAGGTGATCCAGAGCTCAGGCGGCCTCTTTATCTAGCCCACGGCCGTCGGAAGCCGAACGCTCTCGGCGACGCTGCGGTTCCAATCGCTCGCACAACCCGCCCCGCACAGCGAGGGGCCTTCAAGGGTAGTGGTTCGGGGGTAGCCCAAGGACTACCTAGCGAACCTCGAGCTCCGCGAAGACCGCGTAGTGGTCGCTGGGCCAGCGGCCGTCGACTTCTTTGTCGAGCTTGCCGGCGCGGGCGACGCGAATGTTGCCGCCGACGAGGATCCAGTCGATCCGGTCGCGGGTCTTGAGGCCCTTGAAGCCGCAGAAGGTGCCGGGGTGGGCGTCGGCGGGGCGGGCCTCGGTCCAGACGTCACGCAGGCGGAGGCTGTCGTCGCCGGTCAGGACCTTGTAGGGGTCGGTCCCTTCGCCGGAGTTGAAGTCGCCCGCGATCATGACGCCGATCTGACTCCCGCGCTTCTTCTTCTTCTTGCTCTTGCCGGTTCCGAGCTTGGCCTGGAGCCAGGTCCGAATCGCCTCGGCCCCTTTGGTGCGCAGGTTCCAGGCGCGACCGTCCTTGCCCTCGGTCAGGTGGGTGTTGAGGACGAGGAGCTGGGCCTTGCCCTTCTTGGCCTCGAGGAGGGCCCAAGTGACCTTGCGGGGATACTTGTCGCCCCAAGTGTTGCTGCCTGGCTTATCGGGCGTGTCCGAGAGCCAAAAGTCCCCGTGGGACTTCGCCTTGAAGAACTTCTTGTCGTAGAGGATCGAGCAGCGCTCGCCGCTTCCCGTCGCGTTGCGTCCGCGGCCGAGGAAGGTGTAGCGCTTGAGGAGGGGCTTGAGGTCCTCGACTTGGTGGGCCTTGTCCTCTTGGAGGCACACGACCATGGGCTTGGCTTCGAGGATTCGCTTGGCGACGATATCGACGCGGTTCTTCCAGCGGTTGCGGCCGTCGTTTTGGAAGTCGTAGCGAATGTTGAAGGTCAGGGCGCGAACGCGAGCGGGCTTGGTGGGCCGGCGCGCGTCGGCGAGCTGGAATGGAATCAGGCTCAGACCGACCACGAGGCCGGCCAACAGGGGCTTACGCATCTCTTATCTCCTTGACCGAGCTGCAACCCGTGAGGGGAGCCCTGGTCGTTGGGCGGAGTCTAGTGCGTGAGTCCTTACATGGCTACTGCAAAGCTGCCCTTTACCGAGGCGTGACCAAAACGCCGAGAATCGGGCACTCGCGTCTAAGTTGCGTTCCGCCATAGGTTCACTCCGACGCGACATCGGGACGTTTTTCCGTTTTTGGACCCCCAAGGCGATGGCTAGGGCCCTAACTCCTGCCGACAAAGTCCTCGGTTCGGCCTCCCATGTGCAGTAAGGTCAGAAGCAGTCGAGAGAGAGTCCTCCCGTGAAACACAGATATCTCTGGGCAGTGGCCGTCGCGGTCACGCTCGCTACGGCCTCCACAGGCTGGGCGCAGGGCTGGGTCCTCGACGACTCGCTCCGGACCTTCTCCAAGGATCAGAAGGACCGTCTCGTCAAGGGGATCTCCAAGGCGCCTCAGCACGCGCTCAAGGACCTCCTGGAGCGGGAGGTCGATCACCTCTCCTCTCTCCACGAGCAGGACCTCAAGAAGTTCGCGGACGAGGCTTGGGTTCGGATCAAGCTCGGCAAGGAAGAGGGTCACCTCTACGCGGCGATCAAGGCCGAGCTGAAGAAGGCTGGGGCCTACACCAAGGAGCTGACCAAGAAGATCTGGATCGAGGAGCGCGCGCGTCTCCAGAACTTCACTGAGGACATGGTCTACGGGACAGTGGACCACGCCCTTCGCGGCGCCCTCATCGAGCGAATCCGAGCCGTGCGCAACGCCCGTCTCCAGGCTTGGCGGACCGGAGCGTCCGCAGGGGACGCTCGCCCCGGTGAGTGGCCCATGGCCTACGCCAACGAGCGCGCGGCCTGGCGTGAGACCAAGCACAGCGAAGCCGACATCAAGAGCAACCTCCCCCTCCCCAAGGTCAAGTTCTTCTCCAAGAAGGCTCGGCTCGAGGAGACCCTCCTTCGTCGGACCTATCAGACCGACCTCGGTCGCCTGACCGTGACGGGTGCTCAGGTCCGGGGCCTTGCGGAGGCTCGCGCCGGAACCGTGGGTTACACCGACGCCTTCGGCCGCAAGATCGAGGGAGTTGGCGTTCACTTCACAGCCAAGGCGCGCCTCACGGGCGTCCGGGCGGACGTGCGCAGTAAGGACATAGACGCGCAGCTCGGCACCGCCCTCGGAATCAACGCGCGCCTAAACGCCATGGCGCAGATCGCCTCTCGCGTCGACGGCGAGCTGACGGCGGTCGTGACCGAGAAGGGGGCTGGGGCTCACGCCGAGCTCCGCGCCGGCACAGGGGCCGAGGCCCGAGCGAACCTCCCGATCACCATTGACCTCAAGGTCTTCAAGATTCGCGTGGTCCCTTACGTGAGCGCCCACGCGGGTGCTTCTGCCGAGGCGCACGCGACCCTCGAGGTCGAGTGGACGGGCAAGCTGCGGGTGGACCTGGGTGCGTCTTTCTCGACGGGCGCGGGCGTGGGTGCCGGCGTCATCATTGAGATCGAGCTCGGCGACGTTCTCAAGCGCGCTCTAGACAAGCTCTCCCGCCAGATCACCAAGCTCGTGCGTCCGGTCGGTGACTTCTTCCTGGGTCGCGAGTGGAAGGGTCCTGCGACGCGTTCGGACCGGTTGACCTTGACCCAGCTCGACCTCGAGCGTCACTGGGCAGAGGAGGGCGCGCCCAGCCGCCCGCCCCTCTCCAATGACGCCCAGATCGCGGCGCGCTACGCGCCGGTGATCTATCAGGAGATCGATCGCGGCCAAATGGACTACCTCCGCCGCGCTGACTTCGACGGCGACTGGGACGCCACGAACAACTTCAAGGCTGCCTTGGAGAACAAGGGAGACTCGAAGGGCTACGTCTACTACGAGGTCAAGGAGACCGAGACGCACTTCTTCGTGACCTACGTGTTCTTTCACGCAGGCAGGAAGAGCAGCTCGCCGATCAAGTTCATTCGTCATCTTCGGACGCATGAGAACGATCTCGGTGGCCTGACGGTCGTGGCCGCTAAGAAGGCCGCGCCGGGTCGCGAGGTCGAGGCGCTCATGGCCACCGACGGCGAGAGTCTCCGCAGCTACGACAACATGCCCAAGAAGGTGGAGGGCGAGCGAGTTCGCTGGCGCCGCAACCACGGCTTCTGGCAGGGTCCGGTGCGCTTCGTAGACGAGGCGGATCACCCGCTGGTGGACCTCGAGCGGACCCACCCTCAGATCTGGATCACGGGGACCAAGCACAAGGTCTTCGGTTACACGGGTCGCGACGACCGCAACGCCTTCGACGGAGAGGAGGGCGTGGTCTACGCGCCTACGGGGACGGCTCAGGCCCCGACTTCGCCGCACCGAGCTCAGCTCGTGGGATACGCCTTGAGGCCTCTGAGCGAGCTCTACGAGCACCTCGACGAGGGGAACTTCGCGACCCAAGACGAGCGCTCTGACTCGAGCACTCCGCTTCCTGCGCGGATGCGCGGCGAGGAGGGTCTCGACAACAAGGCTGTGTTCCCTTGGGCCTGGCGTGCTCCGAACCACGAATACGAGCGCAACCGCAACGACGACGATCACCGAACCCGGCGCGAGTGGATCGAGGAGGGTCAGCTCTTCAACGATCCGGTCCACACCCTGGGGGTGCTCTTCGATCTTCCCGAGAGCTTCAGCCGGCGCTACACGCGCAACGATTTCCTCAAGGGCCGCGGTGGCGAACTCCATCGCGGCCTCATCGACGCCTTGCCACAGCCCAAGCCTGAGGCCGAGGCCAACCGAAAGCCCCGCAAGCGCCGCCCAGGCCCTCCCGGCCGTCGGCGCTAGCCCTTACCCCACAAGGGTTTCGCTCCAGTTCCCCAGGACCGGAGCAACCCTTTCGACGCCACTCTTGACCCCAGACGCCGCCCGGTTAGATTTTTGGGCCACTCGGAGGAGAGTTCCCCGTGACGATTCATAAGAGCCTTAAGCTCGGCAGTAACATGGCCGGCACCCGGAACGTCTTCACGCGCTGGGAGCGCCTCAAGAAGCTCCGCGAAGCCGGACGTTGGTCAGAGGGCGACCAGGTCTACGGTCTGCCCAAGGTGAGCACGCGTGCTCCCGTGACCGTGAAGAAGAAGAAGAAGGCCAAGCAGGAGGAAGCTGAGGCGAAGATGGCGGCCAAGGAGGCCTAACCCTCTTTCCTCAGAGGTCCTGCCTCGACAAAATACATTCCTCGGTAGCTCAGCGGTAGAGTAGGTGGCTGTTAACCACTTGGTCGCGTGTTCGAATCACGCCCGAGGAGCTTTCACCAGAAGCAACGATCGGTTCAGGCCGGTCGTTGCTTTTGTGTACGGCCCCCGCGAGTGCTCCAAGCAGTGAATTCGCGACGATTCGACCGCCAGTAAGTCGGTGCCTCTGGAGCTTTCTGCCTGGCTTTGGAGGCAGCGTCTCAAACTGGAGATCGACGCGAACTACGGTCCGTTGAAGGAGCTTCTTGAGGTTTTCGGGTGCTGCGTCCCTCCCAACTTCGACCAACCCGGACAACATGCTCATGATCTCGTCCACGGCTTCGTGGAGATTCGACTCCTCCATCGTCTGAGCCTTTGCCCCGCCTAGAGTCTGGTCGAGGGTTGCGAGTTCGGCGCGCCACTTGCGAATCCGCTCGGCGAGTTGCTTCGCGCTCTCACCATCAACCAAGCCCAAGTTGTCGATCGCCTTGGCGATCTTGCCGTCGAGCCTGGTCCGCTGTTCTCTCAACCGGTCAATGCTTGGGCCAGAAACCTCGGATCCGAGCTTGCGACGGAGAATGCCAGTCAATCGTCTCCGAGTCTTGTCCTCTGGAAGGGCTGGCACATACGTATCCCGAAGCTTCTTGAGGATCGTGCCCTCCAGCGCTGGGGCCAATACTTGATACGGCTCGCATCCTCCGTTCTGACCTCGTGACTGGCACATGTAGCGCTTGTAGTGCTTCCTGACTCGGAGTCCTCCCTTCCTCTTGATGAGGGTCGAGTTCGACATCCCGCTCATCCTCTTCCCGCAACAAGCGCAGTAGAGTATTCCGGTTAGGGCGTAGACGTTGTGAACGCGGCGCTGTCCTCCTTGAGCGATACCGCGCCGCTTCCGAACCTCTTGAGCCTGGTCGAAGAGATCCCGATCGATGATGCCTTGGTGGTGGTCAGGAATGCGAACCCAGTCTTCAGGCTTGTTGGCCGCGTAGTGCGTCGTATCTCTCGTCTTGCTGGGACGAATGCTCTTGTGCGCTGGTTCCTTCTTGACGGTCGTGCCGCCTGCTCGGCGATAGAGCTTTGAGGTCGTCTCGCGATTCCAGACCAGGTCCCCGACATAGACAGGATTGGTCAAGATGTCCCGAATGGTCCCGCCTACCCACACTCCACCGCTCGGTGAAGGAATGTGGCGATCGTTCAGATCCTTGGCGATCGAGGCCAGAGAGGTCGTGCCGCTTGCGTAGCGAAGGAAGATATCGCGGACGATATCCCGCTCCCCTGTATCGCCGGGCTCCAAGCGCGTCCGTTGCTCTTTGAGCTTCCTGTGCTTCTGGCGACGTGAAACGCGCTGCTCTGACCCATCAGGCTCGATCAGGACCTTCTGAAACCCATATGGGATCTTGCCGCCTGGTACGTCGCCGTCGAGAATTCGGCCAATCAGCCCACGCCAAGTGTCCGTACTCAGCGTGGTGAGGTACTCGCCGCTCTGGTGGTGTTCGATCACCCCCATGATCGTGTCCATGAGAGCGTCTCCCGTCTGCTTGCTCCCGTGGAGATAGTGGAGAGCCCAGCCCGCGTTCTCGATCCTCCGTTCCAACAGCAAGCCGTCTCGCGGGTCCTGGGGCCGCGCAAGACGGTTGCGCTTCCAAACAACGACGACTCCACCGTGAGCCCTTGCAGGGTCCTCTATGAAGGCCAGAAGGGCGTTCAGGCCGGGGCGATTAAGCTCGCTACCTGAGATCCCCTCGTCCCCGAAGACCTCAAGAAGCTCGACACTGGAAGCCGCAGCGAATGCTCGGATCTCGGACTCTTGGTCTGCGATCGAGTGGTCCTGCATGTCCGTTGAGCAGCGGGCAAGGCCAACCGCGAATCGCCTATTCGTCACCGTCCTCGCCTCCTTCAGCAACTCTAGAAGCCCGGCGACGCCCGATCCATTCATCAACGGCGAACTCTAGTAGCGCATCGAGAGCTTCCTGTTCAGAACCGCCTTGAAGTTCCAGTTCGAGGTCCAAGTCAGCGTCGGGGTCGGCGTTGGAGTTCCTAGAGCGCACCCCTTTGACTTACCCCTGCGAGGCGACGCGTCGCTGGACCCTTCCCCACTCGCAGGGAGGGACCGGGACAGCACCCATGTGGCACAAGGAGTTGCATAACTAGAAGTCTGGCGCAGTTGTCGCGAGATTCAGGTACCACATGAGGGGGCAGTCGAAGACGAAGCTCGTGAAGTGGTCCAGGCCCGCCTAAGCCTGGCGAGGCCAGGGCGTACCCCTGGTGGCCGAGGCAACTGTTGTTGCCCGGTCGTCGCAGCGGACCTCCCCTGCGCTGATGCGGAGCCGAGGCCAAGAAGTTCCTCGGACCACCCCAGCCTGGAGTCCGTCATGCGCCCTGAGTGCGTCGCTGCCCACCTGAGAGGGCAGCCCCGAGTCCTCACCCTCCCCGGCTTTGCCAAGTTGATTGGCGTCGCCCAGCCAACCGCGCGCCAGCTTCTCGAAGACGGCGTGATCGATGGCTTCCGACTTCGTGACCGCCCGCGCGCTCCATGGCGCGTGCCTCGTGTAGCTGTGGAGCGCTACCTCTCGGACCGAGCGTGAGCAGGCGATCTAGTCCCACAGTGTCGGAACTGGACCTGCTGAGGCGCGTGCGCAACGAACTGGTCGACCATGGGGCGGAGGTGGGTTTCCAGGTGTTCGGGACGTTCACGTTCGCTCGGCAGTCTCCGAAAGCTGGTCCTCGTCCGTTGCGTCGCAGGCGTCCAGCCACGCCTGAGCGGGCGGAGAAGGCGTTTCAAACGATGACGGAGCGCTTGGCGAAAGCCGTTGGCCTCAGCGGTCGCGGCGAAGTGCGTGCGCAGAAACTCCTCTACTTCCGGGTTGTAGAGCCCCACGAGACCGATGGCGTCCATCTGCACGCTGCTATCGCGTCTCCAAGTGGACATCTCCCTCTCACCCCGGAAATGGTAGCTGCCCGATGGGGCTCGAAGCAGCCCAAGAAGAAGTCCGAGAACAACTCGATCAAGAACAAGGAGACTGAGCTACGCCCCCACGGCAACGCACTCGTGACTCCGTTCGACGCCTCTCGAAGCGTGCGGGCTATGCGCTACCTGCTGAAGTGCCTCGCTCAGGAGGGCGGCCTCGACTGGATGGTCAGCGACGCTCTCCGCTGGTCCTAATCGATCCAATCCGTCTGCCTGCCGTGCCTTGGGGCACGGCTCTTCACTTGACCAGTGGAGGCGAGCGCCGTGCGTCAGAGCGTCGGCATGCCCGGCGTGCGCTCGTAGGCGAATGGAGCCCCGAACCGAAGGGGCACTCGAAGCTAGGCCACGCCCCTGGCCAAGCAGTTATCCCAGCCATTCGACCCGACGCTGACTAGAAGGAGCACCAATAAATGAGTAGCCGATCACGTCCATGTCCGACCACAGATGAACCGTGCCCAGTAGTTACAGCAACACCATTTGATCTACATGACCACGATCTGCCTTGTGGGTACTGCCACCTCGGGCGGCAGCATGCGGAGCAACTCAACACGAGGTTGGACAAGACTGCGCGCGACTTGATCCAGCGTGCGCCGAACGCTGAGTCCGGTGAGGCCCTGGTGTTCCCCAAGTCCAGGCAAGAGAGAGTCAGGAACCTCACGAAAGTGGGACTACTTCGGACCGCAGCGCCTTGGGACTTCGTCGACTTAGCGGGTCACAGCACGCGAAGGCGACACTCTGCGCGCAAGCGATCGCCGCTCTGCGAAGCAGTCGTCGATCATCCGCATCTCGGCAACGCCTTCAGGGCGGGCAAGCCGCTGCACATCAAGAGATACAGGGCTGACCTATTGGAGGCAGTCACACTCAGCCTCGAAGACCTGGTCGGCGTCGCCCTAAGTCGGCGCAGTCAGCGCGTAATGCCAGATAGGGCGGACCCAACGCCTCCAAAGCCTCCGCCCGGAAGCGAACGCGTATCGCAAGAGCGGGGGGCAGAGCACGATTGGATCGACGGCGATGACGCCGAGAGCATGAGCGCCCAACTCTCGGTCAGAGCCCAGAGAAGGCGGAGTGACTACATCGAGGACGGTCGGGCCTTGGAGCACTTGATTCGGAACGGCCAGCACAAGGCACTTGGGCATTCCACGATCAACGACTTCGTCAGCACGATCGGCATCCACCCTCACCATGCCGACCTCCTTCGCCGGATCTACCGCAAGTTCGTCGAGGAGTTGGGTGTTCTCCCCGAGCGCATGACGGCAATCCCAATTGGCAGCGCTCAAGCCTTGGTTCCGGTCATCAACGCTGACAACCTAGAGAGATTCCTCAACCTCGCGGCAAGCGTCGGCGTGAAGAAGCTACGCAAGGCCGTGCGGGACTATCAGGGCTTCGGCAAGCGTTGGAGGAAGCAGTACGACCTCCATGAAGATCAAGGTGCGATCGTCGAGGCGGCTGACGACTACCTCAAGCGCCAAGGCGTAGAGACCAGTTCGGAGCGGCTTGCACACATGGCCACCGCCTTCCTTGCGACGCGTACGTCGTTCAATGCGGAGAAGGCCCGCACGGGTGGACAACGAGGCGACAACTTCCCCGTCCGAGACCTCCTCGCTCGCCTGTCGGTTGTGCATGGGGTCGCCTTCCTAGCGATACCGTCAGGGCAAGACGTGGCCAACTACTTGGAGGAATGCGTCGTCGCGCGCCCGGACCTGTTCCCAAGTGATTCACTAATCATGTACAGGGCTGGCAGCGCTGCCGCCCAGGGCCCCGCGAGCACGCAGACCCCCCCGAGGAAACAAACGGCATGACTGCAATCGCACCGAGGCTGGCTACTTCACGCGCGCTTCATGCGCGCCTCGGGCGCGCGCTTCTAGGACCAGGCACATGAGCATCTCCAGGCGCGTCTGAGCCGATTCGACGACGATTCGACTAGTGGGCTTCCTGCGTATCCAGCGCATCACCACGAGGCTCTGAGCGCGTCTCGCGTTGGGTCCTAGAACCCGCTGACCGGTCAGGCTCCCCTGTGAAGCCGAAGGCACTTCAGAGCAGCCGCAGCATTGATCGAGCAGATTCCCGGCGTCCGGTTGTTGGTTGATTGGAGGAGTCCAGCCAATGCCTATCGACGCAAACGAGATCATCGCGCAAGAGTTCGACGAAAACGGTGTGGCACCGCCGACGACGCGCGGCAGCCTCGCCGGATACCTACTTTCCCGCGTCGCGATTGGAATGCTCAGGGAGCTTCATCACCCGGCACATGAGGAGCAGCCGGGCGCTCTATACGGCGAGTACAGAAACCGGCGCCATCCCAACGGGCCGGGCTCTGCTACCCCTGACTCGAAGCTCGCCGCCCGAGAATTCGCCCTGGAAGCAGCGGTTCGGCTCGCCCTTCACTACATGAAGGAGGCGTCATGAACGACTCATATGCGGAAGCGTTGCATCTCGCAACGGAGGCTGCATTGGCAGCAGGCGCACTCCTCCGCGAGGAGTTTCACAGGCCAGGAGGCCCACGCTCTCACGGCGCGCACCACGCAAACGTCGACGTCGAGGCGGAGCGCTTGATCCGAGACCGCCTTCTCGCCGCGACGCCTTGGTCCTTCCTCGGTGAAGAGACCGGCTTCGTTGCGGGACAGGACGACGCGTTCGTGTGGATCTGCGATCCAAACGACGGTACCGCCTCGTACCTGAAGGGAATGCGAGGTAGCGCAGTGTCGATCGCCCTCCTGCACGAGTGCGTGCCCGTCCTCGGAGTTGTGTATTCCCCGCTCGCTCCTGACGACAGCGGGGATCTGTTTGCATGGGCTGAAGACTGCGGTCCACTCACGCGCAACGGCGAAGCCCTGAGTGTCGATCTCCGAGACCAATCGTTGGAGCCTGGCTCGATCGTGATCGTCTCTCAGGCTGCTGACAAGAATCCTGAAGGGAACGCTAGCGTCGTCGGGCCTCATAGGCGCTACCGGGCCCTGCCCTCGATCGCCCACCGGCTAGCGCTCGTGGCCGCTGGCGAAGGCGTCGGCGCAGTGAGTCTCAACGGTCCCGTCGGCTGGGACTACGCTGCGGGGCACGCGGCACTCCGTGCTGTCGGCGGCGAGCTAGTCGACACCGAGGGACAACCGATCACCTACTCGCGCACGGGGCGCTCCTCGTGTGGTGGGCGGTGCTTCGGGGGAGCCCCTCAAGTCGTCGCCGAACTGGCGAGCCGACCCTGGAGCAAGGTCTTCGCCCGCCCCAAGTCGAAGACCACCTCGCCGCTCGTCTCGTTGCGCCCAGGGGAGGCCGTGTATGACGCCGAGCGCCTAAGCCGCGCACACGGCTGCCTGCTCGCCGCTTTCGCTTCGGAATCGCTGGGCAGCGCCGTCGAGTTCAAGTCTGCCGCCGAGGTTCAACGTCGCTACCCCAGTGGACTTTCCGACATGGTGGAGCCGGGGCCGGTTTTCGGAACGCTCGCCGGTCAAGTTACAGACGATGGCGAACTGACACTGGCTTTGGCGCGCACACTCGTGCGCGAAGGCGAGTTCGATCCTAGCTCCGTGCTCGATAGCTACGTCGAGTGGCTCCAGTCGGGGCCCTTCGATCTTGGCACGACGACCTCAGCGGCACTCAGAGCAGCCGCTCGCGCAACGAGGAGCGATCTGTGCCTCAAGGCTGCACGGAAGGCAGCCCGAACCGACTCACAAGCGAATGGGAGTCTCATGCGCGCAACCCCGCTGGGGATCATGGGCTGGCGCGACCCGCAACTCGCCGCAGAGTGGGCGCGAGCCGACTCCCGAATCACCCACCCGAACGACGTCTGCGTCGAAAGCTGCGCGGCCTACGTCTGCGCAATCGCGACGGCGATCCATGACAAGGCGGGGCCGCAGGCTGGCTACGAGGCCGCGCTTGCTGAGGCAAGGCGGGGCGGCAACCTGGCGGTGATCGATGCCCTGCTCGCCGCCGTTGACTCGCCGCCCGAGCGGTTCGGTGGTTGGGTGCTTCACGCCCTCCAGAACGCGTTCCACGAGCTTCTCCATGCCGAGAGCTTGGAGGACGCGGTAATCAGAACGGTCAGCATGGGGGAAGACGCGGACACGACGGGCATCGTGCTGGGGGGGCTTCTGGGGAGCGTCCTTGGCCGAGAGGCCGTCCCCGCACGCTGGCGACGAGCTGTACTCACGTGCAGACCGACGACCGCCGCAGGCGCACGAGTGCCGAGGCCGCCTCAGTTCTGGCCCGTCGACGCTCTTGAGCTAGCTGAACTCTTGCTGCTCGCGGCGTGATCTCCGCCGTGACCGACGCGCCTTCATCTGAGCGACTGAGCGTCAGCGCTGGCGGCTCACAATGGAGCCTGATGTACTCACCGTCGAGGTTGTGCTCACTGCCAGAAGTAGGGGTTCACTACCTTGCGGAACGTCAGTGCCTTTCCTCCGGTCGGCGTAAAGGTGATTTCGGCCACGACCCGCACCTTGTAGGTGAACTGCCATTTGACGAAGCGTGCGTCACCAGGGCCGGGAAACTGATTGACGCTGCCCATCGAACTGAAGGCAATCCGTGGGAGCGGCAGCCCGAGTGGGAAGATCGAAACGCGACCAAATGCCGAGGTGGGAACGTCATACTCCTTGTTCCAATAGTGGTTCGGCATCAGCATCGAGTGTCGTCCCGAGTGCTCCTCGACGAGGTAGAGCCGTAGTTGTGCGCTACCGGAAGCGAGCGTGAGCTTCTCGGATGCCGCCTTGAGGCCGAAGCTCACCTTGAGACCGGCACCGTCCTTTGCCAAGTGGAGATCGGCGACGTAGGTCGGCCAGAGCCTTGTCTTGATTTCGCGCACCGTCGCGAGGTGGCTTTTGGCCTCCTCGTTGCCGCTGTCTAGCGATAGGGCATGGACGAGAACCCGCTCTGCCTCCTGGTAGTCGCGTTCGGCCAGCCTCCCTGCCTTCTGCGTGAGAGCCTTCGCTGCAACCTTGCTGGCCTCTTCGACTGCTTGCTTCGCGACCTGAAGGTCCGAAGCCTCCACGCCCAGTCGGTGGAGCGCGGCGATCAGTTCGCGAGCTTCTTTGATCGCACCCTGCTTCGCCAGCTTTCCAACCCGCTCAAGCACTCTCACCTTCAGCCCGTCGCGCGCCGCAATCGCCTTGGACCTAGTCCGCTTAGGACTGACTTGAAGAAGACGCTCGCAGGCTTGAAGCTCAGCCCGGCCCGATCCGCTCTTGATCTTCTTCGTGAGAACTTCAGTGAGCTTTGGCAGCAGTGCCGCGCGGTAGCGCTCGATCTCCTTTCCGAGCCTCGCCTTGCCTTCGCCCTCGACGCCTCGAAGTGCGCGGCCAGCTACGTCCACCTTCTCCCAAGCCTGCACAACGTCGCTGTTCTCAAGCTGACGTGCCTCCGCCAATGGCCCTCGCACTGGAGCTTCGTCAATCTCGCGAAGTCGTGCTGCAATCTGAGACGTCGTGAACGCGGGAAGCGAGGCGTCCACCTTCTCCGCGAACTCGCGGGTGAGATCGCGCATCGCGAGATCGAGGTAGGGCACATTTCCCTCCTTAGCAACCGAGACGACCTTGCCCGAGCCAAGTCCAGACTTGGCGACCAGGTCAAGGCGCACGTCACACGCCTCGGGGTAGCGCCGTGACGTCCCCGGCTTTGCTGTGCCAGAAAGGCCCACGACAAGAAACCGCAGGCGGTTCGATTCGACGAGGAACTTGAGCCACGCCGACTCCGGTTGCTGGCGCGTCTTCACCACCTTCCAATTCTCCGGCAGCCCAGCGACGAACTGACTCCACGCTTCGTCAGCGGACCTCCCGCTAACCTGCGAGAGAGCGATGACCACGGTGGGAATGGAGGAAGTCGCCCTTGCTCTGAGCTTGGGCTTCTTCGGCTTCTCGCGCTTCTTGGGCTTGGACGCGGCCCCTACGGCTGCATCTAGGGCGAAGCAGCCGGTGCTCAGCGCGCACGCTGCCCACAGCACCAACGCAACGCTGGCTCTCCCGATTCCCATCCCGCACCTCCAGCCAACGACAGAGCGTCCGCGCAAGCAGATCCCCTGTGCATCCGTCAAAACGCATTCGCGACAGGCGATCTTCTACGCCCTGCGAATGACCAATTCAAGGCGAGATCAGCGACCCCCGAGCCTCCACGCCCTCAACAAGGGCCTGGGAGCACGCATTCGCGTCCTCCGCGAGGAGCGCGGGCTTACGCGGAAGGAGCTTGCGGAACGCTCCGAGGTCGCCCTCTCCTCGCTCTCCCTCCTAGAAGGGGGAGACGGAGCGGTTTCTCCCAACCTCAAGACGATTCACGCCCTCGCTCACGTCCTCCGAGTGCGAGTCGCCGACCTGTTCATGGACGAGCCGCACGTCGAACGCGCCAAAGAGCCGAAGCCGCTTCTGTCGATCGTCGAGCGGCTTCGTGGCAAGAACTCCACCTACCTCAAGGCGGTTGAGCGCGTCGTTCGTGCTTTCGAGGCGGGCGTGGACAGCACTCAGGGCTCGAACTAGGAGTTTCAAGCAGATCGAGGCTCCGAGCCGGTTGCTCCGTTGCGGAGGAGCAGCATGACTCTCGACTTTGAGCCGACACCCAATCACCACCAGAAGAAGTGGATCAAGCTCGATACCTGGCTGACCAGCCACATCGAAGGCAAGCTCTGCTCTGAGGCCGACTGCGTCTGCCGGGCCGAAGTAGGCGTGCGCTTCCTTGTCGACGGACGCGAGGTCGAGTTGGGGCTCTGCGCCCAACACGTCGCCGAGTTGGATCGAGTCGCGGCCACCTTCCCCTGGCAGATCGGGATCCGCCGCACGCTGGAAGAAGGCGAGGGCGTGGGCGGACCGGACGGAACATGAACGTAGACAGGAACGAGCGCGGGTCCGCGCCCAAGCAGAGTCAGCGCTGTCGCGTTGCCACCGTGGCTTCGGCGACTCGGATAGCCGTTCGTGCCTGAGCACTTCTGGAAAGCACCTGGGGTGCTCCGGTCGCCGAGTCAGATCCGCATGTCGAGGTCTGGGCGACAACCTCGTGAGCCAAGCGACAACCGCACGCTCATAAGTTCTGGTTTCTCGGTGAGTGCTTGCGCGTTCGGCGCAACCTCGATGAACTGGACCTGGAGAACGCGTGCTCGACGTTGAGCACGATTGAGCCACCAGAGGAGTGTCGTCAACGCACATGATCTCGACGTCGAACGAGCCCAAGCAGCCGCGTCGCATCATTGAGAGGTGCTCCAGGCTCGACGTGCGCGAACACGCGGTCCTATTCGCCGCAGCCAAACACTTGCGCGCCGTCATCACGACAGCGCAGGGGCTGGAGATACGCGCAGAAGTGCGCCGCCTACTGCCAGGCCACGACGACGAGGCGCTCGCGATTCACTTCGTCGCGGTCGGCGAGCACCAAGATCAGCAGATCCCAGTCACCTACACCCAGGCGACCTTTGGGCGACGACGCTGGTGGCTGTGCCCCACCTGCGCTCGTCGTTGCGCGATCCTTTGTTTGCCCCCCGCAGAGCAAAGATGGGCATGCCGCCGCTGTCATGACCTGGCGTACGAGTGCCAGCAGCGCCGAGGGCGGAGCTTCCGGTTGCGGCGCGCTCGCGAGGAACTCGATCGCATTCAGGCTCAGCTTGCTCGCCCTCGCTTGCGCTGGGCTACACGCCAACGGCTCCGCGCGCGCGCGCAGGTGGCTGGCGCGAAGATGCGCGCAGTCCTGGGTGAGGTGCGTCTAGCTGCTCAGCGCGAGGTCGAGTCGCTGCCGTCGCTCTGACGAGCCTCGCCCTCCGCTCGCGCGTTGGCCTCGGCCTCCTCGCGCATGAGTGCATGCAATTCATCGCGAGCCCTGAAGGCGTACTGCGTTCCCTCAAGCGCGATCTGGGCGATCGACTTGGGCCGCCGATCCGCATGGCGTCGCCGCCGCCTGCTGCGCTCAATGGTCAGCTTGACGATCACTTCCCGCTGCTGCTTCATCTCGCCATCCTACGAAGCGGCGGTTGAAGGCTCTTCAGCGCCAGGAGCGAATGGTGGCGCGCGGCTCGGGCGTGTCTAGCTCGTTCCGCATGCGCCTACTCGGTGAGGGTGGTCCACCAGTACACGTCGTTCTCCGTGAGATCGAGCGCCGCATGCTCCCAACCCGGCTGGGATAGCGCGAACCTCTGGGGCTCGCCTGCGCGCTTCCATTCGATCTCGACGAGATCAGCGTCTTCAAGACGCCGTAGCGCGGCGACGAGACGAGCCAAATGCCTGCGGCTCATGCTTACGCAAATCGAGCCAAGTAGATCCCAGGAATACGAACGCCCAGATGCTTTCACCCAGACTGTTCCTGCTGCACTGCCGGTGGACTTTTGGAGCGCATGGTGAACGTGCAAGGCGTCCAGTGGGAGGGCCGCGCCTGAGTCACGCGATCCCGTCCGCACCTCGACCTCAACGCTGGCCTCGTGCGCCGCCTTCCACCCTCGCAGCAGACCTACGGGATAGCGCTCCGCGTCGTCATCGATAAGCTTCGCGCAGCGCTGGCAAAGCCAGATCCCATTCTCCGGTCCGCCTCGCTCTTCCGGGGTCAACGAAGGGTCGAAGCGAGGTCCCTTGGGGGACGCTGCGGTGATGTGGGCCGCCACTCCAACGTTCGTTGACCGCTCGGGGTCCTCTGCCGGACCGCTAGTCGTCTGGCGACAGCCCGGATTGGAGCACCGCTGGGCCGCACGGTTCCCCAGGGCGCGAACGATTTTTGAGGTGAAGTTGTGGCGAGCCATGCTGCATGCATGATCTCACCTCACGCAGCCTGGTTGTCGGTCGATTGGCGTTTAAGTACTCCCTTGATCGTGCGGTGGCACCAGCGTCCACCGCGCTTGGTCGGTCGTCCCTCCTCTTCCAGGCGGCGGGCAATGGCTCGGAGGGAGCAGCCCTCTGTTCGCAGCACCCGAATGCGTTCGATCGTCTCCAGTTCTGTCGCGACGGGACGCACCTTGCAGCGACCGTGCTCGTCGCGCTCCTGGGTGCGCTCCCAACCGAGTGCTTCCGCTCCGAGCTTGACCCCCTGCGCCTTGAGGTGCGCGAGAGAGTCCTTGGTCCGTTCAGAACACTTCTCGACTTCCCACTGCGAGACGCTCATGAGCACATGGAGAACAAGGCGACCTCCAGCGGTGCGCCCGTTGATCTGCTCGCCAACGCTGAAGAGCGCGAAGCTCTTTCCGAAGTACTTGTCTAGGAGGTAACCCAGCCCTGCGACTTCCCTCGTCAGCCGATCGAGCTTCGCGACCAAGAGCCCCTCAGCTTCACCAGCCGTCAGCGCTGCCAGGGCGGCTTGGAGCCCAGGGCGTTTCAGCGTCCGTGCGCTTGCACCCGCGTCCTCCATGACCGCGACCAGTTCCAAGTCGTAGAGCGCGGCGTAGCACTCGATCTTTTCGCGCTGCGCGGCGAGGCTGACGCCCTCTTCGGCTTGACCCTCGGTGCTGACCCTGATGTACCCGATGACGCGTGTCTTCTTCTCCATGCTGACCTCCACCCGAGCAACCGCGCGTCGGTGTGGATCTGCCCATGGCTATGGAGATTTGTTGGCGGGGATGAAGCCTTGGGAGGGTCCGCTGAGGTGGGTGGGGCTCAGACGTCCGTTCCAGCCCCACCGCGAACGTCACTGGCCGGGGTTGACGAGGCCGCGCACCTTCTCTATTACGCCTCGCGTGAGAGGCTGTTGCGGAGGGGAATCTCGATGACCGACGACGGGCTCAGACGCTTGGGCCGCACTCGCGGCTTGGAAGGCGAGTTGGCGCAAGGCGAGTACATTGCAGCCTTGCTACGAGCCGGAGAACTCGAACGGAACTCGGTCCGACTGGCGGCTGCACTTGGACATCCAGGCGCGTGCGCAGCAGAGCCCGACCAAGTTCCGTTTGGAGTCGGTCCCGCCGAGACGCTAGTGTCCCCCCTGGCCGAAGCGGACCACGAAGTCTATGTGCTTGGTGCGGTTCGGTTGTCTGAAGCGGCACTGGATACGTGGCAAGCGCGCTTCGATGACAGTCGCCCGGCTGAGATTCTGGTCGCGGTTCGCCAGTGGCTGGAGGATCCCACTCCAGCGAACCGAGTTGCTGTGGAGGCGACCCGAGAGGCGGCATTTCCTCTCTCCTTCGACGTCTTCGATCTGGTTGAGGGTGAAGAGCAGTCAGCGGAGACCTTTCAAGCAGCGCTAGCTGCCCTCGACGTCGTCCTCCGAACTGCCCAACTCGTGGGCTCCACTAGTTCGTGGCAGTCCATTCAACCTCTGAGGGCGCTACTGGCTTCGGCGTTCAGCGCACTAGGGGTTCGGGCTGACAATCACCAGAATCATGTGACGGTACGACCTTCCTCGGGTGCGCATCGAACTCTCATGATCCTCTCGGAAGCCCTGCTACCACTCCTCTTGCCTCAGGTTTGCTGAATCCCGTCGTGGCTAGCGGTCTCCCCACGCGTCGTCGAACCACACACGAGGAACCCCTGCCCTCTCTGCGGGACCACTCAGCAGTTCCTGCACCCGAAAGAACTTGGCCGACGAGTCGATCTCCTTGATCCGGCGAACTCTGGGATCAACGCCGACGTCGCGGCAGTGGTCCATGACGACGCCGTCGATCGGGACGTACAGCCAAGGCTCGATCCGCGTCACGTCGTCGTCGGTGAAGTAGCGACTGTTCAGAACGACCTCGCGGACGTAGAGCGCGAGCACCTTCGTGGCGTGTCCCCACTTGTAGCCGGGCATGATCCGCGTGTTGTCATGGTTGGTCCGCTTGAGGCGACGCGCCACACGCCCTAGCGCGTGGACAAACCACCGCCTGAATTCGGCTTGGTCACCCAGGCCAGGTAGCGCCTCAACGTCGAGCGCCACCAGAGCCTCCATGAGGGGTTGCTTCGTTCCTTTCGCGAACACGCGAATCACGGATGCTCCGCAGACAACGCGCGCAGCCCGGCGTTTCAACGCCTCCCGGTGGTCTTGCTTGATCCGAACGAACTCAGCTTCAACAGTGTCCATGTCGGAGCCTACCAACGACGTCGCGGCATCGCGCGGGCCTTCGCGGCTTGCCCCAGAAGCCCCATCCAACGACGCCGACGGTTCCTACTGCGCTGTGGGAGTGAGCCTGCAGCGCGGAGCGCGCAGCCACCATCCACAAGCACGGGGTTTGGGAACGAACTGACCTGCAAACGGCTACACCCGAAAGACTGGCCCAAGAGTCTCCTTGGCTGCCCAGGCTTGGAGGTCATTCCAAAACTGCATGGTGCGAAGGTCGCGATCGTCGAAGCTTAGCCTCAGGACACTCTCGACAAAGTGACCGTCCACGAACTTGGTCGCCTTTGAGCCGAACAGCTTGCCCAGTCCAATCCCAAGGATGGCAGCAACGTCGTGCCCGCAGACGATGTCCCTGATTTCTAGCGTGACGTCCCGAATCGCCAGGTACTCTCGAAAGTAGTCATTCTCGTCCCAGTCTGGAGACCCTGCTGCAGATACTGCGAGCTTCATCAGGTGCTTCTCCTTTGTCTCTAAGCGGCACTTGATGACGGCGCGTTCCAAGGGGATTTCGTCGAAGTCAACCGAAAGCTGGTGGCGCTCGTTGAGCCAGCGCAGGTACCCGAATGGGGCAGCAGCCCGCAGGACTGTCTTGCGGATGCTCGCAAGCCCCCCGTGCTTTGCCACTTTCGCTTCAGAGCCGAACTCCTCGAGGACCCTATCCAGCGCCTCGGAGCAGAAGAGGACCATGTCGGCGTCGTGGAAGTCGGTCCAGAAGACACCCAGGGGAGGTGTCTGTCCTTCTAGTCGCTGAAAGTCTGCGTCCACAAGTGCGACAGCCCAGGAGTGCCCCTGACCTCGCAGGATGGCCAAGACCTCAACCGCTACGTCTTTCCCGTGGGTAGGAATCAGGGTGGTACCAGGAGCGAGGAACTCCTCAAGCCAGAGCTTGTCTCCGCGACCCTCCACGAAAAGGACGGGCCCAGCCTTTCCTGCGCGAGCCATGACAGCTTCACTCGCGACGTCAGCGGCGTCGAGTTCGTCAATCACCGCCCTGATCCTCAACCACAAACTCGTCGAGTGCCCTCGTGAGGTCAAAGCGCCCGTGAACTACTTGGGGGCTGTGCGTTGCAACGATGATGTGCAGACGACTAAGCGAGGCCAGCTTCTCCAGGTCGGGGATTACCCGGTGCTGCCAGGTCACATGGAGGGAAATCTCAGGCTCGTCAATGAGAATCAGTGAGTCGGCTTGAGCCCGGAACAGGAGGTTGAAGGTCATGACGACAAGGTGCTGCTCGCCTGACGACAGCCCGTCAAGCGGAATGTCTGCACCAGTGTCTGCTAGGAACTGCATGCCGTGTTCTCGCGAGACGAGAAGTGTCTTGCGCTTGAAGCGCTCACACACGCTCTTGAGAAACTCGACGCGCTCTACGAGGTCTTTGTAGACGTCCAACTTCTTCTGAGCGTCGCTCAGGCACTGGTCAAGGACCGAGAGTTCAAACGCTTGAAGCTCGCGACCAGGTAGAAACACCTCATGCTCCGTAGCCGAGAGCAAGCCAGCTTCGACCAATCGATTGCGGAACTTGGACTGGCCAAGATATCGGGCGCGGATTTCACTCTCCTCGGCAACACGCTTCGATGGGTTTGATTCCAAGAGTCGCTTAGGCAAGGTCCGGTCAAAGCCAAAGGCGATTCGCGACGATTCCGCATGGCACTCCTCAATCCGCTCGGAGAGGTCACTTGCGCACCACTCGACGCTAGTCCTGGCTTGAATGTCCGCATGACGGCCTGGGTTGCCAGACGCACGAAGGCGAAGAAGCCGTTGCGTCTCAATGAGGTGAACTCGGTCTGGCGAGAGAAAATCGTGTAGCCACCACGTTTCCTCTGAGCGTGCCCCAAGCGCACGTCTGGGAAGAACATACTCGTATCGCTCGACCGCCTCCTCTGTGTCGAGAAGCGCTCCGTCGTCGTCGACCCACTCATGCGGGCCAACTCTCCGTAGAGGTGTATGGATGGACAGCAGTCGGAGTATTCGGGGGCCATAGTGGTAGGCCAAGCCGCTGGAGTCGGTTTCGTATAGCGTCTTGCTACCGAGGGTGAGCGAGACGTTGATCACCGGACGTTCCTCTCCGGGCGAACGGAAAAAGGTGAGGGCATGGTCGTCCGAGAATCCAAGAACAAGCGCCCGGAACTCCACTTGGCTCAAGGCCAGAAAGCGCTGATTCAGAGCAAGGGAAACGAGCAGTAGAATGCCTGTCTTGCCCATTCCGTTCTCGCCGTGAATCAGCGTTATCGGACCGTCCACCAATGGGAGCCGGTAGGAGAAGAGTCCGTGAAGGTCATGGACTTCTACCGTCACAAGACGCCTCCCTGACGCAGGAACCCCAGGCTTGGTGGCCTTCTTCTTGGTGGCCTTCTTCTTGGTGGCCTTCTTCTTGGTGGCCTTCTTCTTGGTGGCCTTTTTCTTGGCGGCCTTCTTCTTAGTGGCCTTCTTCTTGGCGGCCTTCTTCTTGGTGGCCTTCTTCTTCGCCATCGTCTCTCCTTAACGCCAGACGGCGCTGTACCACTCGTGGCTTACCTGTTCGGCTTCACAAGGGCAGTATCCACCTTCAGACCGCTCGATGGTCTGACTCCCAATCCTCCAGCATGGTCTTTCGTTCGGGCCAGTCGGGCATCGTGCGCCCAAGAGCTTCCCAGAACTCCGGTGCATGATTCCTACGAACCATGTGAGCGACCTCATGCCCGACGACGTAGTCCATTGCCGGAGCCGGGGCCTGGATCAGCCGCCAGTGAACGCGGACGACCTTGTCCTTGCCGCACGAACCCCACCGGGTCTTGGACTCAGAAAGCTGCCAGCCCTGTGCCTGGACGCCGAGGCACTCCTCATGCCGCCGTCCGAACCGCTTCACGTCACGTAGTGCGCGGGCACGGAGCCAATCCTCAAATGCTTCGCGGATCGCGTCGAGCCGTTCAACGCCGTCAAGCTCCGGGGGCACCACGACGTGGAATCTGCTCCGGCATGTGATCTGGACCGCGTCCACAGCACCCGGCTCCACGTCGAGCATGAGCCAACGGCCTCGATACTGAAGCTTTGCCCCCGAGGCGTAGCGCTGGGTCAGGAGCTTCTTGTGGCGCTCCTCGACCTCGCGGACGGAGTCGAAGATCCAGCGCCGCTTGCTGTCCACGTAGTCGAGTATTCCGCCGCGCCCTGCTTCGCGCGTTCCCTTGGGCACCACGACCTCGACGCCAGCGGGCGTGACCACGATCCGCTTTCTGATCGCCTTCGGGGACTGGCGGACTTCGTATGGAATGTCCGTGTTCCCAATCGTGAGCACGAGCGTCATGGCTTGCTGTAGTGGATCACGGCGTATTGCTCGACGGCCAAGGGCACTTCCTTGGCCCAGCCGTCGAGGTCCAAGTTCTTGACCAGCCGCCGGACCTGGCCGCGAAGGCTCTTCTTCAACTGGGCCTTCTCCTGCCAATGCAATGGAGCGGACTCGTCTGAGCCATAGAGCGCGTCAATGGCTCGCGCGGCCTCTTGGTAGGCGGCGAGCCACTCTCTGCGGGAAGGCTCAGTCCCAGGGTCAGGCTCGTCCTTGACCTCGGTGTCGTCCTTGGGCTCGCCTCCGTCACCGGAGTCCCTCTCCGCACGGTGCTTCTCCAAAATCGCGTGGATGCCGTACGCCCGTTCGTTCAGCCCAGTCCCCTGGTGGGCCTTGTCCTCGGCCAAGACCGCTTCCGCGACCTCCTTGCTGGCCTTCAGGGTGTCCTCGGCGGTCAGCAGCCCCTCGTTGAACTTCGCGATCAACTCCTTGATCCGGTCGCTGAACTTCTCGTAGCGGGCTGGGTTCTTGTCGGCCCGCTCCTTCGTCTCCTTCTTCAACTCGGAGAGCTTTCGGACGGCGGCGGTCTTGAGGTCCACCGATCCGCCGAAGTCGTCCCAGAATCCAGGCTCCGTTAGGCTCCGCAGCTTGCAGACGGTCTTGAGGCCGGTCACCTCAAGATGCTCGTCCAGCATGTCTCTGACCTTCTTGCTGTATCGCTTCCAGTCGGTGTCCTCGACCTTTTCAAAGTGGAGCCGCCCGTAGGGGAGCACCGCACCGATGAACTTGAGGTCCACCTGGTAGGGAAGCACTCGGGGATCCGGCGCAAGCGACGAGTACGCCTTCACGAAGGCGTCAGCCTTCGCTCGGAACACGTACCACTCGTCCTCGCTACCGAGGTGAGCCACGACGGCCTTCACGTCAGCCTTCACGTCGTCGGTGCGTGCGGCCCCGGCGATCAAGTCCATGACCGCGCGGTGTGCGGCGCGAAGCTTGTCGGCAAGCTCGTCCTGGTCGTGCATGGCTGAGGCCACGTCTTCACGCCGATAGTTCGCCAGCGCCTCGTCCAGCTTCTTAGAGACGCCTGTGTAGTCCACGATCAAGCCGTGATCCTTCGTAGTCCCGTAGCGACGGTTCGTGCGCGCTATGGCCTGGAGCAGGTTGTGATCGGTCAGCGGGTTGTCGAGGTAGAGCGCCTGCTCGATCGGGGCGTCGAAGCCCGTCAGGAGCTTGTTGCACACGATGATGAACTTGAGCGGATCGTCAGGATCGAGGAACTTCGGAACGATCTTGGGCGTCACGTCCTCGGGCGGAATCTGGTGTTCGACCAGTTCAGGGTGCTGCTCTCCGTCGTGCTGGCCGGGGCTGTAGACGCAGACCGACATGGCCGCCGCGCGCTCCTTCGCTTCGGCCTCCTCTAGCCCCTCCTTCTTCATGAGGGTCTTGGCGATCACCTTGTCGAGGGCAACCTTGTAGGCAACGCAAGCGCGCCGGTCGATCGCGCATATTTGTGCCTTGAAGCCGTCCGGCATGATGTGCGCCCGGTAGTGCGCCCAAATGTCCACGGCGATCAAGCGGATTCGTGGCCCGAAGCGCGCCAGGTCGCCCTTCGTGACTCCGCGTCGCTTGATCTCCTCCAGCCGCTCCTCTGGCTCCCCCGTGAACCACTGGTCGAAGAGAACGTCGATCTCCTTGTCGTGGAGGTGCCACTCGGTCATGCGGCCCTGGTAGTAGATCGGGACGGTCGCGCCGTCTGCGACTGCGTCGTCGATCCCGTACTTGTCGAGATACGCCTCGCCCGGCACGCCGAAGTTCTTGAAGGTGTCCTTGCCCCCCTTCTTGACGGGGGTTCCCGTGAAGCCAAAGCGCACGGCGTCGGGAAGGATCGCCCGAACGTAGGCCCCGAGATCCTTCTCCTGCGTCCGGTGGGCCTCGTCCACCATCAAGATCCAGTTCTCCGAGCCCTCGACTGCGAGGTCACGCAGCGCTGCCTCGCGCTCCTTCTTGACCCTGGACTTCAGCCGAGGGTCGTCCCAGTGGAACTTGAAGATCGTGGAGATCACCGTGCGACCCGAGACGCCAGGCACAACCACGGCACGGAGCTTCTTAATCGACCCAGCAGCAACTGGGTTGGGGAGCCCGCAGGCTTCAAAGGTCTGAGCGATCTGGGTGTGGAGATCAATCCGATCGGTGACGACGAGCAAGTTGGGGTTCTTGAGGTTGGCGTTCTCGATCCCCCGGTGGAACTTCAGCTTCAAGGCCGCAAACACCATGGTCAGCGACTTCCCGCTCCCCTGCGTATGCCAGATCAGTCCCGCTCGGTGCTTCCCGTCGATCACCCGTTGGACCATCTTGTTGACGGCGCGGAACTGCTGGTAGCGGCAGACCTTCTTGATCGTCTGGCCGTCGCGCGTCTCAAAGACAATGAAGTGGGCCAAGATGTCGAGCAGTCTTGAGGGCTCCAGCAACGCGTAGAGGCCCTTCTCCGTCTCGTCCGTGAACTCCGACGCTTCGCGAGGCCACGGGTCGCGCCAGCGCGACCAGAACTCGGCGGGGGCACCAGTCGCGCCGTAGCGGAAGACCATGTCGTTGGTGGCGATGTTGAACAGATTGGAGTGGAAGAGCCGGGGTACCTCCCGCTCGGCGGATCGCACCTGGTCGATCGTGTCGAATGTGGTTTGGCTGGTGTTGGTCGGGCTTTTGGCCTCGACCACGACGAGCGGGATCCCGTTGACGTAGACGACCACGTCGGGCTTGCGGACGACCTCGCCCTTCACACGCAACTGGTTGGTGCAGGCGAAGTCGTTGTTCTCGATCGTGTCGAAGTCGATCACCCGGATCGTGCGGTGCGTGTCCTCGCCAGGGACCTTGCGCGAGTAGTTGCCGCGCAGCACCTCTAACCACTTCTCGTTATCGGTGAGTCCAGCGAGGTAGTTGAACACGGCCTCGGCAGTCGCCTTCGGGATCTCGTTGATGCGGACCAGCGCGTCGATCAGCAGCGGCTTGAAGAGCACCTCGTTCTCGCGCGCTCGGAGCTTCGGGTGCTGGGACGACGGAATGAACCGATACGCAGGCGTCATGGCCCCCAGGAACTCAATGATCGGCTTCTCGACCAGGGTGTACTCGTTCGGGCTCGTCACACCGACACCCGGACCTTGCCGGTTAGTAGCTCTTGGAGGACTCCAGCCTTCGTGCAAGACAAGGAGAGAAGTTCGGCCTGGGACGCTTCAATGGACGCTTGGACCTGATTCATCTTCCCAGCGATTTCCGCTTGCTCGGCCAATGGCGGCACAACAACTAGATCAGCAAGAAGGTCCGGCTTGTACATGCGAGGGACCGTCGTCGCATGACCGTGTTTGTCCCAGTCGCCCTTGCGCTTCTTGTGGAAGAGCATCCAGAACATGAAGTCCTTTCTCATCACGCTTGGGTCGGGGCGCAACGCGAGTACCCCGCGTGTAATCACGTACCTCTGATCGTCGGGGACTTGAACGACTTCACCGACAAATCGCTCCATGCGGAAGACGATGTCCCCTGGATCTAGCGTACCTCTATGCACCCACTCGGTTGCGGTTTCCGGCGAAATCCACTTCGTCGAAGGTCGAAGCCCAATGCTCTGGATGTCCTCTTGGGATATGACCGGCACTCCATGGTCCACGTAGGGAGGGGTCTTGCCGCGATAGTCGACGATCGTGGAGGTGACCTCCGCCACCGACGCGATACGCCACCTCTCTGGGAGCTTTCCGATCTCCGTCTGCGTGAAGTGCTTGTGCCCGATTCCCTGCGTCAGGAACTCTTGCAGCAACCCTTCCTTCACGCGCCGGGTCTGGTCGATCACGTCTCGGTTCGCCTGAATGGCCTCGTCCACGGAGGAAAGGACCGACGCGATCTTCCTTTGCTCCATAGGAGGAGGACGCAGAGCAGGGACGGTGGCGAAGTGCTTGAAGTAAAGGCGGTAGCGGTCCTTCGCAACACCTTGCGAGTGACCGAATAGCCGCTGAACCATCGTGGGTTCCTTGAGATACTGAGCCCAAAACTCGGGGCATTCCGACTTCACCGGACGTGCAACCGTGTAGGCAGGGCTGACATAGCCTTCTTCCTGAACGAGGCCACTCGCGCCTTGCCACATCCGCATCGTGTTGTAGGCGATGTCTCCAGGCAGCACTCGGCGATAGGTGTCGCGGTCCACCTCTCCAGCAAGCCGACGATCCAACGATTCGCGTCTCTTGACGCCCTCATGCAGGGTGACCGAGAGGACCGAAAGCTCTTGGGTATGGCCCGTGTCTATGACATGACTGAAGACCTGCCCTAGACGGATGTCCTTCCAGCCTTTCGGCACCTGCACTGGCTCCAAGGAGGTGGGAGAAGTGGAGCTAGACACCGTATCCAAGCTCCGTCAGGAAGCCGACCATGCGCTTCTCGGCCTCGTCACGCCGCACCATGAGGCCCCGGAGTTCCGCCACCTCTGCCTTCACGTCGATAGGCGGCGGCGGCGGATCGGTCTGGACGTAGCGCGTAAGGTTCAGGTTGAAGTCGTTCTCCTTGATCTCGTCCAGCCCCACGACGCGGCAGAACAAGTCCTCGTCCTCGTAGTGACGAACCGCTTCGGCTAGCCGCTTTACGTTCTCGTCCGAGAGTGTGTTCTGGTTCTTGCCCTGAACGAGATCCTTGTCGCCATTGACGATCAGCACCTTCTTCCTGCGATCGGCCTTCTTGGCCCGGTTGAGGAACAAGATCGCGGCGGGGATGCCGGTCCCGTAGAAGAGGTTGCCCCCGAGCCCAACGACGGCCTCGATCAGGTCGTCCTCCAACAGCCCCTTGCGGATCGTCCCCTCCTTGCCGCCTCGGAAGAGCACGCCATGGGGGCAGACGACGGCCATGCGACCGCTTGACTTCACCGACGCCACCATGTGCTGAACGAAAGCTAGGTCGCCGTAGGACTTCGGCGGACACCCGTAGGTATCCCGTCCGTAGGGGTCGCCCTTCGACCAGACCGAGTGGCCCCACTTCTTCAGCGAGAAGGGCGGGTTCGCGAGCACCAAGTCGAAGCGCTTGAGCACCTTCTCGCCCGAAAGGTGCTTGGGGTCAAGGAGGGTGTCGCCGCGCTCGACGAAGGCGTCGTCGATGTCGTGCAGGAAGAGCGACATCTTGCAGATCGCCCAAGTGTTGAGGTTCTTTTCCTGACCGTAGAGCGTGAGCGACTTCGGGTTCTGCTCGCTGCGCTCCATGTAGTGGACGGCTTCCAGCAGCATGCCACCTGATCCCACTGTCGGATCGTAGACAGTCATGCCCTCCTCGGGCTGGAGGATCTCGACCATGAGCTTTACGACCTGCTTGGGCGTATAGAACTCGCCGCCCTTCTTGCCCGCGTCGTCCGCGAACTTGGCGATCAGGTATTCGTAAGCGTCGCCGAGGACCGTGGAATCCACGTCGGACTTCCGCATTCGGTAGGTCTCGAAGTGCTGGAGGAGGCTGTCGAGAAGGTGGTCGGGGAAACGCTCCTTGTTGGCGAAGTCCACGTCTTGGAACACGCCCTTCAACCTCGGGTTGGCGTCTTCGATCGCGCGGAAGGCGGTGTTGAGTTCGGTGCCAATGTCCACGGACACCTTCCGCACGTCGGACCAGAAGGAGTCCTCGGGGATATGGAAGCGGTGCTCCTCGGGGTCGGCAGCCAGGTCGGCGTCGTCGTATTCCTTGAGGCGCTCTTCGTATTCCTCACGCCACACGTCGCAGAGGCGCTTGTAGAAGAGCAGCCCGAAGATGTAGTGCTTGAAGTCGCCCGAGTCGATCGAGCCCCGGAGCAAGTCGGCAGCGCCCCACAGGTGGCTTTCAAGCTGTTGGAGGGTGAGCTTCTCGCCCGTTCCGCTGGTCATTCGTGGCTCCTCGGCGACGATGTACCAGGGCGAACCCCGGCAAGGTTGGCAGCGTAGGCGCAACGACAACGCTGCGCTATCAGGGGTGGGCGTCCCACCAACGAGGAGCTTCCTGCGTACGAGTAGGACCCCTTCGCCGTGATCGTTCGATCATCGACCCCGACTCTCGATTCCACTCGCGCCAAGACTCGGACCCTTGCGGTACAACAAGTCCATGCACCTGGTGACGGTCAGCGCGCATGATCTGGTTCCAGGCCGGGTAGAGCCAATCAGGGTCGCCCTGGCGCGCTTCTTCGACGGTCGAATCGCGTGGTTCGAGCGGCCAGCGCGCGTCTTCGCCATAGGTCAGGTCGCCGGGAACGACGACTACACCGATGCCGGGCAACTACGCCTCACGGTTGCAGAGGTGGTCCTGAGAGCGCACTGCGCGCCTTGTGCTGGCTCGGTCATCACCTATGAGGTTCGTGGACCGAGCACCACTCTGAGCGAGGCAGCGCTGACGCTCGGACTCGACGTTCAGCAGTTGTCGGCTGTGGATCAGCTTGGCGAGTTGTGCAAGCCGCTGGAGCCAAACCAGTTAGCGGCCTATTGGGGACCGTAGGGATTACGAAGGCGCATCGGTCGGCTAGCCTCTCGGCATGGGGTTCGTCACCGGCCCCACCTGGCCTCTGCCCACACCAGTAGGCGGCGGTGAAGCGGGAACCAACGCTAGGTGATCGTGTTTCGATGATTGTTGGCCTCTCTCACGTTTTTGAGACGTCAGCGGTGTGGGTGCAGACGTTCTTAGAAAGGTGAGGGCCATGAGCCTTCGATCCAGAGCCCGCTTCGTGCAGGCGCGACTCAGTATTCCATTCCAACAGGCCCAGGCTGCAATACGCGCTCTCGGAGAGCGAACAGCCGAAGTCAGCCGTTCAACCGGCGCGCCACTCAAGTTCGCGGACCTCGTCTTGATCCAAGAACCTCTGCTTCGCGATCAGATCAGCGCGGTGGTCCGAAGGAGACCCGAGATTACTGCCTTCGGGCTGGGCGTCTTCGATCAGGAGCGGAAGCCTCGAAGCCAAGTGACGAGGGAAATCCAAGAGGGTCAGGAGGAGATGTTCGAGCCGGAGAAGCTCATGAACTTCCTCATGTGCTGCGAGTGGATCGACCAACTGGAGCGAACAAAGCGACCGACAGATCGCCACGATTCGTACGGACATAAGCATCGCGTTGAGCGCTGGCAGGGAGCGTTCCGGGCCGTCGAATCCCACGTGTCGAACGGGATGATGATTGCTGCCGCTATTCACAAGGGGCTGGAGGTCAGGCCAACTCATCCTGGCTCTCCGAACTGCCACATGAACTTGAGCGCGCGGTCCATCGCGGCCCTCGATAAGGAAGTAGAGGCAATCAGGAGAATCTGGCGACTGGTCGAGGCGGCCAAGTCCGGCAGGGGAGCAGCCTTCGAGATCGACGGGATTCCAGTCGTTGGTCCCCGAGGCCCGAGCAGCGTGGAAGCGCTCTGTGGGATCAAGCCGAGCACCTTCAAGGCGCTTTGCGCTTCTGGGCGGTGGGAGACCGAAACGGGCCATGCGCCCTTCGCCCCACGCCCCGACGTTCCAACGTCAACCTGGTTTGCGCCGGTCGAATCCCTCGAATGCGCTTGCCGCCTCTGGTCAGAACGGCGCAGGAGCACCGACTCTGCGGCCTAAGCGGCTTCGGCGAACTCCTCGGCTGTGAACCAAAGCACGGTTGCTTCTGGCTCGTGCTCCCCGCCCGAGGAGCACTCAAAAGACACAACGCCCTGCGAGCATCCGCCCGCAGGGCGTTTGTCTTTTCGGTCCCCAGCATTCTCTGGGAACAGGGCTCGGTCCTCTGTTTACCACGGCCGCGGGCTCCGGATTCGATCAGTCCCACCACCAGGCGATCACTCGAGCTTCGGTCGCTGAGCAGCCGATTGCCCTCGCTGTCCGCTCGGCGTTGTAGACGTCGACCGAATCTGCCGCCCACTCAGCGCTGGACTCGACGAGTTCCCGCGCGCAGTCCTTGTCTCTAGCCAAGACGTAGAGCGTGTCCACGTTCCAATCGTTCTGTGGCAAGTCCCGAAGCTTGATCAGGCCGCCGGGCTCGCCGAAGCGATCGATGAGCGCTGAGACCCAGAGCGAGCGGTGAGCGAGCAGATCACGGACGATCCGCTCTCCCACGAAGGCGTTGAACCGGCAAGACCGGATGAGATCGAGCTGGATCTGCTGAATGCCGCCAGTGGCGAGCGATTGAAGCTCACGGATTCGCTCCCGCAGGATCGCTACCTCCTCGCCGCTCGAGCGCACGTAGAAGTGCCCAGCGGCGTCGAGGGACTCGGCTCCCCACAGAATGCGGGCAATGCGGTCCCGGTCTGTCGGGGACAATGAGTCGTCGCTCACGGCCCTCCTCCTGCGTCCGGTGCTCGTCAACCGGCAGAGCGTCTGCGAACGCCGCACGGGCGCTCGAGGTCGACGAGCTCCGACAGAGA
>Ga0316202_10000500_pt1 | contig 42299 bp, 34 predicted proteins | sample 3monrhotite_MG_FD_204934 | JGI IMG/M metagenome (GOLD analysis project Ga0316202, IMG submission 204934) | Microbial mat bacterial communities from mineral coupon in-situ incubated in ocean water Damariscotta River, Maine, United States -... | ecosystem: Environmental > Aquatic > Marine >...
TTTTGCGTCTGGCCGCGTTGCGAATCGTCGCAATAGCAAGCTATTACTTCTCATCGCGCCTCGCCAGTCACAAAATCCAACGCACTCTACAGGCCGTTCAACTGCGGATTCTAGGATGAACTACGGATAATCTTCAAGCTGTTAAAAAACCCTGATAACGTTATATCTGGAACAGAAAAAATAGCTCAGTGGTTGGTTAGACAAAATAAAAATGGTGACCTTGGAGCACTCGCTCTTGCCAAAAAAATGAAAGAGAGCGAAAAGACAATAACATGGGTGGTTGAAAAAGCCGGAGTGTTAAGTAGGTTGTTAGTTGGACTGAACCGTTAAATGTGAATTAAGGGCTGAATCACTTTGTTAGTATTTTTACTGAGAACAGTTAAATACTCGGTGATTTTTTAACTTCAAAAAAGACCGAACAGATTTTTTATTTCGCTTAATCCGTTTTTAATCCGTTCTTAATCTAGGCCTGGATTGTATATTGATATCCGTTAATAAATTTAACTCGCGATCTGGGTTTTGTAAGGCGAAAAATGTATCGATGATATTGACCGATATGCAGGGTTTTTGAGATGGCTTCTCTTAATAAGCATCTAACTGAATGTATTTTAACAAGTTTAAATGCGGCAGTTTTTTCGCTCCTCATTATTCCGTACAAATTCAAAAAAAAATGCAAAATTATCAAAAAAATGTCATCTAAATGTAATACATGTGCGTCTACTATGTGGCGTCCCTAGTGGATACCGTTTACACATATAAGCAAACATCAAGGATGACAAACATGAAAACACAATACACATTTACATGGATTACACGGTCGCTCCTTATTTTAACGGGTTTAGCTGGACTGGCCTCGCTGATGTTTTTTAAAGATGCTTCTTCTCTTACTAGCTGGCTGGCACTTGTCAGTATTATCCCGCTCATTATGGGAATACTGGGCGAAAATCTTGTGCGTGAATTTTTTATCACTACCATCTACAGACATATTGCAAAAAATGGTCTGAAACACAAAACAGCGGCACCTACTATTGCAAACCTCCCTTTACCCCCTGGCATGACGGGTGGTATGAAAAACGGAGCTGTGTAATCGGGTCGCGATTCATGAATATTTGATGTTTTTTACCCCCTGTGGGAAAGGCAGCGGTTGCTGCCTTTCCCATTCTCATTCAAAATTTCCCACACCAAAACCACATATTTTATTCTGATAGATACATTCAATACTGTAATGTGAATTAAGCGCTAAACACACGCCACTTGTCAGTACCACGACGACATAAGCTCCCTTAATGTACTGAGCGGCTTATCCAGAGGTTTAAACTCCAGGATTCCGGCTAAAAATAGGCCGGAACGACGGTGTTTGCAGTAAAAAATGCTACCAGCGTGATTCAGCGCTTAATTCACATTGTAGTGCTCCATTATCAATACGACTTTGCCAGAATGCTGATGATTCCTGCTAATATGAGCGCGGCTATTTAAAAATATTAATAACGAAGTGACTGCCAGGGGTGGCGGTGTTGCAGGTTGTCAATGAACAGAAACCCCGATGAGTATTAACAAAGACGCGCTGCGCATTCGGCGTGAATACAATCAATGGGTCGCCAATGAAACATTGGAAGACTACGCGCTGCGTTATACCGCGAAACGGGCGCGGCGTTGGTCTGCCGCTTGGATTGCTAACACGGCGCTGGGCATTATTTCCTTTCTGGCGTTGGAGGCCATTGGTGGCACCATCACCTTGAACTATGGCTTCACCAATGCCATGTGGGCGATATTGGTGGTGGGTGGCATTATATTTTTATCGGGACTGCCGCTTGCCTATTACGCCGCACGCGACGGTATTGATATTGACCTTCTGACCCGTGGCGCGGGTTTTGGTTATATCGGTTCCACGATTTCATCGCTGGTTTATGCCTCGTTTACCTTTATATTTTTTGCTATTGAGGCGGCCATTATGTCGATGGCCATTAATATGACCACGGGCATCCCGATGTCACTGGCCTACGTCATCAGCACCATTGTAGTGATTCCGTTGGTGACTCACGGCATCACGCGTATTTCCCGTTTTCAGGCCTGGACACAGCCTCTGTGGCTGATTTTACAAATCCTGCCGCTGGTGTTTATTGGCATGCATGAGTCCGACGCTTTTTCGCAATGGCTGACTTATGGTGGTTCTGCTGCTGAAGGTGGACAAGGCTTTGAACTGTTGCTGTTTGGTGCGGCAGCGGCGGTGATTTTTCCACTGATTGCACAAAATGGTGAGCAGGCTGATTTTTTGCGTTTTTTACCTGTGCGAAATCAGCAGAACAAAATCCACTGGTGGTTAGCGGTGGTGGGTGCCGGGCCGGGCTGGGTGGTCTTTGGCGTGATCAAACTGTTTGTCGGTTCGTTTCTCGCAGTACTTGCCTTGAATCATGGTCTGTCCCCCGAGTTGGCCGATGATCCGGCGCATATGTATGCGGTGGCGTTTAATTACATCGCTATTAATCCCGATATGGCGTTGTGGCTGGCGGGTATTTTTGTGGTTATTTCACAACTGAAAATCAATGTCACTAATGCCTACGCGGGGTCGATTGCCTGGGGTAATTTTTTCTCACGGCTGACGCACAGTCATCCGGGGAGGGTAGTTTGGCTGGTATTTAATGTCGCCATTGCACTGATGTTGATGGAGCTGGGGCTTTATCAGGCTTTTGAAAGTATTCTGATTACCTATGCTTGCCTGGTTGTGGCTTGGGTTGCTTCTGTGGTGGCGGATTTGGTGATCAACAAGCCGTTGGGGCTGAGTCCGGCGCATATCGAATTCAGGCGTAGCCATCTGTATGACATCAATCCAGTGGGTGTGGTGTCCATGTTGCTTGCTTCCTGCGTGGGTATTGTTGCCAATTTGGGGTTTTTGGGTGAAGTCGCAGAAGCGCTGGCGGCATTTATTTCCCTGTCGATTCCTTTTGTCACTGTGCCATTGATCGCCTGGATGACCCAGGGACGCTATTATCGCTGTCGTGAAAAAGAGGAAGACTTTTTACCGGAGGCAACACAGGGATCAGAACATGAGCCAGAACATGAGCCAGAACAACAACACTGTCAGGTTTGTGAAAACAGTTTTGATCACGAAGACATGAGCCAGTGCCCGAGTTACGATGGTAAGATTTGCTCGCTATGTTGTGCGCTGGACTCCCGTTGTGGCAATCAATGTCGTCCGGATGCCCATCTGTCAGCACAGGCATCAACGCTGTTCAGCCGGATATTACCCGCGTTCATTCATCAACGCTTACATTCCGTCACCGGACATTTTTTGGGTATGTTCATCATTACTGCCGGTATTATCGCGGGTCTGCTTGCTGTGGTGTTTTATGCTCAACAGAATAAAACACAAACGGATTTGCAGTTGATTGGTGATGCGTTATGGCAGGTGTTTTTTCTGTTAATGCTGGTGACGGGGGTATTGGTCTGGCTTTATGTACTGGCCCAAAAGAGCGCACGTTTTGCCTTGAGCGAAACACAGCTTCAAGCGGAATTACTGACTCGTGAGGTCACTGCACACGAGCAGACTGCAATCGAGTTGTCGCAGGCGCGTGATGTGGCAAATGCCGCCAATCAAGCTAAGTCACGTTACTTATCGGGTGTCAGTCATGAATTAAGAACACCATTGAACACTATTTTTGGTTATTCACAGCTAATGGAGGCTGATGTAAAACTGGATAAAAAGAATCAGAAAATTTCATCGGTGATAAGACGCAGTAGTGAACACTTATCGGATGTGATTGAAGGTTTGCTGGAAATTTCAAAAATTGAGGCGCGTAAGCTTGATTTGCAGCGAGACACGGTGGATTTGCGTTTATTGGTTCAACAACTTGACGATATGTTTCGACCGCTGGCCAAGGACAAAGGTATTGATTTTGTCATTAGCTATCAGTCGGCACTACCTCGATTTATTTCTGTTGACGAAAAACGGTTACGGCAAATTTTATTGAATTTATTATCCAACGCCATTAAGTTTACACCGGAAGGTAAGGTTGAATTGCATATTACTTACCGTAATCAGGTTGCTCGTTTTGTGGTTAAAGATACGGGTATCGGTATTGCAGAGGATGATCAGTCAAGAATCTTTGAGCCTTTTGAGCGGGTGCATAATAAGCAAACTCAACTGATCAGTGGAACGGGACTGGGCTTGTCGATCAGTCGTTTGTTAGTGGAAATGATGGGAGGAGGACTTGAGGTAAAGAGTCAGCCAGGGCAGGGCACGGCGTTTTGTCTCAGTCTTTTTTTACCCAGCGTGGCCGAACAGCTTTCCGTCACTCAAAGTCATGCCGATATTCGGGGTTATGAAGGGCAAGTGCGACACATCATGGTTGTGGACGATGAAAGCAGTCATCGACACTTGATCCATGACTTATTGCAGCCGCTGGGTTTTGTCGTTCATCAGGCAGAATCGGCTGAGCAAACACTGAAAATGTTGGAACAACAATCGCAGCCCATTGATTTGTTTTTATTGGATATCAATATGCCGGAAATGAATGGCTGGCAATTGGTGGTAGAACTTCGCCAGCGTGGATTTGATGTACCTATTATTTTGCTTTCGGCTGACCCCTATGAAAATGCCTCTGTGCTGCAAAAAGAGGTAAATTTTGATGCCTATATCAATAAGCCGATACGCATCGAAAAATTACTTGAACAGTTACAACGCTGTCTTGGTTTACAGTGGTGTAATGCCGAGCCGGTTTTAGAAAAAGACTTAGAGTGTCATGTTGAAAATGTGATATTTTATCCAGATCAGGAAACGCTGGATTCATTACGGCGTTTTGCCAATATGGGTTATTTGAAAGGTGTGACAGAATGCATTGAGTGGCTTGAATCACAAGAGCCTCAGTCTTCCTGGGTGAGAAAAGTACGTGTTTTATTGGATCAATGTGACCTTGGTAGCATCGCGCGTGTGATTGATGAACTGGCAGAGTCAGAAGGTAATTCCCCTTAATGCAACGTTTCAAAGATAAAACAACCGTGTTGGTGGTGGATGATTCACCAGACTCACTGAGCATGGTAAATCTTGCGTTGGACGAAGCGGGAATTGCGGTATTGATTGCACTTAACGGTCAACAGGCCATGAATGTGCTTGAACAGATTACACCTGATGTCATTTTAATGGACGCCATTATGCCAGTGATGGATGGTTTTGAATGTGCCAGTGAAATTCGTAAGCGCTTACCGTTGGTACCTATCATTTTTATGACCGGCCTCAGCGAAGTCGAACATATCGTCAAAGCCTTTGATGCCGGAGGGAATGATTATATCGTCAAGCCGATTCACCCTGAGGAACTGTTGGTGCGTATTCGTCAACAGACTAATAGCACACGTATGTTGATGGAGGCGCAAGGAGCGCTGGATTCGCTACGTCAACATGTGTTTTGTATTGATAAACGTGGCCATGTTTTATGGGCAACACCCGAGGCCCAGGCTTTGTTGAATCAAACGCAAACGGAGGGCGACTCAATGGTATTAGATAAACGATTGAGTTGTTGGTTACCAAATGGTCAAGTTGGACATGATTTAGCCTTACCGTTACGCAAAAAGGATGCCGTGCTAACAGTATATTATTTCAAACAAACCAAAGAAGATGAGTACTTACTGAAAATTCAATCGCCCAATGTTGAAATTGATCCGGCAATTCTGGAAGAAAGCCTAGCGATAACCTACCGCGAAGCGGAAGTCTTGCTCTGGTTGGCTCATGGCAAAACCAATCGGGAAATTGCTGAAGTGCTTGAAATGAGCCCGCGAACAGTGAATAAACATCTGGAACAAATGTATCCCAAAATTGGTGCGGACAACCGCACGGTTGCCGCTTCTGTTGCGATACAAATTATCCTCGGTGGCCGTATTGGTCGACCACTGAATCAAGAAAATTCTGTTTAGTTGTGACTGTCTGGCTGCGAGGAGGTATTAACGGCAATGCCGGGCTTTATTAATTGAAAACGTCCCTGGCTCCCGGTTTTTGATGGTACAATTTTCGTAGCTGTTCAGCTTTGATTTGCTTGATTACTGCGTTAAAAGTGCTCATTTACATGGGTAAACGCCGTGTTTTTTCCTGTTTTCGAACTAAGTCTTGAATAAATCAAAGACGACCTGAGCAGTATGCTGTGCATTTAAACATACACTTACTGATGATATTTTATGAAAAAAATTAAGGTTTTATTTGTTTGCATGGGCAATATATGCCGTTCGCCAACGGCAGAAGGTGTTTTTGCCAAATATGTGCAGGACGCAAATCTTGCAGATATCATTGAGGTCGATTCAGCGGGTACTCATGCTTATCATGTGGGTGAAGTCCCTGACCCCCGTTCACAGAAGACGGCATTGAAGCGAGGTTTTGATTTATCTGCGCAGAGAGCAAGGCGTGCAGTGAGCAAGGACTTTACTACCTTTGATTATGTGTTAGCGATGGACAGAGACAACCAACGAGGTTTGCAGGCCATTTGTCCGAAGGGTGAGGAATACAAGTTACATCTGTTTTTGAGTTATGCACCGAACCTTGAGTATGATGAGGTGCCAGATCCATATTATGGTGGCTCGATGGGGTTTGACCGGGTATTGGATATGATTGAAACGGCTTCGGCAGGTTTACTTCAGGATATACAATTACGCTATTTACAAAACTGACGGTTAACGCGCCTGCTTTGGCGAGTATTAAAAAAGCCCCAACCCTGTAATGTGGTTGGGGCTTTTTATATTTAGAATGATGGAATTTTAGTCGTTATCGTTATGTTCCGGTTTTTTCACCGGTTTTTTTTTCACCGGTTTTTCGACCTGTGTTGCATCGGATGTATCGACGACAGGCGATTGCGATGTGTTTGTCTGTTTTGTTTCAATGAGCGCAGGCTTTACTGATGCACCGCCAGTTGTTTTTTCACGCTCTACCGGTTTTACTTCAGCAGGGGCGGATGTAACAGGCTGTTGCGCTGCCGGGCTTGTTGAATGTGCGCTGTTGACGGTTTTTGCCAATGTCGGTTTTGTTTCGATCTGTACCAGCGCTGCCGATTTTGCTTTTGTCGGTACTGGCGCTGGTGTTGGCGATGTTTTTTCCACAGGGGTGTCTGGTTTTACCGGTTTCTGTTTAGTTTCCTTTGTTTCCTTTGTTTCCTTTGTTTCCTTTATTTCTGGCGCTGCCGTTACGGTTTGCTTTGTTGTCGGTTTTTCCATCGGCTTATTGGCTACAACTTTCGGCGGCTTGTTTTTGCGTTCCACAGCTTGCTGAGCTGATGCTTCGCTTGACGTGCTTGACGCGTTTGCGGTATCTGCTGCGGTGTCTGTTTTTGTCAATGCTGTTGATTGTTTGACTTCGGCTACACTGCCATTGCTTTTATTTTCAACGGCATTGTTTTCAGTAGCGCTGGTTTCATTACCGTTGGTTTCCACACTTGGGGTGCGATTACCCGTGTCGCGACGACGACGACGACCCCCTCGACGACCACGGCGTGCCCCCGTTTTTTGCTGACCATCATTTTGTGCATTTTGCTCGACGTTTTCCTGCTTAGTGTTGGCGGTTTCGTCAGTGTTTACATCCTGGTCTTGAGTTTGACTGCTGCGGTTTTGCGTACGTGCGGTTTGCTTGCCGCCAGTTTTTGGTTTTTCATTTTTATCGACGGATGTTTTTGCATGCGTATCCCGGTTTTGTGTACTTTTTTTCTGTTCATCCCGGTTTTGTGCACCATCCTGTCTGTCACGATTCTGATTGCGTCGGGCAGGGCGGCGGTTCGCATTATTACGGTTACCAGAGTCACTGCGGTTACGCCCACGGCTCTGCGCTGGTTTTGTGCTTTCGGTTTTTTCGATTGGTTTTGCGGGTGGGGCTGTGGGGTTTTCACCGCTGCCAAGCAGAGTGCTCCAAATGCGCTTGATGAAACCACTTTGTTGCGTATTTTCGTTCGTTTCCGCAGTTTTTGGCATGGGTGCTATGGGTACCACACCTTTTACCACAGGAATTTCGGACGTCGTTTTGGGTTTGTCATCCAGTGACTCGGATATCTCTTCGCGTTCGACCGCCAGGGAATAACTGGCTTGAGAATCTGCGTCGTGTGCGAGATCGCTGGCGCGTTCACGCTGAACTTCATAGTGTGGCGTGTCAAAAGTCGGGTTAGGAATCAGAACCACCTTGATATTTTGACGCTGCTCAATGTCCGTGATGGCTTGGCGTTTTTCGTTGAGCAGGAAGGTGGCCACGTTGACGGGTACTTGCACAACGATACGCGCTGTTTGTTCCTTCATGGCATCTTCTTCTATGATGCGCAGGATGGAGAGGGCTAACGATTCGGTACCACGAATAGTGCCATGGCCTTCACAGCGCGGACAGACGATCTGCACTGATTCACCCAGTGACGGACGCAGGCGTTGTCGCGACATTTCCAGCAGGCCAAAGCGTGAAATACGTCCGATCTGCACGCGGGCACGATCCATTTTCAGCGCCTCACGCAAGGTATTTTCCACTTCACGTTGGTTGCGCGATGCTGACATGTCGATGAAGTCGATAACCACTAGTCCACCGAGATCACGCAGACGTAGTTGACGGGCGACCTCTTCTGCGGCTTCCCGGTTGGTGTTGAGTGCGGTTTCTTCGATATCGCTGCCCTTGGTGGCACGCGCGGAGTTGATGTCGATGGAAATCAGCGCTTCTGTGTGATCGATGACAATGGCGCCACCGGAAGGCAGGCGTACTTCGCGTTTAAACGCGGTTTCGATTTGTGATTCAATTTGATAGCGTGTGAACAGTGGTACGCTGTCATCATAATGTTTGAGTTTATTCAGGTTATGCGGCATCACCATCTGCATGAACTCGGTGGCCTTATCGAAGATCACCTTGTCATCAATGAGAATTTCGCTGATGTCTTTGCGCAGGTTGTCACGTATTGCGCGGATAATGACATCACTTTCCTGGTAAACAAGAAAGGGAGCGGAGCCTTCGTTGGACGCTTTGTCGATGGCCTCCCATAACTGCAATAAGTAATTGAGATCCCATTGTAATTCTTCAGGGTTTTTACCGACACCTGCGGTGCGCACAATAAGTCCCATATCTTCGGGAATATCCAGCGCGGCCAGCGCGTCACGAATTTCATTGCGTTCTTCACCGACGATACGTCGTGATACACCACCGGCACGCGGATTGTTGGGCATTAAAACCAGGTAACGCCCGGCGAGGCTGATGAAGGTGGTGAGCGCTGCGCCTTTATTGCCGCGTTCTTCCTTCTCTACCTGCACAATGATTTCTTGACCTTCTTTCAATACCTGTTTGATATTGACACGGCCACCGGTTTTTTCAGCATCAGGATCAAAATAAGCGCGGGAAATTTCTTTTAAGGGCAAGAAACCATGGCGGTCAGCCCCGTAGTCAACAAACGCAGCTTCGAGACTGGGTTCGACACGGGTAATGCGGGCTTTGTAAATGTTGGCCTTTTTTTGCTCGCGGCCAGCAGTTTCGATGTCCAGATCATAGAGTCGTTGACCATCAACCATGGCAACGCGCAACTCTTCTGGCTGAGTTGCGTTAAACAGCATTCTTTTCATTTTTTTCAGTCCATGCGCTCAACCAATGTCCGCTTGTGGTTGCGGGCACAAAATGGCATCACAAACAATAGGCAGTATTACCGCTCGCTGACTGATCTGGCCGTCGTGGTTCCTGTTATCAGGAACAGGGGCCAGAGCGCCGCGAGTCTGGTTTTGCTGCTATTGGTCAGCTCGTCATGAACACAAAAAGGACATGGGAGCGCACTCAATATTGGTAAATACATCCGTCATGACACGGATGTTAAGAAAATCGTTCTGTTCTGCGCCACACCCCCCAACGCGTTTCGGCGTAGGCTCCTTGCCTGGGGAAAATGGGCGGAGAATCAATACTATCCCGCAATAAGCTCGGCAAATATAGCAGTCTTATGTCATAGCAGCAAACCGGGCGCGATTTGTTATGATGCACCCCATGACGCACCTACCGCCACAAACCCCCTCCAAGCCCGTCCAGGCGGTCTCCCCAAAGGCTCGCATTGTTGAAGTGGATGATGAGCGAGCGGGTCAAAGAATCGACAATTTCCTGCTGGCCAGTCTCAAAGGTGTGCCCAAAAGCCGAATCTATCGCATGCTGCGCAAGGGCGAGGTGCGTGTCAACAAAGGGCGTATCAAGGCCAGTTACCGTCTGCAAAGTGGTGATAAAGTGCGTATTCCACCGGTGCGGGTTGCTGAAACTGCTGCCCCGGTCAGCCCAGGACAGCGAGTGCTGAAGCGTATCGAAGCAGGCATTATCGCGGAAGAAAAAGGCTTTTTGTTGCTGAACAAACCGTCAGGTATTGCTGTGCATGGCGGCAGCGGGCTGAATTACGGAGTGATTGAGGCGTTGCGCATACTACGGCCGGAGGCGCCGTATCTGGAGTTGGTGCATCGTCTGGATCGAGGCACCTCGGGTTGCCTGCTTATTGCCAAACGCCGTAGCGTGTTGCGTGAGCTGCACCGCTTGTTGCGTGAAGGAGAGGTGGATAAACGTTATTTAGCACTGGTAAAAGGGCGATGGCAGGGCGGCGAGCGTCGTGTAGATGCACCGCTGCTGAAAAATACTCTGCGCTCCGGGGAGCGGGTCGTGACCATCAGTAGTGAAGGGAAATCTGCTGTGAGTATTTTTCGCCCAGTAACGGTGTTTGCGCAGGCCAGCCTGGTCGAAGTCAGTCTGCTCACTGGGCGCACCCATCAAATACGGGTACACGCAGCCTCCATTGGCCATCCCATTGCGGGTGATGAAAAATACGGCGACGCAGAATTTGATCGCGAAATGAAAAAATACGGTGTGCGCAGGCTCTTTTTACATGCGCGCTCGCTGAGTTTTTCATTACAAGGGCTGGATGAGCAGGCACCGATACAGCAATTTACGGCACCGTTAGATGATGAGTTGGAGGCAGTGCTGAATAGCCTGCTACCTGAAGGTTAAAAAATACTGATGAAAGAAAAAATGCAAAAAAACTATGAACTCGTCGTGTTTGACTGGGACGGAACGCTGATGGATTCCGAAGCCCATATTGTGACCAGCATGCAACGCGCGTTGAAAGAGCTGGATTTGCCCGTGCTGCCCCGGGAAAAAATCCGCGACATTATTGGTCTGGGATTGCGTGAGGCTATTATGCGATTATTGCCGGATTGTGGCGATGATTTGCTATTGATGATCACTGATCGTTATCGCCACCACTTTTTTACCGATGATCCTTGTGAGCCGTTTGCTGGTGCAGAACAGGTGTTGCAACATTTGCATAGTGCGGGATATTTGCTGGCGGTAGCCACCGGCAAAGGGCGTCAGGGACTGGACCGGGTTTTGCGAAGCACTGGGTTTTCACAATATTTTGTGGAAACACGCTGTGCGGATGAAGCTCATTCAAAACCTCATCCGCAAATGCTGCTGGAAATCATGGACATTCTGGGGGTTGATGCGAAACAAACCCTAATGGTAGGAGATAGCGAATATGATTTAGAAATGGCCAATGCGGCCAATACTGCTGCAGTCGGCGTAGATTACGGAGTACACAGCCGGGAGCGTTTAATGGCATGCTCACCACTGGCATGTTTGTCATCCATCACGGAATTACCAGAATGGCTGGTTAACGAAACCAACACCTTATAGTGGAGGGCGCAGATTGAGCACCTAAGTCTCAATGCTATGGGTATATACTGCGAGGTTACTTGCAGAAATCGGTTGTAAAACCAAAATAATGGAACACAAAAGGTATATTTCATGAATGATCACGATAAAACGGATGCACAAAAATCATCAGAATCATCCGAATCCGGTGCAACGGACAATGTTGATGCCTGGACCCGTGGTGAAGTAGTGAGTGATCCTGTGGATAAAACCGATAAAAAAGAAGACAAAGAAACAACCCGTAATGAATGGGAAAAAGACACCCTCAACCGGTTGGCGTTTGCAGCGATCAATGAACAGCGACGCTCCCGTCGTTGGGGTATATTTTTTAAATCCCTGTTTTTTATTTATCTGTTTGTCATTATTTTTTATATCCCCATGGACTGGAGCGAAAGTAGCATCTCACATGATAAGCACACAGCGCTGATTGATTTGGAAGGAGTGATCGCAGCAAACACTCAGGCCAGTGCTGATAATCTTGTGGGTGGCCTACGTGCGGCCTTTAAAGATAAAAAAACCGCAGCGGTTATTATGCGTATTAACAGTCCGGGTGGCAGTCCAGTGCAGGCAGGTTATGTTTTTGATGAAATCAAACGCTTGCGTAAAAAACACCCGGATATTAAATTGTATGCCGTTGTTGCGGATATCTGTGCCTCCGGTGGTTATTACATTGCCGCTGCCGCAGATGAAATTTATGCCGACAAAGCCAGTATCGTGGGTTCCATTGGTGTATTGATGGACGGTTTTGGTTTTGTGGATACACTAGAAAAAATGGGCGTGGAACGCCGTTTGATGACAGCGGGCAAATATAAAGGTGTATTGGACCCGTTTTCACCATTGAAAAAACCGGAAGTGCAACATGTGCAAAACCTGCTGGACACGGTGCATCGTCAATTTATTGATCAGGTAAAAGCCGGACGTGGGGACAGACTGTCGGCTAACCCAGATTTATTCACCGGCCTGTTCTGGAATGGTGAAGAGAGTGTTAAGTTAGGTTTGGTGGATGGGCTGGGTAGCACCAGTTATGTTGCACGGGAAATTATTGGTGTAGAAAATATTGTTGATTTTACACCCCGGCCTAATTATCTGGATCGTTTTGCTGGTCGTATCGGTGTAACACTTGCTGATGTAATAGCCAACAGTTTTGGTTTGTCAAATGCAACGCAACAGTCACCGATGCGTTAATCAATATCAATAGCTAATAGCTACAAGCGTGTAGTAAGTATAGCTGTTAGTTTGTGAACGGACTCATAACAACAGGCGCATACATATGTCACAAAAACATCCTATTGTTGCCGTTACTGGTGCTTCTGGTGCCGGCACAACGGTGGTAAAAAAAGCCTTTGCACGAATTTTTCGACGTGAAAATATTGATGCCGCTTTTGTGGATGGTGAATGTTTTCGTCGTTATGATCGCAATGAAATGCAAGCGATGCTGACTAAAGCTGAAACCAACGGCGATGTTGTGACCCCCTATGGTCCGGAGGTGAATCGCTTCGACTTGCTGGAATCACTTTTTCAATCTTATGGAGAACAAGGTACCGGGAAGTTTCGGCGTTACATCAGTGAAGAAGTGGCAAATAATGAAGATACACCTAGCGGCACGTTTACCGACTGGCAACAAATATCACCACAATCAGATTTATTATTTTTTGAAGGACTGCATGGTGGTGTAGTGGCCAATCGCTGGACGCGACGGAAAATGAGTGTTTCACATAATCCGAAAATCGTTAGTGAACGCCGCAATGCACAAGAGAATACCGGCGTTGATGTAGCACAACATGTGGATTTGTTAATTGGTGTTGTACCTGTCGTCAATCTGGAGTGGATGCAGAAAATCACTTGTGACATGCATACCAAAGGGTATACTCACGAAGCAACGTCTGCACGTATTGTTGAACGCATGCAGGAATATATCCATTTTATTGTGCCTCAGTTTTCGGTGACGGATATCAATTTTCAACGTGTGCCCGTGGTGGATACCTCCAATCCTTTTATTGCCACGGAAATTCCCGGGAGTCACGAATGCATGGTGGTCATCCGTTTTCGAGATCCTTCACGTTACGATTTTCCAAAGTTACAAGGGTTGATTGACGGCGCGTTTATGTCTCGCCCGAATACCATGGTCATTTCTGGCGGCCAGATGCAACAAGCGTTGGATGTTATTTGTACACCGCTGATTCATGAGTTAACTGCGTAATTGGCTTTTCCGGAATTCGTCAACGGGGACGCCACCAACCCCCCAGTCTTCCATGTCAACTTCATCAATCACCACAAATGTTGTTGCCGGTGTTTTATTCAGCACGCGAACTAGAAGGTCTGTCGTTCCCTTTATTAATTCAGCCTTTTGCTCTGGTGTTGTTCCTTCTCGTGTGATTTTGATATTTACGTAGGGCATTGATCATTCCTTAAAATTATATTTAGAAAAATAGGTTCATAAGTCTTTTCGTTCATTCAGCAATATCGTAGTGAAAAACTTTAGAAATGATCTGCCATTTTCTTTCTACAAAAATTAGAGTCAGGAGATCGGTGAAAAATTTCGTATCGATAGAACATTCTACACGTGCATACGCTGTTACCGGACCTGCAAATTCCACTGATAATATGCGATCATTTCGTTTTTCTCTACGACTGGCTGGTGATGGCCGTTTATCAACAATCGGAAAATATTCGTCCATATTAAGATAAAGAATGGCGCCATCCGTGGCGCAGACATAATGTGCTCGCGGATGGAATACGTCCTTGAGCATAGATGTATCGCTGTTATATAACCCATCGAAGTATATTGATATCACGTCCGTAACAGCTACAAATTTTGTGTCTATACTTTGCCTTCTATTAGCATTCATTAGTTCAGGAGTCCTTCAGCGTGCATTGCATCCTGAACCCTTACCCGGTCAGCAACACGTTTGGAAAAAGCTGTAATTCCGGGCCATTTGTCCAAACCAATACCTGTCGGTATCGTCCAGTTTGCGACAACAAAAAAATAAGCATCAGCGACTGAAAACTTGTTTCCTAGCAGATATTTTCGTCCATCGTCAAAGAGCGATTCAAAATGATCCATCTTTCTTCGAACATTCTCCTTGGCATCTTGTTTTTCTTCATCTGAAACACTTGAGGAGAAAAAAGGCCCAAAGGCCTTATGCAGTTCTGTCGAAGTAAAATTCAGGTGTTCTTGCAAGCGTGCACGCTCCAGTGTGCCGGACTCAGGTGCAAGGCCTGCTTCAGGGTTTTGATCCGCAAGATACTGAAGAACAGCAGTACCTTCCGTTAAAAACTCACCATTATCAAGACGAAGAACCGGAACATAGCCCTTGGGGTTTATTTTGGCAAAATCGGCACCAGATTCAGTGATTTGCTTGTCAGTGTCGACGCTTTCTACCTCAAAATCACTACCGATTTCTTTCAATATGATGTGCGATGCAAGTGAGCAAGCACCAGGTTTGTAATACAGTTTCATTTTTTAATCTCCTTCTCTAAGTTAGGTAATTTGGAGCATTCTACGAGAAGCTAGTTACCTTTGTATATCTACTATGGTAAAGTTACCTAAATCTGTAGTTACCATTAAGTAACTACAATAAAGAGAGATAGACGATGCTTCCAAGAAGGAAAAACAAGGTAAATCTTCCACCAGAGGAATGCCCATTACATCGATGCATGAGTGTTATAGGCGGAAGATGGGCCCCTGCCATTATCTGGTATTTAAGCCAGGGTCCCAGACGTTTTAGCGAATTAAAAGATGATATTCAGGGTGTTTCAGCAAAAGTATTAACGACACGTCTAAAAAAACTGGAAGCAGATGGCGTTATAAATCGTGAAGTAATGCCAACATCACCCCCCTCAGTTGAATACAGCTTGACCGAACTGGGTTTAGAATTAAAGCCTGCAATTGAGGCTATTGTTGCTGTAGGACATAAACTAAAAGAAACAAACTGAGTACAACGGCCTAAATTATCGCTATGGGTATAGCACGTCCACGCCCTCTGCGGCTAACAGCGTCGTTAACTTAATGAGCGGTAAACCAATGAGCGCATTAGGGTCGTCGCCTTCCATTTTTTCAAACAGGCTAATGCCTAGCCCTTCGGATTTGAAACTGCCAGCACATTGGTAAGGTTTGTCACGTAATAAATATTGCTCGATTTGTTTTTCACTGAGCGAGCGAAATACCACTGAAAACGGCACCACTGTGACGTGGCAATGACCGGTTTTGCTATTTAACAGGCACAGGCCCGTTAAAAAATTCACCCGGCGGCCACTGGCAGCTTGCAATTGTTGTATTGCGTTTTCGTGGTTACCCGGTTTGCCCAAAACCTGATCGTCCAATACCGCCACCTGATCCGAGCCGATGATTAATGCATTCGGAAATTGTGCAGTAATAGCGCGGGCCTTGGCTTCAGATAACCGGGCCACCAGCGCATTCGGCGTTTCATTTTCCAACGGGGTCTCGTCTGTATCCGGTGCGGCTGTTTCAAACGTTAATCCCAAGTGTTCTAGTAGGGTACGTCGATAAGGAGAGGTGGAGGCGAGTACAAGTTGCATTATGGTCATTCTGTCACTGTTGTTTTAATTTGGAGAAGTCTACCGCTTTTTTGCAGGGTTGACAGTGGTCGGTATAGTTGCCATACATTAGGGTAATACTGAGATATTTATTTGGAGCGAGTGTGATGCCTGATTTCTCTCGAAAGTTGTCGATGAAACCACGATTAAAAATAGCATTACCAGTATTGCTCGTATTGGTCGTCGGTCTGCCGAGCACCAGCGAGGTGTACGCCGGTTCCTGCGCTTATGGAGAGGCGATGATGGCTTTGGAAAAGGGGAATACGGTACGGGGGCTGGCGTTGATGCGCATGGCAAGTCGAGATGGTGATCATCGTGCCGAAAATTATCTGCGGGAGCAGGATTTCGACGTGGCCGAACGTCCTGATTTTGTTAAAGGGCCGCGATTGCTAAGTTTAGCTAGCAGCACCTCTCGTCACTGATCGACTGCATCGGCCTGTTGTGCCAGCGCAATGGCTTGTGGAGCCAGTTTTTCCTGTGCCGGAGTGGCAGCCGGTTCGATATTTTTAAACCAACCGCGTTTTTTTCCTTTTTTGATGAATTCCTGCGCGGCGTTGTCGCCGTTATCAGCCGCACGTTGCAACCACATAAGTCCTTTGGCCCGTTCGGCACGGGTACCCCGAATAAAGTGCAGACCCAATAGATACTGGCCTGAAGTATTGTCTTTTTGAGCTGCTTTTTGGTACCACACCCGCGCCAACTGCGCACTGCGTTGTGTACCCCAGCCATTGTCGTAGGAAAGTCCCACAAATACCTGAGCTTCAGTGTTACCTTGCGTGGCCAAAGTAGACCAGAGTGAAAATGACAGACTGTAATTGCCCGCATTAAATGCTGCTTGGCCATCTGCCAGTGTGCTCAGTTTTTCTGCCGCTGCGTTGCCCGATACCATCAACAGACATACGAATAATACTGCACAGCTTGTTTTTTTCATGATGCTTACCGCCTGAATCATTCGTGAAGCACTCGCGTCCTGGGTTATTATCGTCCACCAATCGGGCATGCTGAAGAGTGATTTTCCTCACAATTTGTTGTTTTGCTGCCCTGCTAAAACAGCCTGAAATAAATTGTACCGGATATCAGCCATTAGGGGTAAACAGCTTGAAGACTACTTTGAGTAACATCGATAAGTTACGCGAAATTATGGTGGCCTTGCGTGATCTGGAAACGGGTTGTCCGTGGGACCAGGCGCAGGACTTCACCAGTATTGTGCCTCATACGCTGGAAGAAGCCTATGAAGTGGCGGAAGCCATCGAAGCTGGAGACATGGACGAGCTGCGTGATGAACTAGGGGACTTGCTGTTTCAGATTATTTTTTATGCCCGGCTTGCCGAAGAGCGAGGCTTGTTTGACTTTGAACAGGTGGCCGCCGGTATTGTCGACAAACTCATTCGTCGCCATCCACATGTCTTTGCCGGTGCCACAGTGAGCACCGCTGAGGCACAAACTCTGGCCTGGGAGGCTAGCAAGGCTCGTGAGCGGGCAGAAAAGGCAGAGGATAGCAGTGCACTGGCTGGTGTTGCAGTGGCCCTGCCTGCCATGACCCGGGCGGTGAAACTGCAAAAACGTGCGGCACGGGTGGGTTTTGACTGGCCCGATATTATGCCAGTATTTGCCAAAGTAAGAGAAGAGCTGGAGGAGTTACGGGTAGAAATCGCCGTGCCGGGTAACAAAGCCCGTATTGAAGAGGAAATGGGTGATTTGTTGTTTGCTTGTACGAATCTGGCACGCCAAGCCCACATTGAGCCAGAAACGGCCCTGCGGCATGCTAATCGGAAATTTGAACGACGTTTCGCGCAAATGGAAATGATGGCAAAAGTGCAGGGCCGGGATGTATCGGAATTGGATCTCGATGCGTGGGAAGCGCTGTGGGAAAATGTGAAGATGGGAGAGTCTGAATAATTTATGTCGAGTCGTACAACGCACATCGCACAACTTACGTCCCTTATCCCTCAATGTATGCGTCGAGACCAGCATCGGTTTCGACAGGCGGTAAAAAACCTACCGCGTGATGCGACAGGGATCGATACTTTAGCGGCAAAAATTGCGACCTCGGTACAGCATCGCCAAACCCGGCTGGAAAATCTGCCTGCCCAGCGTTATCCCGATGAACTGCCTGTTTCGCAGCGGCGTGATGACATTGCGGCGGCGATCCGTGACCACCAAGTGGTTATCGTGGCTGGTGAAACCGGTTCGGGGAAAACGACCCAGTTACCCAAAATCTGCCTGGAGCTGGGGCGAGGTGTCGCCGGGTTTATCGGCCACACTCAGCCACGACGCCTTGCCGCGCGTAGTGTGGCAACACGCATCGCCGAAGAATTGGGTACGCCGTTGGGTGAGGCTGTGGGTTACAAAGTACGCTTCTCTGATCATACAAAAACATCTTCTTACATTAAGTTGATGACCGACGGCATCTTGTTGGCGGAGTTGCAAGGCGACCGTTTTTTGGATCAATACGATACGCTGATTATTGACGAAGCGCACGAACGTAGCCTGAATATTGATTTCCTGCTGGGTTATCTGAAACAACTGCTGCCTAAACGCAAAGACCTGAAGGTGATTATTACTTCTGCCACTATTGATACCCAGCGTTTTTCGCAGCACTTTAATAATGCGCCGGTCATTGAAGTTTCCGGGCGTAATTATCCTGTGGAAATACGTTATCAGCATATTGATGAAGAGGAAGTAGAGCCCACAGATGCGATTCTCGCAGCAGTGGATGAATTGGTACAGTTTGATGGTCAGAAACAGGGAGACATTCTGGTTTTTCTCAGCGGTGAACGCGATATTCGTGAGCTTGCTGAGGCTTTACGAAAACATCATCCACACAATACTGAAGTGTTGCCACTCTATTCCCGTTTAAGTGCCAGTGAACAAAATCGTGTATTCAAATCAAGCGGAAAGCGCCGCATTATTCTGGCCACCAATGTGGCAGAAACATCGATTACCGTGCCCGGCATTCGTTACGTGATTGATCCGGGTACGGCACGCATTAGCCGTTACAGTTATCGTAGTAAAATACAACGGTTGCCCATTGAAAAAATCGCACAATCCAGCGCCAATCAGCGAGCAGGGCGTTGTGGCCGGTTGAGTGATGGCATCTGCATCCGTCTTTATTCGGAAGAGGACTTTCTCAACCGTGCTTTGTTTACCCAGCCGGAAATTCAACGTACCAATCTTGCCGCAGTCATTTTGCAAATGCGTCAACTGGGTTTAGGAGATCCAGGTGACTTCCCCTTTATTGACCCACCGGATCAGCGTTTTATCAATGATGGTTTTCGTTTATTACTGGAGTTGAACGCCATTGATGAAAAACGTCAACTGACAGACATTGGCAGACACTTGGCAAAATTGCCCATTGATCCACGTTTTGGACGTATGATATTGGCCGCGGAAGAAAATAATTGCCTGACCGAGGTGTTGATTATTGTTAGCGCATTAAGTGTGCAAGACCCGCGCGAACGACCGGTTGAGAAACAACAGCAAGCCGATGAAAAGCACAAACGTTTGCGTGACGAACAATCGGATTTGATATCTCTGCTGAATTTATGGCACGAATACAACGATCGTAAAAAACATCTTACGCAAAATAAATTACGTCAATATTGCAAACAGGAATTTTTGGCCTACATGCGCATGCGCGAGTGGTTGGAAACTTTCCAACAATTGCGAACCTTGAGTAAAGGTATGGGTTTAAAAACCAATTCCACCCCGGCGAAATATGCCGCCATTCATCAATCAATAGTTGTCGGTTTGCTGAGTAATATTGGTGTCAAAAATATGGATAGTAACTCCAGTAACACCAATAAAAGTGAAAAACAAACAGCGACAAAAAGAAAAAAGATACCCGCATATTTAGGCGCGCGGCAATCAACATTTTATATATTTCCTGGCTCGGGATTGGCAAAAAATCCACCACATTGGTTGATGAGTGCTGAATTGGTGGAAACCAGCCGCCTGTTTGCACGACAGAACGCAAGCATTGAGCCGGAGTGGATTGAAGCTGCCGCGCAACATTTGGTGAAACGAGCGTATAGCGAGCCACACTGGAACCCTAAACGCGGAATTGTGATGGCCAATGAAACGGTCACATTGTACGGGTTGGTTGTGCATGGTGCGCGGCGTATTAATTATGGGCCAATTGATACCAAAGTGGCACGCAGTATTTTTATTCGTGAGGCACTGGTGGAGGGAAACTATCGCACACAGGCTGGTTTTTTTCAGCATAATCGAGAGCTGATTGAAGAAGCTTGTTTGTTAGAATCCAAAACACGGCGTCAGGATGTGCTAGTGGATGATGCCGCATTGTGTCATTTCTTTGATGAAAAACTCCCCGTATCCGTTCGTGATCATGTCACCTTTGAACAGTGGCGAAAACAGGCCGAAGCCAAAAATTCTGATCTGTTACGGTTGACGCGAGAAGATGTTTTTCGCTCCACATCGAATTCGATGGACACAGAATATCCGGGAGAGAGGATGTACAATGATGTGCCATTACAGCTCAAATATTGTTTTAGTCCCGGCAGTGATGATGATGGTGTAACGGCCATCATTCCTTTGGCATCCATAAACCAGTTTGAACAGACACAGTTTGATTATCTGGTGCCCGGTTTTTTACCTGAAAAAATAACAGCGTTGTTCAAGGGCTTGCCAAAAGCATTTCGAAAGCAATTGGTTCCTGTGCCTGAGTCAGTGAAATCTGCCCTTGTTTATCTTGATGAACAGGAAAAAACATTGAAATGTGGTCAAAGTTTGATAGGAAGTTTAACGGACTTTATAAAAAAAGAAAAAGCGCTTGTGATCACGGCCAACGATTGGCGAATAGACCCGTTGCCGATACATTTATTGATGCGTTTTGAAGTGATTGATCACCAGCAAAAAAATCTTGGTGCAAGTCGTTCACTTGCTGAATTGCAGTCACGCTTTGGTGGGTATGCTGCAAAAGAAATTGCACAGGTAAGCAATGATGTTTCATGGCCGAATGAAGGTATTGCTTCCTGGCAATTTGGTGATTTGCCTGAATTTATTATATTGGCACAGGATGAGCAACAATACCGGGCTTATCCCGCTATCGTGGACAAAGGTGCTTCGGTAGGCGTTGAGTTGTTTGATGCACCAGCGTCAGCTATGCGTGGACATATAAAAGGATTGCGACGTTTAACGCAGCTTGAAAATGCAAAAGAAATAAAATATTTATTACGGCATTTACCAAAAATAAAAGAGATGTCTCTTATTTATTCGGTATTTGCATCGACGGATGATTTGCAAAACGATTTGCTTGAATTAATTCTGGATCAATGTTTTTTTGAAAAGGGCTACATAATTTATCAACAGGAAGCGTTTGCCATGCGTATGCAGCAGGTGACGGCATTGCTACCGATTGCTAATCAGGTGAGCAAACTGGTAGCGCAAACCCTTGTAGATTATCAGTCAGCCCGTCAGCAATTTCAATCGGTGCAGGGCCGTTGTGGTCAGGAGAGCAAACAGGATATTCAAACTCAACTGGGTACTTTGCTTTATGCCGGGTTTTTAACTCGTACACCCTATTTATGGTTACAGGAAATGCCACGTTATTTTCGTGCCCTGACGATACGGTTGGATAAGTTGGCTGATTCTCCAGCGGGAGATGAAAAAAAATTGCAATTGCTGCGACCATTTTTACAGGAATATGCACGCTTGCAGGAATTCACTGAAGAAGGTGATACTAAAGTGATCAAATTGCGCTGGATGCTGGAAGAGTACCGGGTGTCACTGTTTGCTCAGCCAATGAAAACAGCAATTCCGATTTCACCAAAACGTATTGAAAAACAAATAGCATTATGCTTGTGAGATGGTGTTTTCTACACTATTAATAAATGATGAAATACTGTATTAATTTATCACCATGTTGGACAAACTTGGAAGAGAAAATGATATAGCAGTATGATAAAAACCATGAAAAAACATCGAAAAAACAAGGCTGAAACAGTTTTAAGCTAAATTCCTTTATGAATTGGTAACTTAGCACTTTAAGTTGTTTTTGTGCTTGTTAAGCTGGAAATAATCACTACTATTAATAACGAGTGTCGCCCTTGATATGCTGTTTGACCCAACTTGCATAACCTGGAACCTGGGTACCTGATGCTGTTGTGTATTTCTGCTTTGTCCAGAAATCCTGATGCGTCACACCGGCTTCCACTTCGTTTAGATGGTTCGCGGCAAAGGGCGGTATCGCACCGCTAAGCCTTGGAAAAATGCCCCCTGTTTTTTTGCAGAGGGCATTTTTTTTGGCGTTTTTTTATAAGGTTTCGCGAGATGATACGGCAGACATGTGTTGGCTCAGGCGTTTTTGCTCAAAGCCTAGTCGGTCTGCGTAAATAATCGTAAAGGCCAATACGCTGGTAACGTATTCGCGAGTCTCCCGGAAGGGGATATTTTCAATCCAGCGTTCGGCATCCAATGTGGTTTCTGCGGGTGGTAACCAGCGCATGATACGATTTTCTCCAGCATTGTACGCGGCAGTGGCGAGCACGGTCTGCCCACCAAAGCGTTTGAGCATTCTGCGGAGATAACGGGTGCCTAGAGATAAATTGATGTCAGCTTGTGTGAGTTTGGAGTTGCTACGGTATTTTTTAGGCAGGAAGCGGGCAATATATTTTGCTGTGTCGGGCATGAGTTGCATTAATCCCAATGCCCCTTTGGGTGAACGGGCATCCTGCACAAAAGCACTTTCCCGGCGAATGACGCCGTAGGTCCAGGCTGGATTGATGTCTTCACGTTCAGAGTAATTGAGGATTTGTTCCTGGAACAACAAAGGAAAGCGCAAGGTGAGATCGTCACGTTGATCGGTGCTGGCCATGGTGAGAATGGATTGTGCAGCCCAGCCCCAATGCTGCGCCAGCTTGGCAGCATCGACACGCTCATCATTATCCATGTGCTGCATTGCTGATCGCCATTCGCGGCGAGCCTCCACTATGCGTCCTAGATGTACAAATTCACGGGCACGCTGCACGGCCGGTCGCCGACCGATTTCAAACAAGGTGCCCGCACTGCTTTTATGAGGACGATTAGCAATGGCATATGGCAGGTTCAAACGGTCCGCGGATAAAAACCCGTAATAACTGCGTTGCCGGGCAAGGATTGTGAACTGCGTTGTAGCGGCCACAGTTTTACCCAGTTCGGCATAGGCGCGTGCTTGCCAGTATTGCCAGCGGTCACTGGCTTGTTGTTTTGGCGTGAGTGCGTCCAGCGCAGTGAGTACCCGTGACCATTGCGCTTGGCGTAGCGCGGTGCGTACCCGCCATTGGCGTGCGGTATCGCTGAGGTGTTCATCAGGAATGATGGAAAACCAAGCTTCTGATCCAGGTTGTTGTTTACGCGCCAGGGCAATGGCCATTTGTTGCAGTACTTCGTACTGCTCGGTTTCTGTCGCGATGTGTTGTATTTTGGGGTTAAACCAGATTTTTGCTGCTTCCTGTGGAGTGCGGCGAGCCAAACGCTTTACCACATTGAGAAATAAACGAGGTGCCATATAGTGCGTGTTTTGAGCAATTTGTTGTTGGTAGCGGGGTAACAGTTGTGGTTTGTGATGTAACTTGATCCACAGGTGTGCCAGTTTTTTATCTTTGGCGGGCAGGTAGCGTAGCAGGTAGCGAGCCAGTGTGCGGCTGCCTTTGTTCAGTGCCAGTTCCATGCGCTGCCATACCAGTGCGGTGGTGAGTTTGCCTGCAGCCTTCCAGTGTTTGAATATATGGTCACAAGTGCGTGGTTGCGACTGACCAGTGAGCCACAGTTTTTCGATCTCCGGGTATGCCGTTTCGGCTTGTCCTGTACGGGTCAACGCGTAAAGGTAGTGGCATTGTAAGCGGACGTTTTTTGTGGGTGTGTAAAAATCCAGGTATTGTTGCCAGTGCCCTTGACGTGCCAATTGTCGCAGCAGTTTGCGGCGCAGTGAACGTGATATTGGCAAGTTTTGATATTGCTTGAGAAATACCAAGACTTCTTGTTGTGCAGAGGTTTTGTGCAGGCGATGTTTGATGTCCTGATATTGCAAATAAGGGTAGAGTGGATAATCCGTGAGTGTGGGTAATAAACGGCGAAACTCAGGCATGCGCCGCAGGCGTAGCGCTTTTTCTGCAGCCAAAAACCGGGTACGTTGCTCAGTAAACGTAGTACTGTTGAAGTTGACCACACGTTGCACAAAGTTATCTTGCTCGGTGTTGTTCAGTGCGGCCCATACTGGTGCAGGGCATAAAACAGCAATAACAAGGCTGATGCATAGCCATTTGGCGCCAAATTTACGCCGCATGAGGGTGGGCCAGGATGAGATGGGAATATTGAGTCATGTATTACTCGTTGTTCAATGTGCCGTTTATAAAACCTTTAGCGGCTATTTCCCCAAGAGAATTGAGGCACTTGTTATAGGTATTCAATAAAGTTGAATGATTTACACAAATGTTTCTACTTTTTATTTGACAGGCATTTGATTATGCTAAATTTTCAGACAACAAACTAGGTGAGAATTCCACATATTCTTGACGTGTTTTTTGTGCGGAGCAATGTTACACAAATATCAGTTGGAGAATGAAATTATGAGCATGTATACCCGCAGTGAACCTTATGAGCACACATTAAAAAGTGGTGAAACAGCCTATATCTGCCAATGTGGCCATAGCAATACGCCACCTTATTGTGATGGCAGTCATGCGAAATATCCTGGTACGGAACCGCTGATTTATAGTGCCGCGAAGGATGAAACCGTGTACATCTGTGGGTGTGGAAAAACCGGGAATAAACCCTGGTGTGATGGCAGTCATACGGCATCCTGATTAGTCTGCCAGTCAATGCAAGAGTTACTCATGAATCCGGCAATTCAAGCCGCTGGCGCCCCCTTTTTGGTGTCGCTGGTGGTAGCGATGGCGTTGCGTCCTTTTTTACCCGGCGGGATCGGTTTGGCGATTATCGGCGGTTTTTTTATCGCGGTGCTGTTGACTGCGGGATTGACCTTGCAGCCACTGACGGCCACGCGCAAGATTATCATCTGTAGTTTGCTATTACCCTTTGTGGCGCTGTTGCTGGAACTCAGCGTAGTAATGCTACATTCCGCATGGTTAAAACGTCTGATTCAGACATTGCCTGCGTTATTACTGGCTACTGCGGCCTTGTGGATTATCTGGCCAGTAGTACAGCGCCAGGAAGGTATCGCCATCTGGTTAATGGCAACGCCGGTAATGTTATATGCTGCGGTCACCATTTATGGCACAGGTGCATTAGGACGAATGCAAAAACAGGTGTTCAATGCACAGGCTGCCAATGCTCTGGTGTTGGCTATGGGCACGGGAGTAACGACGCTGATCGCCGCATCAGCACTGTACAGTCAGTTGGCATTTGCGGTTTCAGCAGCCACTGGTGCGGTGATTGTTGTGGGATTATTGGGGTCAAAAGAAAAATTCGCCAAGCTGGACATGCTTACGGTGTACGCAGCAGCAGTACCCGTAACTCTACTTGCGACAGCCGCGACGGTATATGCAAAGTTACCCGTGCTGGTGTTACTGTGCTTGGCGTTTGTGCCGTTGTTTGCCGGGTTGTTGTTGATTAAACCCGTCAAACTGATCAAACCGCGGCAGCGTTGGCTGGAATTGATTGTATGTTCTCTATGGGTCAGTATTCCTGTGCTGCCGGCCATTTGGTTGGCTTGGCGTGCGATGGGGCCAGTGAGTTTTTAGGCCATAGAAAAAAACGTTGCTCCGGTGATTTACTGCAACGGAAAAAAGTAAAATGTAACCAGAAATTGTATTTTCAATATTATTACTTAAGATTTACAACCAAGGAGATTTAGCATGAAAAAAATACTCGTACTTGTCAGCGCATTGTTATTACCAGTGGGCAGCATGGCAGCATCGTATACCATTGATCCGACTCATACCTACCCAAACTTTACAGTTGACCACCTGGGGTTTTCGACACTGCATGGGCGTTTTGGTAAAACCACTGGCAAGCTTAATCTGGATCAGGCCAAAGGTACGGGTTCGGTGGACATCGTAATTGATGTTGCCTCGATTGATACAGGCTTTAAAAAACGTGATGATCATCTGCGCTCGCCAGATTTTTTCAATGCAGTTGAATTTCCAGAAATCACCTTTAAATCCACCAAGGTGACTTTTCAGGGCAAAGGGGCCACGGTGGTGGGCGATTTGACCATTATGGGTGTAACGAAATCTGTGAGCCTTGCGGTGGCCAGTGTTAACTGCGGTGTACACCCGTTCAATAAAAAGCAGGTTTGTGGTTTCGATGCCACTGCCCAGTTGAAGCGCTCAGATTTCGGCATTAAATATGGCCTACCGGCTGTGGGTGATGTCGTCAACCTGGCTATTGAAGTGGAAGCCACCAAAGACTAATCTCTTCCCTTCGTTCCCGCTTTAATTCTACGCGGGGCGTGCAATATGTTCGCTGTGTATGGCAGATATGTCTGTCATGGTATTGTGAAACTGAGCAATGGAATGCACTGTCGATGTTGCTCATTTTTTCAGCAAAAACTCGGTTAAGTTGCAAAAAAAAGAGTCGATAGAACAATCAGATCAGCATAGTATAAGGTGGGTCTCGGGTACAATCCGGGGCTCACCAACCTCGTCTGGCGCGGGTGCCGGAGAGCATTCGCCAGTGTACAATAACGGAGAACGCGCATGCCAGTTACATCTGAAGTTTCAACAGATGGCAACACCATTAGCATAAAAATCAGTGGTCGTTTTGATTTTGCGGAACAAAATGAATTTCGGGATTGTTATTGCCGAATCAGTCCCGACGAAAACGCGCAATTTATCATTAATATGAGTGGCGCCAATTACATGGACAGTTCAGCGCTAGGTATGCTGCTGATGATGCGGGAATATCTGGGTGGTAATGCGGCGAATATTTCCATTATCAACTGTTCACCTGACATCAAAAATATTCTAACGGTGGCCAATTTCCAAAGCTTGTTTACTATGGATTAAGATACATGGCTTATGCGCCCGCACGTTATTTGCCAACAAGTATGTTATCCGTGTCATGAATCTTTCTGATAGTGCAGCTGATATGTCTGGAAATATGCCGTTGAGCAGAAAAATGCCTACGGTGCTTATCGCAGATGACGATATTCCAAACCGCTTGGTGTTGCAGGCTATTCTTGAAAAACAGGGTTACCGTGTGTTGCAGGCCGATGATGGCGTGCAGGCTGTTGATGTGTTTGGCCGTGAACAGCCTGATTTGGTATTAATGGATATCAAAATGCCTAACATGGATGGTTACGAAGCCACGCGGCGCATCAAGGCGATGAGCACTGATGCCTTTGTGCCAGTAATTTTTCTGACGGCGACATCAGATAGTGAAGGTCTGGCTAGGTGTGTGGCATCTGGCGGTGATGATTTTTTTACAAAGCCTTACAATCGAATCCTGTTGCAGGCACGCATAAGGGCTTTGTTACGCATTCGTGAGCTGTACAATACGGTGCAGTACCAGCGCAATGAGCTGGATAACCATCAAAAACGCTTCGATCGTGAAAAACAACTGGCTAAACGTCTGTTTGCTAATATTATCGAAACGGGTTCGCTGAATTTGCCCTATGTGCAATCCATGTTGTCACCCATGTCACTTTTTTCGGGTGATATTTTGTTGGCTGCACCCAAGCCATCCGGTGGCTTACATGTATTATTGGGTGATTTTACCGGGCACGGTCTTGCCGCAGCGATAGGGGTTTTACCGGTTTCCAGTGTTTTTTACGGGATGACCGCAAAAGGCTATTCCATTGCTGAAATTGTCACCGAAATCAACACAAAATTAAAAATGATTTTGCCGACGGATATGTTTTTGGCCGCATGTGTTATTGACCTCAATCCTAGCAGTCATACGCTCTCTATGTGGAATGGTGGTATACCGCCCGTGGTGATTTATGGAGAAAAAGAGCAAAAAATCGTACGTTCCCTGCCGCCACGCCATCTGCCGTTAGGCATTTCAAGTGATGAAAGTTTTAATCGGCGTGTTGAAATGATAGAGATACGTCAGGATGATCGCATTTATATCCATTCGGATGGAATAACCGAAGCAGCAAACCCCGATGGCCTCATGTTTGGCCATCAGCGCCTGGAAGATATTTTTGTAAAAAATGTAACCTCTGCTGAACTGTTTAATGACATTCGCAATGAGTTAATAAAATTTCAGGCGGGTGGCGCACAGCAGGATGATATGACGATGATCGAATTGCGGTATAACCAGCAACAATTGGAAGACACCGTTTTTCATGACAAGGCTCAAACTAAACGGACGGAGCAGCCATCATCCGAGTGGGAATTTTCCATGGGGCTTAGTGCGGAGCTGTTAGGTTGTTTTGATCCACTACCGTTATTAATCCAGTTGGTTTGTGACATGCAGGGCTTCCGTGGGCAACGTCAGCAGTTATACACGGTATTCTCAGAGTTATTTACCAATGCGTTGGATCATGGCATTTTGAATCTTGATTCCACGTTAAAAGGAACCGCAGATGGTTTTGCAAAATATTACATGGAACGAGAAACGCGGTTGTTAAACCTTACTGACGGCAGTATCAAAGTCTATGTGGCACATCAGCCTCATGCTGAAGGTGGATTATTGACAATACGTATTGAGGATACCGGAAATGGGTTTGATTACCGGGAAAATCAAATTTCACTGGAAAGCAATGTGGGGCATTCTGGCCGGGGAATTCAATTGCTGAATACTGTTTGCGAAAAAATTGAATACATGGGTAATGGAAATATTGTTGAAGCGACTTATCGCTGGCATTGATATTTTTCGTAGCTCAAAAGAGAAAGAGAGCAATATGACATTTTATTTCATCAAAAATATTGCAGATTAACACCTTGTTCACCCGGTCGGTCAACCGGCTCTTTGCACATGATACTTTATCGATCTTAGCCAGCAGTTAATTGCTGAACTGATTCAACACTCCTCCACGACGGTCGCCATTCATGTATTCGGCGTATTCGATGCGACGTTCCACTAGATGGCGCCGGTCTGCACTTACGAGGGTGCCGTAACTGTCCATATAAGGGAAGTCTAATTGACACACCCAGCTACGGCGATCATTCCTGCTGCGGCGCTCTTTTATCTGTCGTCTTTCAATTTGATGTTGTGGCATTGTTGCGTTCTCCGTAACGCACTTTTTATATTTGACCTCACACAGTTAAGCATAAAAAATGCCAATGTCATTAGTTTTACTACTTGCAACAGGTTTTTTTACTGAATATGAGGAAAACTGCAAAGTTGGAAGTATGTTACTTCACTGGTGTTACGCAGGCTTCAGCTAGAATGCGAGCTATAGCGTCCAGAAAAAATTGTAAATTATTGATTTATGGTTACAGGTGAGAGGCATTAGTTACTTCAATAAAATGGCGTTAATTTCGCCAAACCGGCGCAGCGAGGGTGACCATTCACGAAAAGAGGCGGGCAGGGCTCTGCGTGTTTTTTCAGCAGCCTGATAGCTGGGGAAGCTGCCATAGATCAAGTTGATCCACTCTTCGCCTTTTTTATCCTTGGACTTGAACTGCACAATGACCTGCTCCAGCTCTCCGGAAGCCGCCAGTTTGAGTATCCAGGCAGCATCTTTACTGCGCGCAAGCTGAATAGTGTAGTGGTTATGTTCCTGCCCTTCTATCCATGCCAAACCTTTTGCCACGGGATTACTGTGATAGGGTGCGTGAGCAATGGCAGGAGTGGTTTTGGCTGTTTTTGGTCGAATAATGGGCCGGTCCTCCATTAATGCGAGTAATTCCGTGGCTTTTTCCACACCCTGACGGGATGCGATGCGCCACCAGTATTTCGCTTCTTCACTGTCCTGCTTAACACCCAGGCCTTCAGCATACATTCGTCCAATATTGTATTGCGCGAAAGCATAACCGGAGCTGGCGGATTCTTTGTACCAAAAAGCGGCGGCTTTTGGGTTGATGCTCGTACCCAGGCCACTTTCGTACATTACCGCCAGATTATTTTGCGCAATGGCATGCCCCTGGTCTGCAGCCTGCTGATACCACGAAACAGCAGTTGTGGTATTACGTTTTACACCGTTGCCTGTGTGATACATCCAGGCCAGTGCTGCTTGGGCTTTGGCGTACCCCTCATCCGCCAGTGGTTCCCAAGCCTTGAAGGCCACTTCGTATTGGCCGAACATAAAAGCCATGCGCGCATTACCGTACACCATTTCCATCATGTTTTCCGGTAGCGTTTCTTCATCAATATCATCGTCATTGCAGAAATCATCATCGGCATAAGGCGAGTATTCTTCTTCATATGAATTTGCGGACGGGTCAATGTCAGATGAGGAGTCTGTATTTGCCATTGTTATCTGATTAAACAGCAAACCGAACACAACGAAGGCCATGCACCAAGTGGAGCAGCAGGTAATATTGTAAGAGAGCATCGCGGATGTATTATAAGTTACAGTTATGATCAGTCGTTACTTTACATTGAAACGGCATTTCCATGCGGGTCTTTAATTTGGTGTGGACTGACAGGGTTTGGGCTTTTCCATAAGGCCAAAAAACATAGTGTCTTACGACAGACATGCTAGGGTACTACAGAGACAGACACGAAAGACAGGTAACTATAACAATACGGCAGGAAAAATACGCAATCTGTCGAAAATTCTTACAGTTTATGTCAGTTGTAATATGTTACCTGCAGGTATAAGTATATGAATCAATGAGTAATAGATCCTGGCATGTTTCTTGCCCGCTATTTTGGGTTCGTCGGAGGGAATAAAGAACGATAACAAAAGGAGCTGACGACCCAATACCTACCCCGTACCCATAGCGGGGTTTTTTTATGCTTGAAAAATGTGAAAGACCAATAAACTTTACATCTGATGGGGCGAGGTTGGAAATTCTGGAGATAATTAGTGTCGAGGACGTAACGAAAAATATAACGATGGCTCCCTAGCTCGGACTCGACCATTTTGACTGACAAAATGAGGCGTATTTTTTTGCGTCCACCTGGAACTGGTGAGAACCGATAATAATTGGAAGTAGTGCGATATTGGTGATGCAACGAAAATATAAGATGGCTCCCCAGCCCGGACTCGAACCAGGGACAGGCTGATTAACAGTCAGCTGCTCTACCAACTGAGCTACTGGGGAACAGCAAATCAAGCGGGGCGTATGTTAACCGCGAGTCTGGTGTCGGTCAATAGACGCTGCGCTTTTTTAAACAAGTTGGTCTTAAATATTAACGGTGGACTCAATGCGATCCAGTGCCTGGCTGAGGTTTTCCAGGCTGGTCGCAAATGATAGTCGCACATAACCCGGTGCTCCAAAGGCTGAGCCAGGGATCAACGCCACGCCGGATTCACTGATGAGGTGTTCGGCGAAGGCCATGTCATCAGCCAGACCCAGAGCAGTAATGGCTTTCTGACAATTGGGGAAGCTGTAAAACGCGCCTTGAGAAGACAGGCATTGAATGCCTTTCATGGCGTTGAGCCGACCCAGCACATAATCGTGGCGTTCGTGGAAGGCCGCGATCATGGTCTGAATACAACTCTGATCACCATCCAATGCAGCCAGTGCTGCAGCTTGCGAAATGGACGTAGGATTGGAAGTACTTTGTGACTGGATTTTTTTCATGGCGCTGATCAGCCACTGAGGGCCACCGGCATAACCGATGCGCCAGCCCGTCATGGAATAAGCCTTGGAGACGCCGTTGAGTACCACCGAGCGTTCAAACAGCGCTGGACATAGGGTGACAATATTGGCAAAGGGTTCGCCAGTGAGGCTAATGTGTTCATAGATATCATCGGTGACGACGATGATATTTTCATATTGTAGTAATACCGCGCCCAATGCTTTGAGTTCGTTCTGACTGTAACTTGCGCCTGTGGGGTTGGAAGGGCTGTTGATAACCACCATACGGGTTTTGGGTGTGATGGCTGCCGACAATTGCTCGGGGGTTATTTTGAAACCGGCCTCGATGCCTGCTGCAACGATCACCGGCACGCCTTCGGCCAGGGTCACTATGTCCGGGTAGGAGACCCAGTAGGGTGCAGGGATAATCACCTCATCGCCTGCATTGAGCAGCGCCTGGGTGAGATTAAAAAAGCTGTGTTTACCTCCGCAGGACACCAAGATCTGTTCCATGGAATAGGTCAATTGATTGTCACGTACGAATTTGCGTGCCACTGCGGCTTTCAGTTCCGGTGTGCCATCGACGGCTGTGTACTTGGTGTCTCCAGCATTGATAGCCGCGATGGCTGCTTGTTTGATGTGTTCCGGGGTATCGAAATCCGGCTCACCGGCACCGAGACCAATAATATCTTCTCCCGCCGCCTTAAGCGCTTTTGCGCGTGCAGTAATCCCCAGTGTTAGTGAGGGTTTGATGTTCTGCACACGTTGGGATAGAGATTGGGACAATGACTGGCTCAAAGTGGGGCTCCTTAAGTTGAACACATGCAAGTGATAATTGGGGTAATATACTCGATTGGACTTGGCGCACGAAAGAGTATGACAAAAAGATTTGAACTAGAGTCGGAATTTGAGCCTGCCGGAGATCAGCCTACGGCGATTAAATCGCTTATCGAAGGCATTGAAGCGGGCGAAGCGGGGCAGACCCTGTTGGGTGTCACCGGCTCCGGCAAGACCTTTACTATTGCCAATGTGATTCAGGCCGTGCAGCGTCCAGCACTGATCATGGCCCCTAACAAAACTCTGGCCGCCCAGCTCTACGGTGAAATGAAAGAATTTTTTCCACACAATGCGGTGGAATATTTTGTTTCCTATTACGATTATTACCAGCCAGAAGCCTACGTGCCGTCATCGGACACCTTCATTGAAAAAGACGCCTCAGTGAACGAGCACATTGAGCAAATGCGTCTTTCTGCCACCAAAGCATTGCTGGAACGCAAAGACGTGATTATCGTCGCCACAGTGTCCGCCATTTATGGTTTGGGTGATCCTGAGTCGTACATGAAAATGCTGCTGCATCTGTCTCGTGGTGAAACGATCGATCAGCGTAACATTCTGAGACGGTTGACCGAGTTGCAATACAAGCGCAATGACACAGAGCTGCATCGCGGCACTTACCGGGTACGTGGTGACGTTATTGATATTTTTCCTGCTGCTTCCGATCGCGAAGCGGTGCGGGTGGAATTGTTTGACGATGAAATTGATAATATCGCCTATTTTGACCCACTGACCGGGGAAGTGTTGCAACCTCTGCCACGGGTAACCATTCATCCTAAAACTCACTACGCCACGCCACGCGCTACAGTGTTGCATGCGGTGGAGCAGATCAAGCTCGAACTGCCGGATCGTCTCGGCTATTTCTATGCAGAGAATAAATTGGTGGAAGCGCAACGCCTCGAACAGCGCATTAAATATGATATCGAAATGATGCTGGAACTGGGGTATTGCTCGGGGGTGGAAAACTACTCGCGGTATCTGTCGGGGCGGGAAGCGGGTGATCCTCCGCCAACGCTCATCGACTATTTGCCCAAGGAGGCGTTGCTGATTCTAGACGAATCCCACGTTACCGTGCCGCAGATCGGCGGTATGTACAAAGGTGATCGCGCGCGTAAAGAGAATCTGGTGCAGTATGGTTTTCGCTTGCCGTCTGCATTGGATAATCGACCACTGCGCTTTGATGAATTTGAACGCATGATGCCACAAACCGTTTTTGTTTCGGCCACGCCTGCCGTTTACGAAGCCGAACACTCCAGTGCAATTATTGAGCAGGTAGTACGTCCTACCGGCCTGCTGGACCCAGTGATTGAGGTACGCCCAGCGACCACGCAAGTGGATGACCTGTTGTCTGAAATTCACAAACGCACCGCTGTGAACGAGCGTGTACTGGTCACCACACTCACCAAACGCATGTCCGAGGATCTCACCGATTACCTGGGGGAGCACGGTATACGGGTACGTTACATGCACTCCGATATCGAAACCGTAGAACGTATGGAAATCATTCGTGACCTGCGCTTGGGTGAGTTCGACGTGCTGGTGGGTATCAACCTGCTGCGCGAAGGGCTGGATATGCCCGAGGTGTCGCTGGTGACGATTCTCGATGCCGACAAAGAAGGCTTTCTGCGTTCCGAGCGTTCATTGATTCAGACGATTGGTCGTGCCGCCCGCAATGCCAATGGCAAGGCGATTCTTTACGGTGACCGCATCACCAATTCCATGCAAAAGGCCATCGACATTACCGAGACACGTCGTGCAAAACAACAGGCCTATAACGAAGAGCATGGCATCACGCCTACCACTATCCGCAAACAAATCGCTGACATCATGGAAGGCGGTAGAAGCGGTGGCAAGGGTTACGATCGACTCAAACCGGGCGACTTTGCCAGGGTAGCCGATGAAATTGCCGAATATGCTGCCATGTCGTCCTCACAGCTAGCTAAGTGCATAGCCGAACTGGAAAAGACAATGTATCAGCATGCACAGGACCTGGAGTTTGAAGAGGCCGCCCAGGTGCGTGATCAAATCACCCACATTCAGGAAAATGCCATGGGTATTGCAAGCACGACCTGATCTCGTTCGGCAGACACTTGTCATCGCCACCCGCTTTCGGGTAAAGTGTGCGACCTTCGCAGGCGCGTAGCTCAGTTGGTTAGAGCACCACCTTGACATGGTGGGGGTCGGTGGTTCGAATCCACTCGCGCCTACCATTTTATTTTGATGGTTTTTTAGGCACTCGCGAGTCATCGGGGTGCTTTTTTATGTTTGTCTAACGTCGACATCCCCTAGCCAAGCTTAATATTTCTCACGGTCCGTATTCTATTCAAGAGTGACGCTACCCATGTTTAGCAGTATTCAGGAAATTGATTCCCCCGAATTGGCCAATTGGATGGAAGATGAAAGCCATCAGTTGCGCATTATTGATGTCCGTGAAATGCCGGAGATTGCGCAGGGCACCATGCCAAAAGCTGAGCCATTGCCTCTGGCAACGTTACCTGCACGGCTCAGTGATTTTGAGTCGGGTGAAAAACTGGTGATTATTTGTCGTAGCGGAGCTCGTTCAGCACAGGCCTGTCTGTTTCTCCAGCAACAGGGCTTTAATAATGTCTATAATCTGCGTGGCGGTATGATTGCCTGGGCGCACAATGATTTACCCATCGTGCGTTCTTGAGCGAAAGTAGTCTGCCAGTTCTCCCGGTGATTTTTCTATTCCGGGTGGAACGGGGTTTCCTATAATGAGTTGCGTACGCCATACTTTGGCGATTGACGATGTCTAAATCACCGGTCTGTTTACGGCCGCTAACTAACGGATGAGACTATGGCAGGAAAACGTTTTTCACTTGAGGTTCAGCCCTACGTGCCAGAGCGCCTGATTCGCCTCAACGAATTGGCAAATGATTTACTGTACAGTTGGGATCGTCAGGTTCGAGGGCTATTTTATCATCTCGATTCGACGCTGTGGTCGGAATGTCGGCACAGTCCTAAGGTCTTCATGCGTCGTATTTCCCAAGCGCGACTGGAACAAGTGGTCGAAGACCGTATCTTCATGGAAGATTACGAACGCGTGTTATCCGCTTATGATATTTATCATCAGAAAAATCGCCATCCCAGTGTGTCGGATCTGTTGGATGACGAACAGGATCTGGTGGCCTATTTTTGTGCCGAATTCGGTTTGCATGAAAGTGTACCGATTTATTCGGGAGGGCTGGGGATACTGGCGGGAGACCACTGCAAGGCCGCCAGCGATCTTGGACTACCTTTTGTCGCAGTAGGATTGCTTTATCGCCAGGGTTATTTTAACCAGACCATTGATGGTCAAGGGAACCAGATTGCCCATTACACCCCAGCCAATTTTGATGACCTGCCCATCGTACCCGCAAAGGATCGCGAGGGCGGGGAGCTACACGTAGAAGTCAAACTGCCGGGGCGGATACTGGAACTTAAAGTCTGGGAGGCTAAGGCCGGTCATATCACTCTTTATCTGCTGGACAGCGATGTGGCAGGAAATGAAGAAGAGGATCGATTGATTACCCGCCAGCTTTATGGCGGCGACATCAACACCCGCATCCAACAGGAGATTGTATTGGGCATCGGTGGGGTACGCGCGTTGCGTATGCTGGACCTGAAGCCGACCGTCTGGCATATCAATGAAGGACATGCCGCATTCCAGATTCTGGAACGATGCCGCGAACATACTCTGGACGCTATGGACTTCAATGCTGCCTTGGAACTGGTAGCGGCGAATACGGTATTTACCACACACACACCTGTGCCAGCGGGCCATGATATTTTTGATCATTATCAGTTCAGCAATTACTTCAAGAATTTTGTGAATGATTTGCACGAAGAACTGGATCGTATTATCGAGCTGGGCGATAGTCCCGATAATCCTGGTGGTTTCAACATGACGGCGCTTGCCCTGCGTGGCTCACGTTTTCATAACGGAGTCAGTCGCATTCATGGCACGGTAGCTTCTCAAAACGAAGGTTATGTCTGGCCACAAATTCCACACCCGGAAAACCCTGTGCAGTACGTCACCAACGGTGTACATCTGGCGACTTTTTTGGCGCGTGAATGGATCAATCTGTTTGATATGACCTTTGACCGCAGTTGGCGCAATGAGCAATTGAATGAAGACTACTGGCAACGCATTGATGAGATACCGGACCAATCCTATTGGAGTATTCGTCAGACACTGAAGTCACGCTTGTTTGCCGATGTACGCAAGCGTGTCACCCTGCAATTGGAACGTAATGGTTGTGGTGAATTTCACATCCAGCGCCTGACCAGTAATATCTCTGAACATCAAACCGATATCCTGACTTTGGGTTTTGCTCGACGTTTTGCCACCTATAAGCGAGCGGCCCTTTTGTTTTCTGATCCGGAACGTCTGGCACGTTTGCTTAACAATCCGGATCGTCCCGTGGTGATTTTGTTTGCTGGCAAGGCTCATCCCAATGATCATCCAGGTCAGGAGCTGATTCGAACCATCCATCATTTTTCCCGACGCCCGGAGTTTGAAGGCAAGATTATTTTGTTGGAAGGTTATGATCTTGCACTGGCTCGAAAACTGGTGAGTGGAGTAGATGTCTGGGTGAACAACCCAGAATACCCTATGGAAGCCAGCGGCACCTCCGGTGAAAAAGCCGGGCTTAATGGTGTGCTTAACCTCAGTGTACTGGATGGCTGGTGGGGTGAGGGGTACAACGGCGACAATGGTTGGGGAATTGTCCCTCATGGTGCGGATTATGCTGCAGATTTTCGTGATCGCGAAGAAGGAGAGGCCCTGCTGGACATCCTGGAACGTGACGTTATCCCCACTTATTACGCACGTAATGGTTTTGGTTATTCGGAAGAGTGGGTGCGGCTGTCAAAAAATTCCATGAAATCCATTTTGCCGCATTTTAATTCGCAACGCATGGTCATGGATTATGTGGAAAAGTTTTATGCCCCAGCCAGCCAACAACATCGCAAGCTGCAAAAAGACCAAGCCAACCCGGCACGGGAATTAGCGACCTGGAAGCAAAAAATCAGCGAACGCTGGTCCAGAGTCAGCCTGCGGCGTATTGATACCGCCCCGGAACAACTTATGCACGGCGAAACCCTGAAAATTCAGGTCAGTGTTTATCTGGATGGGCTGGCATCCAGTGATATTGTGGTCGAGTGTCTGGTGGGTACGACCACGGTCCATAAAGAATTTGTTGTGCAAATGCGTATACCGCTACAACCTGTTGGAGAGAAGGCCGACGATAAACAACAGACTTTTACTTTGGATCTTGCGCCTGTATTGTCTGGTTTGCAGCACTATAAAATACGCGCTTACCCATATCATGCCTTGCAGACACACCCTTTTGAAACAGGATATATGATCTGGCTTTAACGTGATTTAGCGCTTTGTCCTGACATGTAAAGGTATGTGTAATTATATCACCTGTAGAATGGAAAAATGGGAGATATGATGCAAGCCCCTGGGTGGGGTTACTGTTTAAACCCCTGGTAACCTCTCATCAATCATCTAATAGTCACCTAATTGTTTAATTATCTAAACTAACTGCACTTGCTATAGTCATATTACGTGGTGATATCTTACGTTTAATACTTAAAAACAAATAACAAGAAGGAGTTTTACATTGAGAAAAAATATAAAGCCAATTATGTTTTTGGCGTTGGCATCTTTATCGACGATGGCATTTTCGGGTGATATACAATCCCCATCCGCTGAGGGTGCGAAGGCCTATATTATTTCTCCCGCAGATGGTGCAATAGTAGGCACCAAAGTAAAAGTCGTATTTGGCTTGCAAGGTATGGGAGTGTCACCTGCGGGAGTGGATAAAAAATCAACAGGGCATCATCACCTTGTAATAAATGGCGACAAATTGCCCGCGCTTGATAAACCAATGGGAGGTGATGTAAAACATTTTGGCGGTGGTCAAACAGAAACAACCATTGAATTATCTCCTGGGAAGCACACGCTTCAACTTATATTAGGGGATCATCTTCATATTCCTCATAAACCCGCAATAATTTCAGAAAAAATTACGATAACTGTTAAATAGTTCGACATATACCCGTGATGTTTAAGATTTAGGTTTAATTGCACGCCTATTGACTCCATGGCTACGTTGAAATTCCTTGCAGTAGAGCGACTATTACGCGTCATTTCGCCTTGCCATGAAGCAAATATGACGCACACTTAAACCTAAATCCCAAACGCCACGGGTATAGCGGGGAAAACCTCTGTGGTGTTTTATTGGTGATGAGCGCATAAGTTTCGTGTTTATTTGTTGAGGTGATCATTGATGCACATACAAATGAAGGATGAAATTACAATTACAGCCCCAGTAAGTAAGGTATGGAAAGTTCTTGGGGAAGAGTTTGGTGACATAGCCCAATGGGCAACAATTATCGTTAAGTCAAATGCAATTAAGAATATAGAGAATGAAGAAGTGGTTGGTAGGGTATGTTCTGCCAAAGGGTTCGGTGATACCGAGGAAGAACTCACTCACTATGACGATAATTCTATGTCTTTTTCATATAATGCCGTAAAGGGGCTCCCATTTTTTATCAAAACGGCTGAAAACAATTGGTCAGTACATTCAGTATCGGAATCTGAAACAATTGTTAAATCCAGGGCAGAAATCGAAATGAATTTTTTCCCTGGTTTTATTTTGGCACCATTATTTAAGTTGATGATGGGAGGAAAGGGAAGGGAGATGTTCGAGGAATTAAAGTTTTATATTGAAAATGATCAGCCTCATCCTCGAAAGAGAAAACAATTATTACATGCGTCTAAAGACGTATAACAAAATACTCCGGCACGTAGAAATACATCTTTTTTTCCTTCGGAGAAAATGAAATGAATAAAATAGGTAGCTTGTTAATTATATTATCAATTGTTTATGTGCAAGCCTGTAGTTCCAGGCAGGTGTATGATTCAATACAACATAATCAAAAATTTGAATGTCAAGAAGTTCCCCATTCTGAATATGATGATTGCATGGAACGTACCCGCGAAAGCTATGAAGAATATAAAGAAAAGCGAGATACAGTTATTGATGAGAAATAATATTATTGTTAGATGTGAATTAAGTGCTAAAAATACTCTTTTAAAAAACCACCCAGTAATAAACATCCTTGCCCCGAGAAGCGAGGTATTAAGAGGAATTTGCTCGCTACGTATTGCTTGATGTTTATTCACCGCAAGCGGCAGGTAATAGAAATCTCAGAGATTTAACACAAAGGCTGCAGAAATGCAGTTTTTTTTATGTTTTTCTCTGCGATCTCTGCGTTTAGAATATGCCACTTACCAGTGCCATTACAACATACCCCCATTGTGCTGGAGCGCTTTCCCGGGAGGTTGAACCTCTGGATTCCGGCTAAAGACATGCCGGAATGACGGTGTTTTCAGTAAAAAGTGCTAGCAAGATGATTTGGCCCTTAATTGATATTTAATTCATAAAATAAAAATGCCATACGTATTCTGGCGCAATGGCTTCTAACGTTGAAATTAGTCGGATTGTTAAATTTTTAAGGTGGCTTGATGGGAAAATTAAGAGAGATTGTGTTGAAGTCTGACACTAAGCTGGGGCGCGCTTTTGATATTTCAATTCAAGCGCTAATAATTATTTCTCTTGTTGCATTTTCAATCGAAACATTGCCTGATCTATCTGAAGAAGTATACGTACTCCTAAATAGGATAGAGGTGGTGATTGTTATAATTTTTTCTATAGAATATGTGTTAAGGATAATTGTTACTGAAAAGAAGTTGTCATACATATTTAGTTTTTACGGCATAGTCGATTTTTTAGCCATTCTTCCTTTTTACCTCTCGGGAAGTGTTAGTTTGCAAACATTGAGGATATTGAGGTTAATTAGGCTTTTTCGAATATTGAAGCTTACCCGATATAGTGAGGCTCTAAGAAGAATAGGAAAGGCAATTTTTATCGCAAAGGAAGAATTAATACTTTTTGGTCTTGTTACATTAATGTTGCTATATTTGTCAGCACTTGGCATATATCACTTTGAGCACGCAATTCAACCTGATAAGTTCAAATCAATATTTGATAGTTTATGGTGGGCTGTAGCTACTTTAACGACTGTTGGTTATGGTGATGTATACCCAATCACTTTAGGTGGACGTTTGTTTACCTTTATAGTTTTAATGCTTGGGCTTGGGGTTGTTGCTGTTCCAACTGGAATCATCGCGTCAGCGTTGGCCTCGGTAAGAAAGGATATGAGTTGAGCCTCATCTGATAAGCGTATGATACGGTCTATTTCTACTGTCGGTAGGTAGGTAAATACTATAAAACCTGATATCGACTATAAAGCACATTCAAGTGGCGTAGTTGTGCGGCCAGTGTTGTTGGTAACTGCGCCCACTGAAAACGCCAGCGCCAGTTATTGTCGATAGTGCCTGGCAGATTCATGCGATTTCCCTCTCCCAATCCCAGCACATCCTGCATTGGCAGGATTGCCATGTCTGCCACTGAGGCGAGGGCGCAGCGTATCAATGGCCAGGGCATATTGGCTTCCACATCAAAACCGAGATAATCTCTCAGTCGTTGGCGTTCATCCAACGATAACCCTTGGTACCAGGACAGGCTTGTGTTGTTATCGTGAGTGCCGGTGTAAACTACGCTGTGAGTTTGGTGATTGTGTGGGAGATAAGGATTATCGGAATTACCATCAAACGCAAATTGCAGGATTTTCATGCCGGGCAGCTTGAATGCCAGTCGCAATTTTTCCACTTCTGGGGTGATGATGCCCAAATCTTCAGCGACCAGAGGTAGGCGATGAAAAGCGGCATGCAATGCCTGTAACAATGCTTCGCCCGGTGCTTTGACCCAGTGGCCATCGATGGCAGTTTCTGCACCGGCGGGTATTTCCCAAAAGGCTTCGAAGCCACGGAAGTGATCAATCCGCAGCAAATCAAACATTGCAAGTTGGGTACGTAGGCGTTCAATCCACCAGCTAAAGCCATCCTCTTGTAACCGATCCCATCGATACTGAGGGTTTCCCCAGTACTGCCCTGTTTCGGAAAAATAATCCGGCGGTACTCCGGCTACTGTTTCAGCTTTGCCGTGAGCATCCACAGAAAAGTATTCACGTTGTGCCCATACCTCAGCGCTATCATGGGCGACGAAGATGGGTACATCACCAAACAGTGCTATCCCATGTTGATGAGCATAGTCTTTGAGTTCGTGCCACTGGCTGAAAAATACGAATTGCTCGAACACTACCTGAGCAATTTCTTGTGCCAAACGTTGTTTTGCCTTTTCCAACGCTGCTGGTTTGCGGTCCCGTTCTTCTTTTGGCCAGTCCCACCAAGCCTGTTGGTTTTGTTCCCGACGCAAGGCGATGTATAGGGCATAGTCTTCCAGCCAATGGGCATGTTCGGTTTGAAAGGCTGCATAGGCTTGTTGTGTTGGTGTGTCGGAGGTGGCCTCGAAACCGGCGCGGGCCAGGCGTAGACAATCGAGTCGCCATGCTTCGCTGGCATTGATGTTCGTCGGGTATCGGGGTTTGTGAAGCCAGCCATGATCCGCTAGCCAATCCAGGCTGATCAGTAGAGGATTACCCGCATGTACTGATAGGCATTGATAGGGAGAACTGTCTTCGTGTGTCGGCCCGAGAGGTAGCATCTGCCATACTTTCAT
>Ga0316202_10000502_pt1 | contig 42211 bp, 35 predicted proteins | sample 3monrhotite_MG_FD_204934 | JGI IMG/M metagenome (GOLD analysis project Ga0316202, IMG submission 204934) | Microbial mat bacterial communities from mineral coupon in-situ incubated in ocean water Damariscotta River, Maine, United States -... | ecosystem: Environmental > Aquatic > Marine >...
CGCTGACCCAAGCCAAGGAGTAGTCGCCGACTTCGGTCTCCACGAGCCGGAGGTCGGAGCAGCCCGGTCCCAGGAGGACCCTGACGGGCGCGCGTCCTGCCCGGGTCAGGATCCACTCGCCATTGCTCTCGCTGAGCTGGGGCGCAGGGTCCCCTCGAACCAGGAACGCGCCGCCAGCGATCGCCGCTGCGAGCAAGCTCACGAGGGCTAGACAGCTCACGAGGGGGCCCAGGATCGAGCGCCTCTCTGGCGGGAGCGCGGTCTGCCCTTCGCTCACTAGCCTAGCCCTCCCGGAAGCTGGCGGGGTCGATCTCGAGCTTGTTCAGCTTGTCGTGCAAGGACGCGCGGCCCATGCCGACGCGGCGGGCGGCCTCGGAGACGTTGCCCTGGGTCACGCGCAGGGCGCGCTCGAGGTAGAAGCGCTCGAAGTGGCGCCGGGCCTCGCGGAGGGGGAGGTCGAGGACCTGAGGGCTGATGGGGAGGTCGCCGCTGCTGAGGCCTGCCTCCTGGGCCGCCTCGGCCGCGCGCTTGAGGTCGGGGAGGACGCCCTCGAGGTGCTCGAGCTCGACGGTCCCTTCGTCGGCCATGACGCTGGCGCGGGTGATCACGTTCTGCAGTTGGCGGACGTTGCCGGTCCACTTGCAGGCCTCGAGGGCCAAGGCGGCTTCCGGCGCGAGCTCGACCTCGGACATTCCGGCGTCTGTGAGGATGTGCTCGACGAGGAGGGGGAGGTCCTCGACTCGGTCGCGGAGGGGCGGGAGCTCTATGGGGAAGGTCGCGAGGCGGTAGTAGAGGTCGCGACGGAAGGTCCCGGCTTCGGCCATTTCCTCGAGGTTGCGGTTGGTGGCTGCGATCACGCGGACGTCGACCTTGATCGACTCGGTCCCGCCGACGCGCACGATCACGTGCTCTTGGATCGCGCGCAGGAGCTTGGCTTGGACGGCCGGTGGCGCGTCGCCGATCTCGTCGAGGAAGATCGTGCCGCCGCTCGCGACCTCGAAGTGGCCGCGGTGCTGTTCGTGGGCCCCGGTGAAGGCGCCCTTCTCGTGGCCGAAGAGCTCGCTCTCGAGGAGCGTCTCTTGAAGGGCCGTGCAGTCCACGGTCTGGAAGCGACCTTTGGACCGCTTGCTGAGCTGGTGCAGGGCCTTGGCGCAGAGGCTCTTGCCGGTCCCGGTCTCGCCCAGGATCAGGACCGTCAGGTCCCGCGGCGCGACCCGGTCGATCATGCTGTAGACGCGCTTCATGGGGAGCGAGCGCCCGACCAAGAGTCCGAGCTGCTCGCGGGTGTCGGCGTGGGGGCGGAGGCGCTCGAGCTCGTCTTTGGTTTGCGAGTCGGAGAGGGCCCGCTCGAGGACCAACTTGAGGTGGCTGAGCTCGATCGGCTTGGTCACGAAGTCGACGGCGCCGCGCTGGACGGCCTCGACGGCGTTCTCAATCGTCCCGAAGGCCGTCATGATCACGACGCCGACGCGGGGGTCGAGCTCGACCAGGCGCTCGAGGAGCTCGAGGCCAGACACGCCGGGCATCCGGAGGTCCGAGAGCACGAGCTGATAGGTCCGCGGCGTGAAGCGCTCGAGGGCCTCCTCGCCGCTGGCGACGAGCTCTACCTCGTGCCCGAGCTTGCGCAGGGCCCGCTCTAGGAAGGCCCGCATGACTTGCTCGTCGTCTACGACCAGGATTTTCGCCATGGGGGGATCCTCTCAGGTTCGGCGGGGATTCGCAGCCGCTGCGCTCCGAGGCCGGCGTGATCTACTCGGGGAGAACGTCACCCGGGGACCATTCGCCGTGGAAGGCCCGCTCGAGGACGACCTCTTCGGTCTTGCCTCCGTCCTCTACGCGGAAGGTGCCGAACTCCTTCCCGGCGGTCACGTCGAGCGAGCGGACGCCGCTCTGGTAGCGCTCTTCGACTCTCCAAGAGGTCGTGCTTTGGCTAGACCCAGTCAAGCGTCCCATGGAGCGACCGTCGTCCCAGGTCGCGACGCGGGGGGCATGCTTGAGCCTCAGGTCTCGATAGAGCCAGACCACGTAGCGTTTGCCGGCCCCAGGGGATCCCTCCCAGCGCTGGACCTCGAGGACCAGGTCCGCGCGAGACGCGTCGCTGAGCATGAGTCGTCCTGTCGGCAGCAGAACCACCACTTGGTCCTTCTCAGGCCACTCGTCTCCGATCTCGGGGCGCCAGACTCCTCTAGGTCCGGATATGCGTCGGACCGGAATCTGGCAGGCCTTCCCCTCAGCGAGCCAGCTGAGCGAGGCGTGCTCCAGGCTGTCCCAATCCTCCTTCAGCTCGAGATCCGAGCAGCCTGGCCCGAGGACAAGCGGGACGGAGCCATAGCCTGGATAGAGGAGGCTGGCCTCGCCCTGGTCCAGGATCAAGGTCGGGGCCCGCGAGAGGAGGGGTTTGGCCGTGAGCGCGGCCGCGACCGCGATCAGGATCGCGAGCGCCAAACAAGACAGGGCTCGAGCGCAATTCGATCGCTTGCGAGGTGGGTCGAGGGGCGGCTCGGGGTCGCTGGGCGGCTCGGGGGCGAGGTCGTTCTCCAAGGCTCGGACCTACTCCTTGACGCGGCCGAGGAAGTCTCCGCTGCGGGTGTCGACCTGGATCTTGTCGCCCACGTTTATGTGCTGGGGCGCCTTGACCTCGAGGCCGGTCTGGCAGACCACGTTCTTGGTGACGTTGGTCGCGGTGTCGCCGCGGATCGCGGGCTCAGCCTCGACGACCTCGAGCACGACCGAGGCGCTGAGCTCGATATCGACGGGGCTGTCCTCGACGTAGAGGACCATGACGTCGCTGTTGAAGGGAATGAACTGCATGATGTCGCCGACGAGGTTCTTCCCGAGGTTGAACTGCTCGTAGGTCTCGTTGTCCATGAAGACCCAGCCCTCGCCCTCGGCGTAGAGGTATTGGGCCGACTTCTTGTCGGCCCAGAGGGTCTCGATGTTGCTGTTGCTGTTGTAGCGCTTGGTGATGTTGGCGCCGGTCTCGACGTTCTTGAGCTTGAACGTGACGATCCCGCCCTTGTTCCCAGGCGTGTTGAGGTGGTGGTCGAGGACCTTGAACGCGCTCCCGTCGATGGAAACGACGGTGCCTTTGCGAACCTGTGCGACGGGGACTCCGGCCATGGGACCTCCTGGGTGGGCTCTCCGTGGCGCGAGTGTCTCAGCGCTGGCCCGATTAGGCCGGAATCCTAACCGGGGAGCGGGTGAGCGCCAGGCTTCGGCGGGGAGCGCGCGCCGAGGCGAGCGAAGCTCCCAGAGCCCACAAATAAAACCTCCGATCCCCAACCCCAAGGCCGTTGCTGGCGGCACGCATTGTCTTTACTCTGTTGGGCTTATGACTCGTCTCCCGGCCCTTCTGCCCATCTTCCTGACCCTCCTCCTGGCTGCACCGGGAGTCGCTCAGGAGGTGAAGTTCGATCCTCGCCGCCGAGTGCTCCTCGGCCGCGGGGTCCCGACCCATGAGGCATGGAAGGAGTTGAGCGGCAAGATCCGTGCCCTCGAGCACGGTCGCCGCTGGCGCTTCTTCGTGGCCGTCGTGGACGACACGACCCTCCCCCTCCCCAAGAAGGCCGACGCGATCCTCGACCAGTGGCGCGGAGATCCCCGCTTCTTCCCCGAGCGCTCATTCTTGGTCGTGGCCGCTGTCAGCCAAGGACAGCTCGCGCTGATGCCGCCTCCTGCCGTGCGGGATCCCCTGGCGCTCACGCCCCGCGAACTCGAGACGGCGGTTCGCCCCCACTGCAACCGACTCAAGGTCCTCCAGCCCAAGGTTCGCGTCTCGCCCCAGGGCCTCGAGACCCTAGCCCGCGAGGTCGGGGCTCTCCTCGAGAGCTTCGAGCGCCGAATCGAGGCGCGTCAAGACGAGCGTCAGGCCCACCGGGTGCGCGAGGCCGAGGCTCAAGAGGACCTCGCCAAGACCGTCCGCCGCGACTCGCGCGCTGTGAGCAAGGAACTCGAGGGCCTCGAGCAGCGGGTCCTCGTCCTCCAGCATCAAGGCGTCCAGGTCGATCGGGCGCGCGAGCTCTGCGAGGAGGCTCGCCGAACCTTCGCCACGGCCCTCGACGTCCTCAGCTTCGACCCCCGCTTGGGTCGCGAGAAGCTCGAGCGAACGCGCCAGCTCTTGGCCCAGGCGGCCGTGGTCGTCGGCCGAGTCGAGGAGGGCAGTCAGCGCTATCGCGAGGTTCAACCCAAGGCCTTCGCTCTCCTTCAGGACCTCGAGACCCAGCTCGACGGCGAGGCAGCCAAGGCCCTCGACGCCAAAACGCGGCGCGAGGCCAAGGCCGACGTGGCCGCCGCGCGACGCGCGATCATGGACGGCGAGACCCACGCCGAGCGACGTCGACCGCTGGCTGCGCTGGGCGCCGTCGAATCTGCCATCGAGCTCCTCAAGCGGGCTCGCGGTCGCCTCGAGCCAGCCAAGGTCGAGCCCGTCGTCGACGAGGAGGGGAGCTCCAGCAGCTGGCTGATTCCCCTCGCGGTCCTCTTCGCCCTCAGCCTCTTGGCCGTAGGCCTCGCCAGCCTCGTCTACTACGTCCGTCGGGAGGAGCTCTTGGACGAGGCCGAGGAGCTCTCGGCCGCGACACGCCGAATGGCTGACAAGCTCCGTCAAGAAGTCTTGGCCCTCCGCAAGCTCTACCTGACAGCTAGCAAGCCAGCTCCCGTTCGCGTTCCCGAGGTCCTGCTCCCGGCGAGTCCGCCTCTGCCCAAGCGGCTCCAGGGCGTGACCCAGAGCCAGCTGGAGCAGGTTTGGTCGGAGCTCGAGAGCCTCCACTCCCTGTGGCGCGGGTTGGAGCAGGCCCTCGTCCTGCACCGCGTGCTGCGTCGCGACGCGACCTTCCTCGACCTCGAGCCGCTCAAGCGCGCGATCAACGTCCTCAACGACGTCCCGGCGCGGAACCTACCCGTGACCAAGATCCGGGCCACCGCGAGCAAGCTCGAGCGCCTGGCCACGGCTGGCGGCTCAGCCGAGACGGTGCTCGAGGAGACAGCCCTCGTCGTCCGCCACGCCGAGCAGGGCTTGGAGCGGATCCTTCAAGCTGGTCACTCGACCCACTCCTTCGACGACGCCTACGCGGATCTCGTGGAGCGCGGCGTGGAGGCGGCCCTCCTCGCCAACAGCGACCCGGTTCGCGCAGCCCGAATGGCGCAAGAGGCGCGTCGCGAGGCCACCAACCTCGACGAGCGGATCCGCCGGACCCTGGACCTCTCGGCCCAGGCCCGCGACCTCGAGGAGCGGATCGCAGGCCTCGCCAAGGGCGCGGCCTCACCAGCACCCGAGGGACTCGCGGCCTGGTCTCGCCAGCTCAGCGAAGAGTTGAGCGCTCAGCTCGACGAAGGCCTCCGCGATCAAGCGGCCCAGACCTTGACGCGGGCCGCTGGCCTCGCGAGTGACGCCGAGAGGGGGCCCCTCCCGACCCCCGACCTCAAGAGCCTCCGCGAAGAGCTGCGCGAAGCCATGGAGGCGCTGGCCTCGCTCAAGGAGAGCTTTCATCCGGCGTCCTGGCAGGACCTCGAGTCAGCCCTCCTCCGAGCAGGCGCCCGGATCGAGCTCGTAGACGAGGCCCTCGACGAGGGCCGGACGCACCGGGTTCGCGCTCGGATCGCCGCCATCGAGCGGAGCTTGCTCTCGATCAGCATTCGTCAGCTGGCCCTCCAGGGTCAGCGCGAGCGCTCGGTCGGGCTCCTCGACGAGCTCGACGGTCGGACTCAAGCGATCGAGAACTTCGCGGCCCGCGAAGGCGAGGCGCTCCACGCCGAGACCAAATCGTCACTCGCGGACATGCGGACGCGGCTCAACGCCCTCCGAGGTCGGATTCACGGTTCGGCGCGAGTTCGCTGGGAGCGGACCCTCCTCGACCTGCAGGCTTGTGAGAAGGCCTTGGCTGCGCTTCGGGCCCAAGCCAGCGAGGACGTCCTCCGCTATCGCAGGGCGCGGATCCTGAGCAAGAGCCTCCTGGACAAGCGCAGCGAGCTCGTCAAGTTCCTCGAGCGCCGCGCGACCTCGCCGGGCGCCAAGACTCGGATCCAAGGCGCGGACGCTCTGGCCGAGCGCGCACGTCAGGCGGCGACCTCTTCCGATCACGTCCAGGCCCTGTTCCTCCTCCAGGAAGGCGTTCGGGCGGTTATGGACGCGCGCGACGTCGCCTTCCGCGGTCAGCGAGACAAGATCCCTGACGTCGGGGTCCTGGGCGACGCTCAGAACGCGATCCTGATCGCGGGCCAGGCCTTGGGCCAAGCCAACCGCTACTACGTGCGCGGCTTGGTGGCTGATCCCGCCACGGGCTGGGAGCTCCTCGCGGACGCCAAGGCCCAGGTCGAGGACGACCCGGCTCGGGCGCTCCAGCTCGCGGAGCAGGCCGCCCAGGCGGCGGCGGACGCCGTGGTCACGGCGCGTGTGCGGGAGGTCGAGCTGACCGACAGCGAGCACCGCGAGGCGGCGGCTCGGGCCGAGGCTCAGCGCGACGCGCGCGAGCACGTGCGCGACCTGGTCCAGCAGCAGGAGCGGCACCGCCGAGCGCGCTTCGAGATCTTGATCCTGGAGGAGGAGCCGGACCTCGAGGAGATCGACCTCGACGACGTCGACGAGGACGCAGAGGCGGAGTTCGACGCCCTCGAAGAGGTCTCGGAGGAAGACGCCGCCCCACCTAGCGAGACGCCGACTTCGCGGACCCACAAGCGCTTCCTGGACGAGCCTGAGGGCGGGCAACCCGCGTCGGCTCAGACTCGGATCGTGCCTCCCTCCGAGGGCGGCGAGCAGACCTCCCCCATGCAAGCGGACACGGCGGTCCTCGAGGACCCGGCGCCGGCCTCGGACCTCGCGGAGACGGCGATCGCTCCCGCCAGCGAGGAGGCTCCCGCCAGCGAAGAGGCTCCCGCCAGCGAGGAGGCTCCCGCGAGCGAGGAGGCTCCCGCCAGCGAAGAGGCTCCCGCGAGCGAGGAGGCTCCCACCAGCGAGGAGGCTCCCGCGAGCGAAGAGGCTCCCGCGAGCGAAGAGGCTCCCGCGAGCGAAGAGGCTCCCGCGAGCGAAGAGGCTCCCGCGAGCGAAGAGGCTCCCGCGAGCGAAGAGGCTCCCGCGAGCGAAGAGGCTCCCACGAGCGAAGAGGCTCCCACGAGCGAAGAGGCTCCCGCCAGCGAAGAGGCTCCCACGAGCGAAGAAGAGGCTCCCGCCAGCGAGGAGGCTCCCGCGAGCGAAGAGGCTCCCGCCAGCGAAGAGGCAAAGCCTGAAGCCGGCGGGGCTGACAGCGCCGAAGCTGCCGCGATCTCTGCTCCCACGGACTCGAGCCCCGACGCCTCGGACGTTCCTCCCTCGGCGTGAGCGCTATCGAATCTCGCCCGGGGGTGACCTACCCCCTGGGCGCGCGTTGGGACGGTCACGGGGTCGACTTCGTCCTCTACGCCGGCCGCGCTGAGCGCGTTCAGCTCTGTCTCTTCGACGCCGAGCGGACTCCGCTTGGGGCTCATGAGCTCCAGGCTTCGGAGGGCGGGATCTGGAGCATTTACCTCGAAGGAGTCGGGCCGGGGCTCCGCTACGGCTATCGCCTCGAGGGACCTTGGCTGCCGGCTGAGGGCTGCTACTACAACCCCCAGAAGCTGCTCCTCGATCCCTACGCGCGGGCCCTAGGTGGCCCCGGCGCCGCCCACCCAGCCCTCGCCGCCGCGACGCCCGAGGGCGAGCCCGATCCGCGCGACTCGGAGCCTTGGGCTCCGCTGGGAGTCGTCGTCGACGAGTCCTTCGACTGGGGCCCTGACGAGCGTCCCCCACGGACGCCCTGGGCAGAGACCCTCCTCTACGAAGCCCACGTCAAGGGGCTGACTCAGCTCATGCCTGAGACCTCTGCGGGGTGTCAGGGTGCTGGGGGATACCTCGGATTGGGAGATCCGCGGCTGATCGCGCACCTCCGATCGCTGGGGGTCACGGCCCTCGAGCTGCTCCCGATCCATGCTCGGGTGCCCGAGGCCTTCTTGGTCGAGAAGGGTCTGAGCAACCATTGGGGCTACGCCACCCTGGGCTTCTTTGCCCCCCACCTCGCGTTCGCACAGGACTCCGACCCCTTAGCGGCGCCTCGCGAACTCAAGACCGCGATTCGCGCCCTGCACGCCGCTGGGATCGAGGTCATCCTCGACGTCGTCTACAACCACACCCTCGAGGGCGGCCCCGGCGGGCCTTGCCTCTCCTTTCGCGGGCTAGCTCCCGACTACTACCGAATCGGTTCCGAGGGTGCCTACGAGGACTTCACGGGCTGCGGTAACACCTTCGATCTGCGTCAGCCGAGGACCTTGCAGCTCGTGTTGGACTCGCTCCGCTATTGGGTGGAGGAATACCACGTGGACGGGTTCCGCTTCGACCTGGCGCCGGCCATGGCGCGTGAGGAGGTCGACGGTCCGCCCTTGGGCGAGGTGTTCGCGGTCATGCTCCAAGACCCTGTCTTGGCTCAGGTCAAGCTGATCGCCGAGCCCTGGGACCTCGGGCCTGGGGGCTATCGCCTGGGGGCCTTCCCCCCCGGTTGGCGGGAGTGGAACGGGGAATACCGCGACGGGGTGCGCCGGTTCTGGCGCGGCGACGCCGGGCGCCTGGGGGACTTCGCAGAGCGACTCTGCGGCAGCTCCGACCGCTTCTCTCCTCGCGGGCCCTTGGCCTCGATCAACTACGTGACCTGCCACGACGGGTTCACCCTCAACGACCTGGTGTCCTACGAGGGGAAGCACAACCTGGCCAACCTAGAGGATAACCGCGACGGTCACGAGCCGACCTATTCCAAGGCCTGGGGCGGCGCGGAGGGGCCCTGCCCAGAGGCGAGCGACTTGAGGGCCAAGGTTCAGCGGGCCTTCCTCCTGACCCTCGCCTGCTCTCAAGGCGTGCCCATGCTGAACATGGGCGACGAGCGCTCGCGCACCCAGGGCGGGAACAACAACGCTTACTGCCAGGACAACGCCCTGAGTTGGCTGGACTGGAGCGAGACTCCGGCTTCCCGCTCGCTGGAGTCCTTCGTCCAGCGCGCATTCGCCCTCAGGCGACGTTTCCCCCAACTGCGCCGCGCGCACCACTTTCGCGGGCGCCGTGGACACCAGGCAGACCTCCACTGGCTGCGACCCGACGGCCGAGCAATGCGTGACGAGGACTGGGCGGCCGCGAACTCCGTCACGGCCTGGATCGAAGACGCCGCGGGAGCCCCCGAACTCCTGCTCTTGATCCACGCCCTCGAGGGCTGGGAGACCTTTCGTCTCCCCGCTGGGGTCTGGGAGGTCGTCCTCGAGAGCTCGACTGGAGCAGGCTGCGGTCAAGTCTCGGACAAGCATGTCATGGAAGGACCTTCGCTCTCGGTCCTGGCCCGGGTCTCCTAAGGGTTCTCGGGCACTCTGTGGGGTGCTCGAGCTAGCTGGAGCCTCTGGCAGAGGCGCCCGGAGGTGAGGGCTGCCGTCGGGGAGCGAAGCGCGCGGGCGGCTCTAGTTGGGAGGGACGGTGGTGGCCGGCAGAAGAGGCGCCTAGAGCGCTTGCACTCTGGCTCTGAGGGGGGAAGATTCGCCGCAGCTGGAGAAGGCCTCCTTGTTCGTTCCGCGCCCGCAACGCGAGCCCGTCAACCTTCGCTCGATCGAGCGCGCAATCGCGCGCGCCGAGAGCCGAGGCCCCCGCCCTGAGTTGGCCCACCTTTACCTCGACCGCGTCGAGGCCCTCCTCGAGCAGGGTGAGGATCACGAGGCCGAGCTGCAGCTGGGCGAACTCCTCCAGCTCCTCGATCGTCTGCAGGGGCGGCAGGCGCGCTTGCTGCGCCTCAAGGCCCTGGCTCGCCGGGTTCACTTCCACCGGCGCGACGGCGAGGGCTTCGAGGGAGCCCTGGACGACCTCCAAGAGGCGCTCTCGCTCTTGGCGACGGGGGATCAACCCAAGAGCGGCGAAGAGGCCGAGCTCGAGGTCGAGCTCTGGGTTCAGCTCGGGCATCTGCTCTTGCTCGGCGACCAGGAGGGCGCGGGCCCTGCTTTGGCTCGCGCGGTGGACCTCGGCGGCGCGCTCGAGACGCCGCGAGGCTGGCTCTTCGCGCTCCGGGCGCGGCGGGCGCTGGCTGTGTCAGTCGCCCAAGAAGATCCGGAGCAAGGGCTCGCGATCCTAGAGGCGGCCGAAGCCTCGGCGCTCGAGTCGGGGCAGCCCTTGCCAGAGGTCGAGCGCGATCTCCTCCGCTCGACGCGCGCCGAGATCTTGGCCAACGCCGGTCGCCGCGGCGACGCCCTGCGCGCGCTCCGAGAGGGCTGGCCTGGGCCGCCGCCGATCTGGGTCCTGAGTCAAGAGACCGCGGTCCACGAGCTGGCCGAGGCGACGTCGGCGGCCTATGAGGCGGGCACGAGGCTGATCGAGCGGCTTCAGAGCACGCTCCACCCCCGGGACTTGAGCGCGTGTCACCGCCTGGCTGAGGCGCTCTTGGCCCAGGCGCGTCGGACGCGCTCCAGCGAGGAGCAGAGCTCGCTGGCCCAGCGCGCTTTGAACCTCCTCGACGAGTTCCCCTGGCTCCCCCCGCGCGCCCTGCGCTTGGTGGGCTCGGTCCAGGAGCTCCTCGCGACTCACGCCGAGCCCGAGGAGGCGCAGGTCCTCCTCGCCGCGCGGGTCGAACTCCTGGAGGGCTTGCTCCGAGACACCGGGGCTCAGCAGGATCGCCTCGAGCGGGTCCGAGCCTACCTGCAGCTGGGTGACGCCTGGATGGCCCTCGGGAGCCCGCGCGAGGCCCGTCGCTGCTATCGCTGGGCGACAGGCGACCTGGCTCAGTGGCCGCCGGATCACCCCTTCGTCCTCGACGTCTATCCCCTCGCCCTCAAGGCCTACGGCCACGCCCTCGCGGCCCAGGACATGTGGCGGGCTGGCTGTCGTGAACTGGACGAAGCGGCCCGCGCGACCGCGGGCCGCACGGATCCGGAGACCCTGCTTGGGTTCTCGGAGGTGTTCGCGTTCCGCGCCATCGCCCACGTCAACGCCGGCGACCCCAAGCGCGCCATTAGCCACCTCGAGCGGGACACGGCGCGTCTGCTGGGGGCGGCCCTGCGCGAGCCGGGGGCGGCCGCCAGCGCGCTCCTGGTCCAGGTCGTGAACCTCCGCGTCTTGAGCGCCGAGGTCTTCATTGATCACCTCGACGAGGCCGACGCCGCCTTGGCCTGCTACAAGCAGGCGCTCGAGCTTCGCCAGCTCAGCGACGACCAGGCTCCCGGGGCTCTGGCCTCTGTCCTGGGTGCCATGGGCTCGCTCCTAAACGAGGTCGAGCGCCCGGAGGAAGCGCTCCCGATCCTCGAGCGCTGCGTCGAGCTCTTCAACGATCGCAGCGAGAGCGCCGACGAAGAGTCCGAGGAGGACGCTTCAGTCTTCGGTGATCGCGCCTTGGCTCGCGTGAACCTGGCCCACAGCCTCTCGGCCCTCGGGCGCCCGCGCGAGGCGCTGGACACCATAGCGGAGGCCGCGAGCGACCTCGATCGGATCGACAGCGAAGAGACCTTCGGTGAGGAGGACGAGGAGGCGCTGCGCTTCGCCGCGATTCGAGCCCACCTCTATCAGGAGCGTGGCGGGGCCTTGGAGTCGGTCGGGCACCCTCTCCTGGCCGTGGACGAATACGGACGGGCGATCGAGGTCTGCCGAGGACTTCTCGAGGACGACGAGGAGGAAGGAGAGGCGAGCTACGAAGCCAAGCTCCGCCTCCCGCAGATCCTCTTCCAGCGCGCGCGCTGCTGGGCTGCGGCGGGTGAGCACCTGGCGGACGCCGGCAACGACCTCCGAGAGGCGCGGCGGCTCTATCACGGGCTGGTTCAGGAGGAGGAGCGTCCGGCCCACCGGCGGCAGCTGCGGATCGTGCGGGAGCTCCAGCGCCAGCTGAACGGGGACGGGAACGGGAACGGGAGCGGGAGCAAGGCTCGCTCCTAGCGATTCCGCGCGAGTAGACTTGCCACCAGCGCGCGGGGGCGGAGATGGGGATTTGGGTAGGAATGGGGGTGCTCGTCCACCGCCCAAAGATCGACGCTGCGGAGCTGACTTGGGTCATGGACTACGCGCGGCGCTTCATCGCTTCCTCGAGGAGCCTCGAGGCGGGTTCGTTGCGGGATCTCGAAGACGCGGGAGTGGGGCCCGCGGAGAGGGTCCGGGTTGGCGAGGGGAGCTTTGCGGCGCGCTCAACCTTGGCTGGACACGCGCTGACCCTGCATACCTGGACCGGAAGCTCGCTCCTGGGGATCTCCCTGAACGACCCCGAGCTTCGATTCTCCGGTGCTGGGGGGTTCTGGGACGACCCGCATGAGCCTGGGTGCAAGCCCGATCATGGGCTCGCTGTCGAGCTCAGCCAGCGCGGCGAGAATCGCGCCTGGCTGTATTGGCACAGCGAGTGGGAGGACGAATCCGACGACCCACCGAGTGGTGCTCTCCTGTACGAGCGCGGGAAAGTGTCCTGGTCGGATACGAGTGAGCGAGCTGACGCTCGTATGGCTCATGCCTTCGGCGCTGACCTCCAGGACTTCTGGAGTAGCGGTCCCGAGGCAGGATTGACCCAGGTCGCGGTCGCCCTAAGCGAAGACATTTCCCCCTCGCAGGTCGAGGTCCTCGAGGCGGCTCGCGCCTCGAGTGAACCCCGCGCGCTGAGACTCGAGTGTTTCGCCGAGGGGTTTCCCGAGGAGGTAGGAGCACCTCCCCCTCCACCTCCTCCTACCGAAGCTCAGTTGGCGTCGGTGAGTGGGGGGAAGAACGACGCCGCCTACCTGGGCGCGTTCTTCGTTTTGTCGCTGGTGGGCATTGTTGTGATCATGCTCCTCGTCGCCTCTTGAGAGTCTTCGTTCCTCCCGGACCCACCGCCGCGCGGGAGGTGGTCGCTCCTTGGCGCTGACTAGCGGTGGAGCTTGAAGTCCAGGCAGAAATAGATCGCCATCGCGACTTGGATCAAGACGAAGCCAATCTGGGCTGTCGTCTCGGGGAGGAAATAGGGCAGGGTCCAGGGGACGAGGGCGGCGCAGACGGCGATCGCCTTGCCGCGGCGGCTCCAGTGATCGCTGAAGAAGAGCGCGATCACGAGACAGACCAAGTTCAAGATCAGCATGAAGAGCACGGGCGAAGCCTCCGGGTGAGTTGGGTGCTTGCTCTTGTGCAACCGGGGACCCGATTCCGCTTGGCGGAACTCCTTTGATCTTGGAAGGGAGGGCGACCCCGAGCACCCAAGTCCGGGGCAGGCCCCCAACACCGTTGACGGCCTCGGGGGCTGGCTCCTCCTAGACCATGCTCGCGCGCCGCTTTTCGGCTCCGGCTATGGCGAGACCGCTGATCGCGCCGTAGGCGTCGGCCCAGGCTTGGGCGTGGGCGGGGGTCCAGCGCTCGCCCACGGTCTCTTCGAGGGCTGCGATCAGGCACTCGCCGACCCAGGGGTACATGTGGTCTTGGACCTCGTAGTCGACGTGGGTGGCGCCGAGGGTGGCCAGGGTCTCGGCGAGCCAGGTCTCGTCGTCGAGGTGCTCGAGGACCGCCAAGAGCGTGTCCTGGAGCATCTTCTGCTGCTGGGCCGGGACGTTGCGGCCGAACAGTGCCTGAGCCTGGGGGTAGCGGCTGAAGAGCAGCTCGTAGAAGCGGGTCGTCAACGCGCCTTCTCGCTCGGCGGCGATCTCGAAGCTCTCGTGGAGGAGGGTTGGGTTGAGGGACATGGAAGACTCCAATGGGTGACCTGTAATGGGTAAATGAAATGCCTGTTATGGAAGCGGTATGCTATTTACCTCTTTAGGGAAAGCAACCCCCCCGTGCGCCATGCGGCTAAACCTCGCCACCGACTACGCCCTGCGAGTCCTCCTGCACCTGACCCAGACCGGGGAGGCCTGGACCTCAGCGCTTCACATAGCTGAGGTCCACGGCGCGTCGGGGCACCACGTTCGCGCGGTCTGCAAGACCCTCACGGGCCAGGGGTGGATCGAGGCTCGGCGCGGAGCTGGCGGCGGCGTCCGCCTCGCGATCGAGCCGGCCTCCCTCAGCGTCGGCCAAGTGGTGCGAGAGCTCGAGTCCTTCGAGCTCGTGGAGTGCATGAGCGCCGAGGGCGCCTCCTGCCGACTCGACCCGAGCTGCCGCCTCAAGGCTGCGCTGCGCAAGGCGACCAAGGCCTTCCTCGCGGTCCTCGACGAGGTGACCCTGGCGGAGCTCTCCAGGGACCGGGCCCTGCGGAGGCTCGTGATCGCCAGTCGGCCGGAGTAGCGGCTCGTTGGCGAGGATCTCGGCTCCCGAGCTGCGGCGAGATTAGGGTTCCGAGCCTCCGGCGGCTGCGGGTCTGGGGCTATCCTGGGCCCGTGAGGGACTCGAGTCATGACTGAAGCTGCAGCCCACGAAGAGGTCGTCGTGAGCGGAGTCACCCTCCGCTTGAGCGCGCCCGACGCTAGCGAGCAAGAGTGGATCGGCCAGGGCGAAGCGCTCCGCCAGCTCCTGGCCTGCTGGCTGACCGTCGACCCGCGGGACCTGGCTCTGGCCCCACGGATCACGGGTCCGCCCGGCATGGGCAAGACGACCCTCGCCATGGCCGCGGCCCAGGTTCGAGAGCAGCCGCTCTATATCTACCAGTGCACGGCGGACACCCGACCCGAGGACCTCCTCGTGACGCCGGTCCTCTCGGGCGAGGGCAAGATCGCTTATCACGCCTCTCCCCTCGTGAGCGCCATGATCAAGGGCGGCGTGTGCGTCCTCGACGAGGGCAATCGCATGAACGAGAAGTCCTGGGCCAGCCTGGCGCCCCTCCTGGATCACCGCCGCTATGCAGAGTCGATCGTGACCGGGGCCGTGATTCACGCCCACCCCGAGTTCCGTTGCGCGGTCACCATGAACGAGGACGAGTCGACCTACGAGGTCCCCGACTACATTCTCAGCCGCCTCCAGCCCAAGCTGAACCTGGGCTTCCCCGAGCGCGAAGACGAGCTGCGGATCCTCCAGTACCACCTCCCCTTCGCCCCCGACGACCTCCTGGCCCTGACGGTGGACTTCCTCCAGGAGGCCCACGCCCTCAAGCTCGACTTCTCGCCGCGCGACGGGATCCAGCTCCTGCGCTACGCGATCAAGCGGGCGTCCCAGGACCCAGAGCACGCCCTCTCCAAGGACGCGGCCTGGCGTGAGGCCATGGAAATGGTCCTCGGCGAGGAGGCGGCCGACCTCGAGAACATGGCCGAGCAACGCCGGCGCGCCATGGGCGGTCAGGGCCTGCCCATGGGTCTCGGCGACTTCTTCTTCTCGGGCGACGACCCCCTCCACCCCGACGCCGACCCCAGCGACCCGGACCTGTTCTGAGCGACGCCAGCGCCGCAGTCTTCGACCTCAGCGCGAACCTGCGCCTGTTCCCCGTCTTGCACGGGAGCGGAGACTATGCAGCCTTGGCCCGCGAAGAAGTCCTCTCGCGACGCTGGAAGACGCTGGCGGTCGCGCTCCCGCCTTGCGTCGAGGAGGAGGTCGCCGACGCCATCGAGCTCTTGCCCGCGGCGCGAGCGGTCTTGGTCCGCGAGCCCAGCGACCTCGACTTCCTGACCCCCGAGGCCGAGGGTCCCAAGGAGGCGGCCTACGTGCCCGTCGAGCCAACCCAGGCGGTGATCGCCGCGCTCCGGACCGCGCGCCAAGAGCGGATCGCTTGGGCCTTCTGTGATCTAGAGGTCGAGCGCTTCGAGAGCCGGGGTGGGATCTACCCCGATGCCTACGCGCTCAAGCGCGGTGTCTCGCCGGCCCACTTCGCGGCGGCGGTCTTGCCCTCCTTGGGCCCGCCGCCTAGCGAGCAGGCCCGAGCCCGCGCCGCGCACATGGCGGCCCGCCTCAAGGCGCTAGAGGCCGAGGGTCCGACCCTGTTTCTCTGCTCCTTCCGCGAGTGGCCTTGGGTCCGCCAGGCCTACGTCGAGGGCTGGGAGCCTCCCCTTCCTGAGCCTTTCTACGCTCCGGTCGAGACCTGGTTGATTCGTGAGCAGACCCTGGCCTTCGTGATGGGCGAGCTGCCCTTCATAGCTCACCTCTACGAGGAGCGGCGCCAGACCTTGGGCCCTGACGAGCACCTGAGCGTCGACGGGATCAAGGAGCTGATCCTCGAGGCCCGCGATCGCTGGGTCCGCGAGGACGCGCGCGTTCAGCGCTCGCTCTCGCCCCAGCGCTTGGCGCTCCTCCTGAAATACGTGCGGAACCTGACCTTGACGGCTCGGCGCCTGACACCGGACCTCTACAGCCTGGCCCTCGCCAGCAAGCAGGTCGTCGGTGACGCCTTCGCGATCCAGGTCGTGGAGACCGCGCAGGCATACCCCTACCAGGGGGAGGGACGGCCCTGGGAGGAGGCTAGCTTCGGCCTCGAAGGCCGAGCTACCTTTCCCAGCACCGGCGAGGTCCTCGCCAAGAGCCTCCTCCCTGGGCAAGAAGTCTCCTGGCGACGGCTCGAGCTGACGCCGCCTCCGCCCAAGCCCAAGGTCGAGGAGTGGAAGCAGCGCTGGAATCCGCACTCGACCTGCAGCTATCCGCCTGAGGACGCCAAGATCGAGAGCTTCCGCAACTACGTCCAAGAGCAGAGCAAGGCCATGATCGGGGCTGACCTAGCGCGCTCCGAGAAGTTCACGACCTCGCTCATGGACGGCCTGGACATTCGCGAGACGATCCGCCACTGGTATTCGGGCGACCTCTACGTCAAGCGGATGCCTCCTTCGCGAGGCTCGATTGAGGTCGTGGTGTTCCTGTTCGAGGTCCCCGCCGACCCCAAGGTCTACCCCTGGCGGTGCACCTGGTACGCCGAGCACGACGACGAGTCGACCCTGAGCCTCTTCGCGACCAACTACCAAGAGACCATGGTCGGCCCTGGGATCGGCCAAGCGACCTACGGCGGCTGTCTGTTCATTTATCCGCCGCGCCCGATCCCCGAGATCTGGCAGGACCCACGGATCGACTTCGCCCAGACCCTCGAAGAGCGCATGATCGGGGCCGCCGCCCTCCACTCGCGGGAGCGGCACATAGCCCTGGTCTCGCCTTGCGCGCCCAAGTCGCGTTGGAGACGGATCGCGCGGGCCCAAGGCAAGAAGCTGATCCATCTCCCTCTGAGCCGCTTCAGCCAGGAGACCGTCGAGCGCCTGCGTCGGGTTCACGTCCTCAACGGACACGAGATCCGGAGCTTCGCCTCCGAGTTCATTCGCGAGGGCTGAGTCGTGAGCACTCCCTTCGTGACCCGGCCTGGGAGGCGCGAGCGCTGCGAGCGCTGCGCTATGCACCTCAAGCTCTGCATCTGTGGGCTGATCGAGCCCCTGACTCTCGCGACCCGGGTCATGGTCCTGACCCACGCCCGCGACGAGTGCAAGCCGACGAACACCTCGCGCTTGATCAACCTGACCCTCCGCGAGTCCGAGGTCAGGACGCGCGGCGTCCCAGGGAGCCCGCTGGAGGCCGAGGGTCTCCTCGACCCGGCGCGGACCAATCTCTTGCTCTTTCCAGGTCCGGACTCGATCGCCTTGCGTCGCGAGGACTACGCCGATCAGGCGCCGGTGACCCTGATCGTTCCTGACGGGACCTGGCGCCAAGCCAGGAAGGTCCGAGCTCGGGTCGCGGGGCTCAGCGAAATCCCTTGCGTGCGCCTCGCCCCAGGACCGCCTTCGCGCTATCGCCTTCGGAGCCAGATCGAGGAGAGCAGGATCTCGACCTTCGAGGCCGTGGCGCGGGCCCTCGGAGAGCTCGAAGGCCCCGAGGTGCAGACGCAGCTCGAGGCCATTTTCGAGGTCATGGTCGAGCGGACGCTCTGGGTTCGGGGGCAACTCCCCGGGAGCCAGGTCGCGGGTGGGATTCCGCCTGGGGCTCAGCAGTAGCAAGGGTTAGCGAATCTCGAGGCGAACTTCCTTGCCGCCGACGTCAAGGCGGACGTGGTCCTTGGCGATCCTCTTGATCCTGACCTGGGCGAGCTCCTCGCCGCTAGGTAGGAGGTAGCTGTCCCCCTCTTGGTAGATCCGTCCCAGGATCACGCACACCGAACCCTTGGCCGACCACAAGAGGGACTCCAGGTGAAGCCTGTGGGGCCCGCTAGGCGTCCGAATCACGCCCGCCGTGCCAAGGGCTTGGTCAGCGAGGTCGCGTCCCCGAGTCACGAGGGCGTCGGCGTTTCGCTTGAACACGTCTCGCTCCTGGGCCCGCATTTCGCCCGCGAGTTGCTCCAGCTGAGCCTGGAACACGAGGGCCTTCCTTGGGTCCTCGTCCTTGATCGTGCTTTGCATGGCCTTGAGGAGGGCGTTCCCTCGCTGAATGTAGACCTGCAACTCGAGGGCCAGGGTGAGGTCGCCGAAGCTGTCCAGTCGCCGCCTGAACCCAGCAATGTCCTCTTTGGTCAAAGATCCCCCCGCTTCGCCCTCGGCGAGGAGCTCACGGAAGCGGCGGAACTCCTGGCTCATGCCCTCGACGTCCTGAGTCCTGGCCTTGGCCTCGATGGCCGTCACGATCTCGTCGACGCGCTTCTTGAAGGCCTTGGCCTGCTTGGGGCTGAGCTTGGGCAGCGGAGCGTTGACCTTCGCCCCCGCCCCGGCCAGGAAGGGGCTGGTTCGAATGCCCGTCGCTTTGGCGTCGGGGTCGTAGCGCTTGCCGGTCACGACCGTCACGTTCTTGAACTCTGCGACCTGGTAGCCGTAAGCGCGAGCGCTCTGTTCGAAGGCGTCGTCGAGGAACGCGTCGGCCAACTCGACTTGCATCAGGGCGTTGACCTCTGGGGCCACCACGACGTTCCTGCCTCGCAGGCGAGCGAGGGCTGTGAACCACGCTGCGGCCGGGACGTTCTTGGCGCTGAGGGAGTTGTTTCCGGGCTGCTCGAGGAGGACTAGATCATGGTCCCCGGTTCGGGCGCGGCACTTGGCTTGGCGCGCCAGCAGCTGAACGGCCTCGGGCCAGGGTGCATTGCGGACGCTGAGGCTCACGACGGCCTTGGTGTCGGGGTCGACCAGGATGTTCTTGCCGACTGCCTTCCCGATCTGCTCGGCGACGTCTTCGAGGGACACGTCGAGCACGTCCAGGTTGATTCGGGTCGGAGCGGGCTTCCCCTTGGCTCGGGGACGGGGGAAGGGAACCCAGGTGGGTGCCGGGGCCTGGGGCCGCTCAGTCAGGGGGCGAGCGCTGATCACGCCCTGGCGCTTGCTGCTCAGCTCGAAGTTGCAAGCGTAGGCGATCGCCTGGAGCGCGTCCTTGAACTCGACCTCTTTGAGATCGCAGGTGAGCTGACCTCGCAACTTAGGAGACAGGACGATGCCCCTCCCCGCATAGGCGCTGGCCAGCGCGAGCACGGAGCGGAGGTCTCCGTTGGTGAAGCTGAGGGTGACCTTCGGGCTCCAGGAGAGGTAGAGGGACTCGCCGATGCGCTCGACTTGGCAATTCGTCATGCGAGCGATGATGAAGACCGCGTCTCGCCAGGGAATCTCGCGGAGGGAGAGCGAGACCCGCTCTTTCCCCTCCTCGGCTCCGACCACGATGGTGTGTCCCGTTTGGCGGGTGATTCCCTCCATGACCTTTCCCAGGGGCATGTCGTCGACGTCCACGTCGATCCGCTGCATGGGGAACTCGACCTTCTTGACAGCGGACTCTTTGACGAACACCTCGCCCTTTGGAGTCTGGACTTCGTAGCCACCTCGGTGCGAGAGGAGGAAGCCCTCAACGATCCCGCCGCTTCTGAGCTCGATCCGGACGCGCCGGAGCTTCCGCGTTCCCTTTGGGTCAGGGGTCGCCTCCTCCTCGGGGAGTTCGTCCACTGGCTGATCCTGACCCCTGGCAGGAGGCAGGTCGTCGGGTGGTGCTTGGGCGAAGGTCGGCTCGGCGAAGGCGCCGAGGGTCAGGGAGAGGGCGGCGAGGGGGAGCCAGCTAGACTTCATGGGGTCTTCCTTCTGCGGGGTTGGGCCCGCGACGCTGGTTCCCTCGCAGGCGCCGTGCCAAGCCAGGGCTAAGGGTTTAGCACTTAAGCGAGCCGAGGTTGGGGAGGAGTTCCCCGATCGGACGGGGAACTCTCCCCCGGGCCTCAGGTTGCCCAAGGCTGCGTGGGAGCGGAAGATCTCCTCGTGCTCGATCCCGGCTCCACCCTTGGTGAGTTTCAGATCCTTGAGACCCTGGGGTCTGGGGCCATGGGGCAGGTCTACCGAGCGCAGGGGCCCGGCGACGAAGTCGTGGCGATCAAGGTGATCTCGAGCGCCTTGGCCAGTGACCAGAGCGCTTGCCAACGCTTCGCGAGCGAGAGCGCGATCCTGGGAGACCTCCGCCAACCGCGGATCGTGGCTGCCCGCTCGGGCCTCGAGCGAGAGGGCGAGGTCCTCTACTACGCCATGGAGTGGGTCGAGGGGACCGACTTGGCCGCGCTCCTCGAGCAGAGGGGCAGCCTGGAGCAGAGCGAGGCCCTGAGCGCGGTTGCTGACGTCCTTGAAGCGCTGAGCTATGCCCACGCGCGCGACGTCCTCCATCGCGACGTGAAGGCTAGCAACGTCTTGGTGGATCCTTCTGGGCGGATGAAGCTGAGCGACTTCGGGTTAGCGCGAGCCCTGGACGGGACCCGAGTCACGCGGCCCGGGAGCGTGCTGGGGACTCCGGCCTACATGGCGCCTGAGTTGGCCGAGGGAGGCCAGGCCTCGGTCGAGACCGAGGTCTACGCTGTGGGGGTCTTGCTGCACGAGCTCCTCGCGGGCGCCCCTCCCTTCGGAGGCGAGAGCGCACTCGCCGTCCTCAACCAGCACGTCAATGCGAGCCCGCCGCCCCTGGAGGGGGTTGGCGCCCAGGTTCAAGCGATCGTGGCCCGGGCCCTGGCCAAGCGACCTCGAGAGCGCTTCGCGTCGGCGACGGAGATGAGGGACGCGGTCCTCTTAGCCCGCGGAAGCGCTGCGGGCGCGGTCGCGAGCGCTCCACGTCAGCGCTCTGCGCGGGAGGCGCTCGCGGTCGCAGAGACCCGCGAGCTGGGCGTGACGGTCCCAGAGCCAGCAGACCCAGAGGGCTCCGACCCGAGCGGTCCTGCAGCGTATCGGACCACGCTCGTCTCGGAGGGGGAGCCTCCTGCTGAGCCCATGCTGAGGTCGTCTAGGGACGGTGAAGCAGGGCCCAGGTCCGCGCTGCCCTGGGTTTCGCTCCTCATGGTCTTAGGGCTGATCGGAGTCGTCGTTGCCTCCAGCGCGCTTCGGCCTCCTCCACCTCCCGCCTCCAGAGCGCCCTCACCCGAGAGGTCGCCGGCCGCTCCCTCGGAGTCCTCTAGCCCCGAGCGCTCGCCCGCGCCGAACTCCTCCGGAGATACCTCGCCGGAGGAGGCGCCTGGCCACCCCCAGCCCTCTCCCGCGCTGGTCGAAGTTCGCCTTCACAATGGCGTGGTCTTCCGGGCTGAACTGGTCCGGATCGACGTCGCTGGCGACAGGCTCTTGACTCGCTTCGGGGGAGCTCCTCGGACGGATCCCCTGGACGAGGTCGATAGCTATCGACGCCTCGAATGAGTCCTACTCGAGCTCGTAGAGCTTGAGCTTGCTGTAGAGCGTCTTGCGATCGACGCCGAGGAGCTTGGCGGTCTTCGTGCGGTGTCCTCCAGTGTGCTCGAGCGCCGCCAGGATCGCGCTTCGCTCCGCCTCGCGAATCGTCATGAGGGGACCTTCTGCCTGCGTCGGCGGGGGGGCGGCTGGCCGCCCCGCGCGAATTCGCGGCGGGAGGTCGACGACGCGGACCTCGTCGCTCTCGGAGAAGATCAAGGCCGCCTCGACGACGTTCCGCAGCTCGCGGACGTTCCCCGGCCAGTCGTAGCTCTGAAGCGCGGCTTGGGTGGCAGCGGTGAAGCGCCGCTGGGCGCCGCCGAGCTGGTGGAGGAAGCGCTCGGCCAGGAGGAGGACGTCTCCGCCGCGCTCTCGGAGGGGGGGCGTCTCGAGTTCGACGACTCGGAGCCGGTGGAGGAGGTCCTCGCGGAACTCGCCTGCCCGGACCTGCTGGTCGAGGTCCCGGTGGGTCGCGGCCAAGACCCGGACGTCGACCTGGCGGGGGAGCGTGCTCCCGACGCGGACGAACTCCTTGCGCTCGAGGAAGCGGAGCAGCTTGGCCTGGGCCGGGCCTGGCAGCTCGCCGAGCTCGTCCAGGAAGAGCGTCCCCCCAGCGGCGGCCTCGACGAGGCCGATCTTGCGCGCGACAGCCCCTGTGAACGCCCCCCGCTCATGGCCGAAGAGCTCAGACTCGACGAGCGCGGTCGGGAGGGCGGCGCAGTTGAGGACGACGAAGGGCTCTCGCCGCCGAGGGCTGAGCTGGTGGAGGGCTCGGGCCACGAGCTCCTTCCCGGTCCCGGTCTCGCCCTGGATCAGGCAGGTCGCTTCGGTCGGGGCCGCGCGGCCTACCCGGCGGAGCAGTTCACGAAGCGGAGCGCACTCGCCTACCCAGCCTTCCAGCGCGGCCGAGGCTGTGGCCCCCGCCTCTGGCAGGGGGGGCGTCTTGAGCTCGAGTTCGCGCGTTCCGCTGGCTGCGAGGGTGGCAGAAGGTCGTTCGAGGACGCGAAGGCGCACGGCTCCGATCCCTATCCGGTCGCCGACCTGAAGGGTCGCGGCCTCCACCGGGACGCCGTTGAGGCGCGTGCCGTTCCGGCTCTGGAGGTCTTCGATGAGCCAGGCGCCGTCTCGGTTCTTGATCCGAGCGTGCTGGCGAGAGACGCCGTCGTCGAGGAGCTGCAGTTCGCAGCCCTCTCCCCGACCGAGCAGGCATTCTTCGCCCAGTTCGTAGAGCGTTCCCCGGTTGGGGCCTTCTTCGACCACGACTCGCACGCTGAGACCCTACTCAAATTCTGAGCGGGACGAGTCGGGGTCTAGCCGCCGCCACCGATCCGCGCTCCCCACTCGCCTGCGTAGTAGTGCAGGAGGCGCTGGGTGTTGATCCGGTTGACCTCTAGCGGCTCTGTCGGCCGCGCGAGGTCTTCTGGGATCGCGAACATTCCAGGCATCATCCCAGCGTTGAGGAAGTAGAGCTCCCCCCGGAGGCCGGGGCCCATGTGCTCTGGCGGGCCTGGGAGCGGCTCCTTGGTCCCGAGCATGAAGCCCCACTCCCCGAAGCTCGGGACGTGGCAGTGATAGGGGCGGACGTGGAACTCCGCGTCCTCCAGGGTCGTGGCGATACACCAGAACGCCTTCGAGCCGCGTCGGCGCGCGCCCGTCGGTGGGCCGTAGGGGCTCGTGGATTGAATCGCTATTGCGCCCCCACGCGCCAGGTGGCGGTGGATCAGGCGATACATCCCGCGCGAGTAGAGCTTGGCCAGGCCGTGGCTGCGGGGGTCGGGGAAGTCCACGATCACCACGTCCCAGTAGCCCTCGGCGTCCTCGAGCCACTTCAAGGCGTCGGCGTTTACGACCGTGGCCCGCGGATCCTCGAAGGCCTTCTCGTTCAGCCGCGCGATCATGGGATCGGTCCGGCAGAGGGTGGTCATGTCGGGGTCGAGATCCACCAGGGTCACCGACTCCAGGCTCTCGTAGCGACAGAGCTCGCGGAGGGCCATGCCGTCGCCGCCGCCCAAGATCAGAGCCTTGCGGAGAGGCGTCCTGAGGGCCGCCACGGCTGGGTGGACCAGAGCCTCGTGGTAGCGCCGCTCGTCGATCGAGCTGAACTGGAGGTGGCCGTCCAAGAGGAGACGGGTCTCGTGGCCCGAGCGGGTCAGCATGATCGTCTGGTAGAGGGTCTTCTTCTTGTAGAGAACTCGGGTGTCGAAGATCTGCTCTTCGGCCACGAGGGAGAGCTTGTCGGCGCCCACGAAGGCCGCGCCGAGGAGGGCGCCCGAGATGAGGGCCGCCCCGACCAGGCCCCGGACGCTGCCCTCGATCCGATCGCGGTAGAGCTGACAGAGAACAAGTCCCACAGCGACGTTAAGCAACCCGAACACGATCGCCGTCCGCGGGAGCCCCAAGGTCGGAACCAGGAGGAGCGGAAAGGCCAGGCTCGCGGCCAGGGCGCCCATGTAGTCGAAGGCCAGGACTCGAGCCACGAGGTCGTCGAAGGCGACCTCGTCCTTGAGGATCCGCATCAGGACTGGGATCTCGAGGCCGACCAGGGTCCCTATGGCGCCCACGATGGTGAACAGGACGACTCGAACCCCCCCCAGGTAGGCGTAGCTCAACACGAGGGCCAGGGCGGAGAAGCCGCCCAAGAGTCCGACCGCGATCTCAATTCGGACGAAGGTCGTCAGGAGGTCGGTCTTGACGAACTTGCTCAGCCAGCTCCCGAGCCCCATGGCCGAGAGGTAGCACCCGATGACGAGGGAGAACTGAGTGATGGAGTCGCCGAGGAGGTAGCTGGCCATGGCGCCGGCCACGAGCTCGTAGACCAGGCCGGCCGTCGCGACCATGAACGCGCTCAGGAAGAGCGCTATGTGCCCGACTCGGCGAGGGCCTGGCGGTCCCTTCTCGGCGGGAGTCGGCGCGAGGGGGGCCTCGCCGCCGCCGGGAGGAGCGCCGTCAGCAGGAGAGGCGCCTTGGGCACCTAGCGTCTCTCGGCTGGGGCCCTGAGGGGACTCCGCCGCCGCCGGCTTGTCCGCGGAGGACGTATTGGTTGTGCCCGGAGAGCTAGAGTCTTCGCTCGCCTCGGCCTGGCTGGGAGGGGCTTGCCCGCTCACCTACTCAGCTCCCTCGAGGCGTCGGCTAGCCGCCGTGAACTGCGGCCGCGATGATCATGGCCAGGCCGATGACGACCGAACCCATGATGATCCCGAGCGAGGTGTTCTGGTCCTCTTCGATCTCCTTGCGGACCGAGAAGGGCATCACCAGGATCATGATCAAGAAGGCGGCGCCGAACACGACGACGCCCAGGCCGGTGTAGACCAGCGCGTTGAGAATGTCGCCCAGGTTGACGACGTGCTTGACGGTGTCGGCCAAGAGGAGGTGATTCATGAGCGATCGATCCTTGGGGGTCGAGGCAACACGCCGGAGGGCGCGAGGGCGAGGAGTCTACTTGGGAACTCGCTCAGCGAGGTGAGTTAACGCCGGGTTGAACCCAGCCGGTTGGGGTGCTCGCCTGGCTCGAGAAGGGGAGCCGAGGCGAGGCGCCGTCGGTCTACTTGCCGAAGGAGCCTATGAACACGTAGTGGCTGCGCGTGCGCCGAGTCCCGCGGGACCCATGGGCGCTGGGGCCCGCAGTGTCTTGCTTGACTCGATCAGGCGAAGCCGAGGTCGTGAGACCGCGACCCGAGGGGGCCATGAAGGCCATCATGAACACCATGATGCCGAGGCTCGCTCCATAGAGAACTTTGAGCATGGCTGGCTCCTAGGACATGGGGTGGTCGCTCTCGGCCCAGCGCAACTTCTCGAAGTTGCGGCTGCGCGCGAGGGCGATCGCGGGGATTAGGAACACGAGGAAGAAGCTGCAGCAGGGGTAGCGCATCAGGCGCACGTCCCGCTTGATCACGACGTCCACGGGCTTGGTGTGCTTCTGGGTCTTGGCAGGCGTGAGCTGAATCACGTATTTGCCCTTGGGAATCCCCGAGATCAGGGTCGAGCCCTTGATCGAGCCCTCGGTCCAACCCGGACCCGACCAGTATTCGGCTCCGACGCCCGCGTAGCTGGCCTTCTCTGCCGTGGGGTCGACGATCAGGCAGTCGACCCAGACCCAATTGTTGTGAAGCCCGGGCGCCCGAACATCGATCTCGAGGGTGTTCGATCCCAAGAGGGGCGAGCTGTCTATGACGAGCTCGCCCGAGGTCCCGGCCATATCGACCGAGCCGCTGTAGACGACTTGGTTACTCCGGGTCACGAAGTAGATCGCCGAGAGCATGAACCAGAGCAGGAGCCCGACGCCCAGGGCCTTCTTCATCCAGGAGGAGGTCTCGGCGTGGGGGTTCGGCTGGGCCGGGTGGATTCCGCGCGGGTGACTGATGGGGCGGCTAGGAGGGCCGAAGGCCGCCACGACTTCGTCGCGCTCTAGGTAACGGCCGCCAGACCAGTTGGCCTCACCCATGCTCTCTTCACAGCTGATGATGTAAGGCGGATCGACGAAGTCGCTGGCGGTCGCGACGTCGCCGCGCTTGACCTGCCAGGAGAACTCGCCCAAGACCTCGTCCACGACCGCTTCGGCAGTCGAGAAGTGCTTGTAGGTCCGGCCGTTGTAGCTGGCCTGGTTCAGCCCCGTGGTCGGGACGCCCGGCAGGGCGCTCACGACGGCGAAGTGCCCGTCGGAGAGCATCAGGTAGCGGAAGCCCTCGAAGGGGTTGAAGAGGACGTGCTCTTCCCAAGCGTAGCGGACGCCCCAGGCCGTGACCGAGCGCTCCTGCCAGCCCACGACTTCCCACTCGACGCCATCAAGGGAGCCGCGGGTTCCCAGCGCGTAGGCGGGGCGCGTCTCATAGGCGCCCTCGACCCGCTGGATCAGGGTCCATTGGTCTTCGTGTCCCTCGAAGACACAGCCGCAGTTCTCGCAGGCGTGGGTCCGAGTGTTTAGGAACGCACGACGCTCCCAAGGCGCGCCGCAGTTATCGCAGCGGAGCTCCTTGACCTGGAGTCGGCTATCAGACGCGCCAGCCATCGAACTCCCGGTAGTTGGTCATGTTGAGTTGCTGCCAGCCCACGCAACGTCCAGTGAAGACGAGCGGGGGGCTCTCGGAGTAGTCGATGGTCGCGAACCCGTTGTCAGGGCGACGGAGGTCGGCGTAGGGCAGCTCGTAGCCAGCGCCGACGATAAAGGGCAGCTCGCCTTCGCCGCCCGTGGCCTTGGCCATGCGGACCTCGGCGACTTGGTAGCGCTTGCGCCCGACGAAGATTCGCTGTCCGACGCCTATGGAGTTGAACTCGGGGAGCTTTTCGTCGGGGTGGACCTCGCCGTCGGGGAGGGTCACGAAGTACTGTCCCTGGGCCTCACCGAGCCAGCCGGTGCGCCCGTCCTTCCACTCGATGTACCACTCGTTCCAGGTCCCGGTCCGATGCTCGAGCTGCAGTCGCCCGAGGACCTCGAACCCGCTCCCGAAGGCTTCGCCGCGGGCGCCGATCTGGATCGGGGAGGCGTCGGCCACGAGCTGGCTGATCTTGCCGAGGTCCTTGAGGACCTTGCTCCCGTCCTTGCGCGTGACGGTCGTGTCGCAGTATTCGCAGGTGGCGGCGACTGAGCGCGTGTTGCGGAACTCGATGGGAGCGCCGCAGCTAGGGCAGCCGGCCTCGCCAGTCTTGGTCTGGGGGGGAGCGCCAATGGCGACGCCTCCGGCAGGCATGGGCGGCGGGGCGCCACCCCCGGCGTGTCCTCCGCCTACGCCCTGCTTGGTCATGCTCTGTTGGAGCATGGTCGGGACGTCGCCTGGGCGGAGGTTGAAGGCCCCCGCTAGGTGCTGGAGAACGCCGAGTTCTTGTGGGGTCACGACCCCGTCGGCGGCGGCCACGTCGACTAGGAGTCCAAAGAGCTGACGCCTCTCGGCGGACGAGGCGGGGGCCTGAGCGCTGCCGCCCTGACCTCCTTGCATCAGCTCTTGAACGATCCCAGTCGCCTCACCGGTGCTGAGGCCCAAGCGCTCAGCTGCCTTGAGGAGGACCTGTTGCTCTGGTTGACCCAGGTTGCCGTCAACTAGCGCGACGCTAGCGACGAGGCGAAACTTCTCGACAGGTGTCATCAGCGCCAAGTATATGGACTCAGCCCCATCCTGCGAGACCCTTCTGGCATCTCTTTACACTGACTGCCGCTCCCGGCATCAGGCCCTGGCTAGTTCGTGGAGCTGGGATCGAGTTCGACTCCAGTTGTCGGAGCGCTAACTAACCTATGCCTGACGAGACCCAAAAAGGTCCCGTTTTGATTTTCGCACTTTGTTCTGGTAGTGTTCGGTGAGTTAGGGGTCCGCGAGGAGCTGCGCATTCAGCGTCTCCTCCTCAAAACACCCCTGCCTTGGCCCCGAGGGGTCTGCCGAGCGACCTACTGAACTGCAACCGGGCCCTTGATTGGCGACCACCAACCACCTGTCCCGACCTGCACCCCGAGAGGGAACGATCGTGAACCTAACAGCGCGCCAACACCAGATCGTGAAGTTCATTCACCGCTACCGGAAGCGGAACGGGCTAGCTCCGACTCTGGCCGAGATCGCCGTCGAACTAGGGATCAGCAAGGTCACGGTTCACGAGCACATTGCCCAGCTGGAGAAGAAGGGAGCCCTCGAGAAGGAGCCCTTCATGTCGCGCTCGACACGTCTGACGCGCAAGATGCAGCGTGAGCTCGAGAAGACCCTCGTCGAGCAGTCGCGCTACGTCGGAATCGACGAGCCGGATGTCGAGGAGCCTGAGGAGCTGATCTTCACTGAGGGCGAGACGATCGCGCTCCCCCTCGTGGGCGAGATCGCCGCCGGGCGGCCGCTGGAGGCCATGGAGGAGGCCGAGGCGATGGACCTCGCCGACGTCTGCCAGGCCCACCGCGCCAACTACATGCTCCGTGTTCGCGGGAACAGCATGATCGAGGACGGGATCTGCGACGGCGACTACGTCCTGATCGAGAAGCGCGACAACGCACGCGACGGTGAGACCGTGGTCGCGGTCCTCGAGAACAACGAGGCGACCCTCAAGCGCTTCTACCGCCACAGGCGCAAGTTCCGCCTTCAGCCTGCCAACTCTGCGCTCAAGCCGCGGATCGTGGACAAGGTCGAGATCCGCGGAGTCGTGGTCGGAGTCCTGCGCTCCTACTAGCGCTTCCTTGGTAGAGGAGGAGCTATCCCGCAGCAGCCTCTAGCGAGAAGAGCTGATCGATCCACGCTTCGATTTCGGCGGGCGTGGCTGAGTCGATTCGGGCTTCGACGCCAGGAGCTAGGACCCCGAGTCGCCGCAGGTGGCGTTCCACGAACCACTTTCCGGCTTCCAGGCGGCCCTCTCGGCGGCCCTCTCGGCGGCCCTGCTCCAGGAGCTGCTCACCGGTCACTGCTCAATCCCTCGGGTTGGGAGGCTCGGCACGATTCAGGACTTCCTCGAGCGATCGAGCCGTCGCTGCGCGCTCGTCCCAGTCCCTGAGCTCGGCCTCGGTGGCGCCTTGAATCTCTCGCTCGGCTGCGGGGGACACGGGCCACTTGCGCCTGAGGTTGCGGAGGAGGTATTCCCGGACAACCTCGAGCCGGCCTTCTTGCCGGCCTTCTTGCCGGCCTTCTTGCCGGCCTTCTTGCCGGCCCTGCTCCAAGAGTTGCTCACCTGTGCTCACAGCTACCTCCTCTGCCTCTGGCCCACCTAGGCGTCTGAGCTCCGCGCGGATCTCGGTCGAGTCTCCGAATCCCCTCAGCAAACTATAGCGAACGAGCTGCAGCAGCTGTCCGTATTGCTCTGGGAGTTGGTTCGCCAACTCTCCGATCAGATCCGCGCAATCCCGCCACACGTCTATCCCGCGTGCCGGATCGTGGGAGCGCCGGAGCAGGATCCAGCTGACGGCAGCGAAGGTCGGGGCCTGACGATCTCGGAGTTGCTGGTGACTGAGCTGGGTGAGGTCGTCGAGGACGAAGCGGAACGAGGGCACGAGCTCGGCAGCCTCGGTCAGGGCGGCTGGAAGCTCTACGAGGTCCTGGAAGGAGAGGGGCGCGTTCCAGGTTCGTTCGCCGTGGTAGACGACGATGGGGAGGATCGCGGGGAGGCTCTGCGGGCGATCCTCCTGGTGATCGAGCCACTGAGACCAAATCCGGACCATGTAGCGCAGGACGCGGAAGGCCATCAGGCGGTCGACGGTGCTCTGGTGCTCGAAGAGGAGATAGATCAGGACCTCCTCGCCATCGACTCTGGCGAGGTAGATCACGTCGCTGGAGCGATCCCGGAGGGCCTCACCTACGAACTCGCTAGGCGCGCGGGTGATCACAGCGGCATCGAAGGCTCGCGCGACTTCGGGGGGCAACACGGCTCGGCAGAGCGCGCGCGCAGCCTCGGGGGTCAGGCTGGCCTTGAAGAGCGCGTCGTGGGGTTGGTTGGTCACGCGCTGCTCGCTTGCTGGCGTCGAGGTCTTGGGGTCTAGGTCCGGGGGTCAGCCATGGGCTTCGAAGGCGTCCTTGACCCAAGTCACCTGAGGACGACCTAGGGCATCGAGGCTGACGGCGAACACGTCGAAGCGGAGCTGGAGCTGGTCAGGCTCGAGCCCGCGGGTCAGGAGCCAGGTCTGGGCGGCTCGAAGCACCCGTCGCTGCTTGCGAAGATCCACGGCCTCTAGGGCGAGGTCCTCGCCAGCGCGACGGGTCTTGACCTCGGCGAAGACCCAGACCCCCCAGCGAGCCGGGGAGAGTCCCGCGATCCAGTGCCTGAGGACGAGGTCGAGTTCGCCTCCCGAGGTGCGAGGGTTGGCCTCGACCAAGGTCGCCCCTCGCCAGAGGGCGTGCCGGCGAGCGAGGCGCTCGCCCCAGGCTCCGCTGAGGCGCTTCACCTCGGACCCCGTCGCAGCGGAGGCAGCTGCTGACAGCGATCGCCGCCGAGCAGCTCCCCCCGCCTCGAGGCGCGTCCCGCGCCGGGCAGGAGCAGGGTGCCCACTCCTCAGCGACCGCCGTTGAGGCGCGCCAGGATCGACTCCCAGCTGTAGACGCCGCCGTAGTTGGTCGTGGGGGTCGCGGTGCTGGTGGATTGGCCTTGGGTAGCTGAGGTCTGACTCTTGACCCCGACGCCGGTCGCGCTCGGGAAGCTCTGGGTCGTCGTCGTCGTGCGGGCGGAGCCTATGGCGACCACGGCTCCATAGCTCGGGGTCGAGACGGGCGCCGCCAGGGGCTGGGCAGCGGCTTGTTGCTGAGCGGTCCGCTGAGCGGCGCGCTGAGCGGACTGGGCCTCTAGGGAGGTCAGGTCCTGACGAGCGCTGCTGAGGTCTCCCCGGGCCTGGGCCAGGTCGTTCTGGAGCCCGGCGCTGCGGTTTTGCTGGCGGCTCTGCTCAGCGCGGGCCTGGTCGAGGTCGGCCTGGGTCCGCTGGAGCTGACCTTGAACCGCGATCAGGGCTTGCTCGTCGCGGCGGGACTGGGCCTCGAGGCGCTGGCGCTCGGCGATCAAGCGCTGCTCCTCGGCGCGGAGGCGGGCGACCTCGGCCTCGACCTTCAGGCGGAGAGCCTCGGCGATCTGCAGCTCGAGGGTCAGGGCGTCGCGGCGGCTCGTGGCTTGGTCCAGGGCCGCTTGGGTCGCGCTGACCTCGGCCACGAGGGCGCTCAGCTCAGCCTCCGCTTCGCTCTGACGCTGGCGGAGGTCGTTGATGGTGGCCAGCTGGTCGAGCCTCCGCTGCCGGTTGCGCGCCGCCTCGGCGAAGGCCTGAGTCGGGAGCAGCTCGACGAAGGAGAACAGGTCGACCAGGGCTGAGGGCCCAAACTGGCCGCGGCCGCCGATCAGGGCGACCCTCCCGGCGCTGCTCACGAGCGTGATCCGGTCGCGGGGCTCCCCGAGGGGAGCCAGGCGCTCGACGACACCCTCGAGGTCGAAGCGCAGGGCGCGATCGGTGAGCTCTCCCTGAATGCGTCCACCAGCGACGAGGACGCTTCCGTCAGCGAGCCAAGCCGCGCTCGCTCCCTCGACGGGAGGGAGCTCGGGGCCGACCTCCAGGACCTCCGTCGCCAGGACCTCCAGGTAGCGGGGGCGGCGGATCGGCTGGCCCTCGGCGTCGTGGCCGCCGACGAAGAGGACGCCAAAGTCCGCCACGGGGAGGACGCTTCCGCCCTGGGGCACGAAGTCACCCGGGAAGGCTGCCCCGATCCCCGTCTCGAGCTCGACGAACACCGGAAACTCAGAGTGTGCGTAGATCAGCTCCCCGCGACCCGCCAGGTGGATCAAGGTCGGCGCCTGAGCCGGCGTGCCGGCCAGAGGATAGGAGGCGGTCCAGCTCAGGGACTCGAGGTCGAAGATCTCGAGGAAGGCGTGGCCAGCGGCCCCGAGCCAGAGGTGTCCATCGCTGACGACGGAGCTCAGCCGCCCCGCGAGGGGGAGCGTTCGCGTGTCGAGGACCCAAGCCTCTTGGCCGAAGTCGTAGCGCTCGATCGAGCTCAGGGGCGTCCCGGCGGCGTCGACGCCACCGAGGGCTAGCCACTCACCGCTGCGGGAGAAGTGGAGGGCATGGCCGCTGCGAGCCACGACCATGCGATCGGGCCGGGGACGGGTTTGGCCGGTCTGGAGCTCGAGCTCGCTGACGCGGGTCGAGGCCTCCGCGTTGGAGGTCGCGCCTCCAGTCACGAGGGCGAACTCGCCGACGGCCGCTGCGGCATGCCCCGCGGCCAATCCCGGGAGCGCGACGGTGTCTTGCACCAGCGGGCCGAGGCTCCGAGTCGAGACCGGGGCGCCGACCTGGCCGGCTGCGCCGCGGGGCCCGCCTGAGCTGCCGCCGCAACCTGCGAAGAGTGCGCTCGAGAGGGCCAAGGTGGTCAGGGTCAAGGTCGTGTGGTTCATGAGGAGCTCCTTCCGTTCCTTCGCTCTTCCCTTGAACAAGGGCTGGGCCGTTCGGCGCCAGCGCTCCCAAGTGCCGCGCTGTCGGCCTTCGTGTCAGGTGCGGCCCAGGATCATGAAACGACATGGGCAAATATTGCCCATGCGACTTCATCGACGAAACGAATCGGCTGGATCAGCTAGACCCCCTCCATTTGGCCACTAGAGGCCGCCTCTGCCGATCTAGGCTCGGAGGGAGCTCTGATTCCCCTCCGTCCTCGCCTCGCCAACCTGCCCCCCGCAACTCGGGAGCGCTCTGTCCCCGTGTCAACTCGCGCTCGGCGATCCCCGCAGACCTCCGCGCCGCTGCGACTCAAAGGAGCGCAGCCCACAACCTGGTCCTCAGGCACGCGTCGCCACGGTCGGGTGGGGTCGCCAGACCCCTGCTGTGGGCTCTCGACGTCGTGCTTGGCGTCGCTGAGCGACGCAAGTCACGCCAAGGCATGGCGAGGGCGCCGGCACCGGCTTTGCACTGGAGCTGTCCCGAGAGGTGTTCATGTTCTCTAGCGACCCCAACGAGCCCACCGTGGCCCTAGCTCCGCAACGGTCCTCGCGTCCTGCGCGGACGCCGCGCTTCCTGATTGCAGACGACAGTCCGGAGGATCGAGCCATCGCGTTCTTCGCCTTCACGGCCGTCGAGGAGCTTCAGAGCGCCAAGATCGACTTCGTCGAGGACGGGGAGGAGCTGCTCCTCTACCTGCGAGGGCAGGGGAAGCACGTCGGGCGGCGGAAGGCCCCGCTTCCAGACTTCGTCCTCTTGGACCTCAACATGCCTAAGAAGTCGGGTCTGGAGGCCCTCGCCGAGATTCGCTCGGACGCGGCCCTGCGCGACCTCTCGGTCGTGGTGCTCTCGACGAGCAGCTCACCCACGGACAAGCGCGCGATCGAGGAGCTGGACGCGGTCGACTTCATGACCAAGCCCGAGGACTTCGAGACCCTCGTGGAGTTCTTTCGCTACTTGGCTCGCTTCTTCTATGACGAGAGTTACGGGGTCTACCGTGTTTAACGGACTGAGCGCGTTCGAGAACTCACTCGCGATCCGCTGGTTTACGCCTCGCGGAACAGCCGCGATCCAAGCCTTCCTCAGCGACCTCGCCGAGAACGAGGGGCGTCGAGGCGCGGAGATCCTGGCCAGCCTCCGGCGGCGGGGCGTGGAGGAGGACCAACTGGACCTCCGCGGAGTCGACTTTCGAGGGGAGTCGCTCTCGGGGATCCGCTTCCCGCGCGCCGATCTCAGCAGCGCGAGCTTCGTGGATTGCGACCTTCAGCTCAGCGACCTCTCGGGCTCTTGCTTGGACGGAGCGCGCTTCGTCGGGGCCAAGCTGCGAGGAGCGAAGCTCACTCGGGCTTCGCTCCAGGGCGCCGACCTGAGAAACGCGGACCTGCGCCAGGCCGACCTGTCCGGCGCAGACTTGCGAGGGTCGCTCTTGGCAGGCGCGCACTTCGACCGCTGCCTCCTGGCTAGCGCCAACCTCGAGGGCATTGATCGGCGCTGCGCCGACCTTTCGGTCGCGGTCTGGCGTCAGCCCACGGGCAAGGTCGCGACCGGTCCGAGGGCTCAGCTCCGACCTCAGACCAGCAGGCCCGGTCGCCCGCCCACCACGGAGCCCCGCCGGGCTACGACTCGCAGGAGAGCACCCCGACCCCGGCCCGTCGTTCGCCAGCCACCTGCTCCTCGAGCCGCCGACTCCTTCGATCAAGCCTTGACTGACCTCCTGACCCTTCGGGGCAGCGTAGAGCGAATCGTGGTCGTCGTGGACGGCGTCGAGCGGGTCCTGCTCGGGAGCGTTCTGCCCATGGCTCCGGTCTAAAGCCACCGCCCAGCCCCGCGGTCGACGTGGCTCGGACCGCGTCGGCTGCGGGGCGCCTCCGTCGCGATCCTGGGCAGCGGCGATGCATGCCTCGACGGGTCGCGCCACGAAGAAGCGGCAGCGCTAGAGATAGGGTGGCTCTCGCCTTGCTCCTTGAAGCCAGCCTCGCTCAAGTCTGCGCGCGATCACCTGCCCCCGTGAGGAGTGCCCAATGCAAGTCGGAGAGCGCACCCGCGTCCTCCTGGTCGAGGCCGACTTGGTGGATCGAACGAGTGTGACTCGCTCGCTGCGTCGCTCCCGACTCAACGCTGAGATCGTGACGGCTCCGGACGCCGAGCGAGGCCGACGACTCCTGGAGAGCGAGCAGTTCGACGTGGCCCTCGTCGACTACGAGCTCCCGGGCGAGGACGGCCTGAGCTTCCTGAACCGTGTCATGGATACGGGGAGCGGCCTCCCGGTGATCCTCCTGACTGGGAGGGACGACACCCACCTCTCTCAGGAGTGCATTCACGCCGGGGCCCAGGACTTTCTCCTCAAGGGGGCCTACGACGACAGCGCGCTCGAGCGCGCGATCCTCCACGCCATGGAGCGCTTCTCGCTCCAGCAGGCGCTCAAGGAGCGGGTCGAGACCGTTGAGGAGCAGCGCCTCGAGCTGGAGGCCAAGAACGACGAACTGCAGCTGATCACGAGCGCCCTCGAGGAGCGGAATCGTGAGCTACAGATCTTCACGTCCGCCGCGGCCCACGACCTCAAGGCTCCCCTCCGGCGCCTCCAGGTATTCGGGAAGCTGCTCCAAAACGACGTCCCCGGTGGACCGCGCCCTGAAGACTGCGTGGTGCCCATGCTCTCGGCCGTGAGCCGAATGGCGGCGCTGGTGGACGATCTGCTCGTGCTGGGTCTCGTGGATGCGAGCGACGAGGAGGCGGTCGAGGTCGACTTGGAGCGGGCAGCTCACGAAGCGATCGAGGACCTCGGCGAGGAGGTCGCTCGCGAGGGGGCCGTCGTTGAGGTGGCGCCCCTGACGGCGCTGGTCGGTGAGCCAACTCAACTCCGGCGCTTGCTCCAGAACCTGATCGGGAACGGCGTCAAGTATAGACGTCCAGAGGTGACGCCCCGCGTCTGGGTCGAGTCGAGCCCGACCACGCTTCGGGGAAATCCTGCCCTGACCCTCTCGGTGGCTGACAACGGGATCGGGTTCGAGGCCGCCTTCGCCGAGCGGATCTTCCTGCCCTTCCAGAGGCTCCACGGAGAAGGGACCTTTCCAGGGACCGGCCTCGGCCTGGCGATCTGCCGGAAGATCGTCGAGCGCCACGGAGGACTGATCTGGGCTCAGAGTCAGCCGGGTCGCGGGTCCGTGTTCTCGGTCACCTTGCCGCTTCAGGCGGACGCGATCACGACCCGGGGCAAGGGGGTCAAGCGGCGGGGCACCGAGGCCATGGTTCGGCCAGTGTGATCTCGCGACGAGGGCTGAGGATCCGACTTGCTGGCTAGAGTGGGCCTCGAGCGACGCTCGGGGGCCCCCTGGCGTCGTGGCAAGTGAGAAGTCCAAGTGTCCCAGCCCTCCCGAGTCGCCTACCTCGAGCTGCCTGCCCCCGACCTCCCCCGAGCGGCGCGCTTCTATCGTGAGGTCTTCGGCTGGCCAATCGAGGCCAGCGACCTCGAGGAGGCTCCTTACGCCATGTTCGAGACCCACGGTCTCCAGGGAGGACTCCGCTCGGACCTAGCGGTCGCTCGAGGCGGTGGGGTGATCCTCTACCTGGAGGTGCCCTCGATTCCAGCGGCCCTCGAGCAGATCGCGAGGGCCGGGGGCGAGGTCGTACGCGAGGAGCACCCGATCGGTGGGGACTACGGCTACTCGGCGGAGTTTCGCGACCCGAACGGGAACCTCCTCGGACTCTGGAGTCGGGCTGGCGGGCAAGCGCCACCTGGATAATCGCCTGGCACCGGGCGGGTCAGCCGACTAGGCTGCAAGCCTCGGAAGGAGGTGAGCTGTGAAGCACACCCTCAGCATCGCTCTCAGCGCGTCCTTGCTCTTGTTCGCACCCCAGGCGGCGAAGGCTGGCTGATGCCCCCCTTCGTCCTCCGGTCGGGGGTCAGCGGGGTCTTCAGCAGGTGCTGGCGGCGGGGTCATGGCGGGGCGCGACCCCTATAAGCCCTTCGAGAACACCAAGGTCAAGTGGGTCAAGCCAAAGAGCGAGGTCGGCGCGCCGCTCCTCGCGGCTCGCGTCGCTGAGGAGTTCACCTTTCGGCGCCCCGCGGCGCTGGTCTTCCTCGGAAACGCTGACGCCAGCAACTGCTGCGCGGCGAACTACGAGCGGATCGTGTTCATGGACAAGAAGGTCCTCAAGCTGACCAAGACGGTCCTGACCCTCCGCATCGACCGCTCGACCGTGGACGCCAAGACCCTCGAGCGCTACGGCGTCAAGAAGAACAAGCCTGCGATCGTGGTCACCGACTGCGAGGGCGAGGTCGTCAAGCTCTTCAACACCTGCGTCAACGCGCGCGACGTGGCCAAGGCCATGATCAGCTCGATCAAGGTCAGCAAGAGGAAGCAGAGCCTCGCCAAGAAGGTTCAGGGCTACCTCGGCAAGGCTGAGAAGCTCTTGGCTGAGCCCAAGATCCACGAGGCGACCCTGCTCTTTCGCAAGGTCCTCAACGTCAAGGGCGCGCCTGCGGCGGGCTACGAGCGGTCCAACCGCGTGATCAAGGAGCTCCACGCCGAGGGCCAGCGGCGCTTCGACGAAGCCAAGGCCGTCGATTCGCCGACTCGGCGCTTCGACCAGCTGATCGCGCTTCGACACGACTTCGTGCTCTACGAGGGCCTGATCAAGCCGATCCGAGCTGAGATCGTGAAGCTCGAAGAGGGCGAGAAGACCAAGGACCTGATCTACGTTCACAAGGGCATGCGTGAGATTGGACGAGCCCTCGCGATCAAGGACGGCAAGCGCAGGCGGACGATTCTGCGTGAGGTCCGCTTCAAGTGGAAGGGCACGGAAGCCTCCGAGCGGGCTGCCGAGCTTCTGGAAGAGTAGGCTGCTGAAGGAGTAGGCTCCTCGAGGACTCCGAGAGTCTCAGTGATCCAGGGCCGGTCCGAGGGGCCGGCCCTTTCACGTGTGAGTCCTCCCAGCGGTGTGGTGACGAGCAGTGGATCAGGAACTCGAAGCGTTGAAGCGTCGCTGGACGACGAGCGGAGACCCCGAGGATCGTCAGCGCTACGTTCAAGCCCTTGGGCGAGCGGAGGGACGGGGTGCCGAGTGGATCAGGTATCGCCTCGACGTCGAGAGCTACTCGCGAGACGAGCTTCAGCGCCAGGTCCATTCCCTCTACCAGCGCGGGGTTCGGGCCGGCGGAGCTGGCGATTTGGCAGAAGCTCTTCGTCGCGTCGTAGGAGCGTGCGTCGGGTCGTGGTTCAGCGGCCTCTCCGAAGACTGGAATCCGGCTTGGTGCCCCTGCCACTGCCTCCCCAAGGGGCCTGACGACCTGGATCGGGGCGTGAGTCGGGTGGTCAGTCAGGTTGACGCGGTGCACCGCTACAACCTCGAGCTGATCACCCTGGCCGAGGGCGCCCCGACGAAGAGCAACCCACTCGACGAGGCTCGGGCGCTGGGTGAGGCCGTGATCGAGGCCGTGATTCGCGCCACGCGCTGCAACGAGACCTGGTATCAGGAGGTCACGCCGGCCCTGGGGCGCGTCCTCCAAGGACGTGGTCTGAATGACCTCGACCTCGAGCCCCTCGCGGCCTTGGTCAGCGCTAGCTTCTCGAGTTGGACCCAGCCCTCGCCCTCGGCGCGGAGCGAAGCCCTCGACCTCTACGCCCGCTGCGCTACCCAGGCTGGGCTAGTGGGTGCCGAGTGAGCGCCCCGCGAGACGGGTTGGCTGCGCACCGGGGCCTAGGCCTGGACTGGGAGGCGCCGCCGGTCGAGCTCGAGCCTTGGCTAGACGCGGCGGGAGAGGTCGAGTTTCAGGAGACCGAGGCCCAAGAGCTCTACCTGACCGAGATCGACCTCCCCGCGCACGTGGGGGACGAGGGCCGACGCGAGCGCTACCTGCGCGCCCTCGGAGAGATCAGGTCCTTGGCGGACGCAGGGGCCCCCTTGGGGTGGGCGGAGCTGAGCGCGATCCAGGGACGTGTGCTGGGACTCCGGGGACCAGCGCCCCTTCGTGGGGGAGACGCCTTCGCGCGGGGAGGCCAAGAGGTCTATCCCTGGTCGCCAGGGCTCGCCGAGGAGTTCGCGGCGCGGGTCGGCTACGCCCTCGGGAACCCGGTCCTGGAGGGCGTGCGGCGCTACCTGGACCTGATCTTCTTCCACCCCTTCGACGACGGGAACGCTCGCGCGGCGCGTCTCAGCCTGGAGTTCGCGCTCCGAGCGGGCGCCCTCCCGAGCCCTCCGCTCGCGCCCTTCGTGCGCCTCCCCAAGCCCGCCGGATCGGCCGAGCGGGCCTGGGACCTGGCGCTCCTGATCTGCCGGGGCGTGCTCAAAGGGGCGGGAGTCTGTCCGGGTTCCCTCGGGTTGGAGGAGCGCTAAACTCCCCCCATGCAAGAGCTGCCAGCGGATCCATTCGAAGGGTCACCGAAGCGCCCTCCGCGCACCTGCCTCAAGGTCACGCTCGCGGTCCTGATCTTCGGCGGCTGTGGCCTCTGCAGCGTCGTCGGCGCCTTGGCCTTCCAGTATCCGGTTCGACGGTCTCTAGCGACCTTCGACTCTCAGCTGGTCCTGAGCTTCGAGGATTCGGACGCGAGCCCTGAGGCGGTTCGCAGCGTCCTCCGGGCGCGTTTTCGTCGCCTAGGGACTGTCGTGCGAGTTCGAAGCCGACCCGGCGAGGTGGAGATCGACTTCCTCGGTGAGGATCGCGAGCGAGTCTTGGCAACAGCGACTCGCCGGGGTGAGGTGCTCCTCTTGGTAGAGGTCGGCTCGACCCTCGAGGCTGCGGCGAAGGACGCGGAGTTGGCGCGGATCCGGGCGGCCCAGCGAGAGGGGACCTGGGACTTGACCCAGGACCGCTACGCTCGCTTTCCCTGGTCGAGCAAGATCAAGTCACCTCCAGGGGAGCTGCTCCTGGCGAGCTCGGGGCGGCTGCAGGGATCGGACTTCGCGAGCTTCTCGCGCAGCGACGACGGGGAAGGGCGCGCGGCGCTTGGCTTCAAGATGACCTCCGAAGGCGCCCAGAGGCTCTACGAGTTGACCTCCTCGAAGGTCGGGCGCCAGCTCGCGATCGTGGTGGACGGCGAGGTGATCTCGGCGCCAGTGATCCGTGCTGGGCTCAGGAAGCGTGGGATCATTGAGGGAGGATTTAGCGAACGAGAGATTCAGGAGCTGAGAGCGACCCTAGGGGTCGAGCCTCTGCCTACGGGATTGCGCCTCGAGTCCGAGCGCTCGGTCGGCCAGTAGTCGGCCCCGGAGTGGAAGGATCGCATCAGCGCATGGGTCCCTACGAGGTCCTGGATCAGATCGGCCAGGGCGGCGTGGGTTCGGTGTATCGCGGGCGGCACCGCAAGAGCGGCGTCGAGGTCGCCCTCAAGGTGCTCAGAACCGGTGGCCGGGCGAGCCCTCAACAGCGAGAGCGCTTCCGCCGTGAGATCGAGGCCCTCAAGCGCCTTCGCCACGACAACCTCCTCAGCGTCCTCGACGCAGGGGAGTCTCAGGCAGGCTCGCCTTGGCTAGCTATGCCCCTCGTGGAGGGGGCGACCCTCGGCGAGCGCCTCGCGCGCCACGGTCCGCTCCCCATCGACGAAGTCTGGGACCTTGCCGAGCAGCTGAGCGCGGCGCTGAGCTACGTCCACGCGGCCGGTCTGATCCACCGGGACTTGAAGCCCGAGAACTTGATTCGCAAAGAGGCGGGCGGCTTGATCTGCTGGGTCCTGACCGACTTCGGGCTCGCCAAGGACCTCGAGGTCGAGGAGAGCCAAGCCCTCTCGAAGACCGGCGCGATCCTCGGCACGCCTGGATACTGGGCTCCGGAGCAGGCTGCGGCGCGCCCGAGTGGGCCCTACACAGACGTCTACGGTGTGGGCGCCGTCCTCTATGCCGCCCTGACTGGGGTCCCTCCGGTCTCAGGCCAGACCTTCTGGGAGGCGGTCGTGGCGACCGAGAACCGGGCGCCTCGAGCCCCGGGAGAGCTGCGGCGGGAGACGCCTCCCGCGCTCTCCCAGCTGATCCTGCGCTGCCTCGAGAAGGACCCTGCGGCTCGCTTCGCTGACGGTGGTGAGCTCTTGGCCTCGCTCAGCCTCGCTGAGCAGGGCGCGGCTTCGGGGAGGCGCGTCGGGCTCGCTTCGACCCTCGCAGGGGTCGCTGGGCTTCTGGTCGGTGTGGGTCTGGCCCTTGCGGCCCTATATAAGTCCGCGGGGGACGAGTGGGTGGCGCCGAGGACCGTGGCGACCGCACCTTCTGCCCCGCCGACGCCGAGAGCCGTGGCGGTCGTCGCTCCCACGGTTCCGCGGCCCTCGTCGGCGAAGAGCGCGCCCAAGCCTGAGCGGACGCTCCGAGCGCGCGCGCTTCGCTTGAAGGTCGGCCTCGACGGTCCGCAGGACCTCGACGAAGCCGAGCGTCTCTTGGGGCGCGCTGCGGACGAGGGCGACCTCGAGGCGCCCTCCGAGCTCGCCCTTCTCCTCATGACTCGCCGAGGCCCAGGCCTGGACCCAGCGCTTCGTGAGCGGCGAGCCGTGAAAGAGCTCGAGCGGGGAGTTCGACTCGGGTCGGCGCGGGCGCTGAGGGGGCTGGGACACGTCTATTCCCAAGGCTTCGCAGGCCTGGAGGTGGACTTCGAGCGGGCTCGGGGGCTCTACCTCGCCGCAGCGGGACGGGGGGACATAGATTCCCTCTACGGGCTCTTGACCCTCGAGGACCGGGTCTCGGAGCGGGCTGGCCAGTGGATTCAAGAGCTCGTGGCCGCGGCCGAGGGCGGGGATCCGGACGCGTGCTTTCGGGTCTCTCTAATTCAAGGGAGCAAGGCCCTGCGGCAAGAGCGCCTGGGCTCAGCGACACGTTGGCTGGAGAAGGGCGCCAAGCTGGGACACGCCCGGTGTGGTGCTGAGCTGGGGGGGAAGATCCTCGCTCGGAGGTCCAGCGACGAGGAGGTCGAGAGAGCCCTCGCCTTGTTGCGGACAGGGATCAAAGGGGGAGACGCTGCCGCATTGGCTGCCTATGGCACCGCCCTCTTCGGAGGCGTCGGCAGGCACCGGCCGCAGCCCTTGGCCGGTGCGACGTGGCTGAAGCGCAGCGCATTCCTCGGGCACCCTGGGGGTATGCGGGACTACTCGATCACCTTGCGCCAAGACGTCTGGGGCCCGCCCGATCTCCCGGCAGCGTTCTTTTGGGCACGCCAGGCTGCCCTGAAAGGCGACGCCGCGTCCCTCCTCCTGGTGGGGAGCGCGTATTTCACCGGAGAGGGTGTCGAGCAGGACTTCGAAGAGGCGGTTCGCTGGTTTCAACGGGCAGCGGCGCGGGGGGTGTCCGAGGGGAAGCACGCGTTGGCTGTCGCCCGCCTGACCGGGAAGGGAATCGAACAGGACCCGGCGCGGGCGATCGAGGCTCTGGAGGCCCTGGTTGAGGCCGAGCTCGGACTCGCCTACGTGACCCTCGGGAGGATCTACCTCGACGGAGAGTTCGTAGAGAGGGACCTCGCTCGAGCTCGAGAGCTGTTTCGGGCTGCCTGCGCCAAGAGGCAGGCCGAGGGCTACCTCTACTACTCCGAGCTCCTCGCCAAGGGCAGGGGGGGGCCGGTGGACCTCCCTGAGGCTCGACTCTGGATCGAGCGAGCGATCAAGGCCGGGGTCGTGGGCGCGCAGGCGAGCCTCGTCGAACTCGAGGCCCTCGAGTCAGCCGAGGACAAAGATCGCTAACCCCAGAGGGGTCCGGTTAGGGCTTCGCTAGCAGGAGCCCTGGCCGACGAGGTCGGCCAGGACGACCTCCCAGTTGTCGCCTGAGACGTTGAGGTCGAAGGCCGGCGCGGGCGCAGGAGCCGCGTAGGCGGCCGGCCGATAGACCGGACGGGGTTCCGGACGACGTGCTTGGTGGGGCACCTTGACGCGGATCGTGCGGCGCGCGGCCGGCCTGCAATTGCATTGGCCAGGCCAGGGGCAGCATGGCTCCTTGGCTTGATCGAGT
>Ga0316202_10000503_pt1 | contig 42099 bp, 37 predicted proteins | sample 3monrhotite_MG_FD_204934 | JGI IMG/M metagenome (GOLD analysis project Ga0316202, IMG submission 204934) | Microbial mat bacterial communities from mineral coupon in-situ incubated in ocean water Damariscotta River, Maine, United States -... | ecosystem: Environmental > Aquatic > Marine >...
CAGAAGCGCCTGCCGAATGCGCGCAAGCTCGCGAAGATGCGCACCGAGACCCTCAACCGGGCCTCGACGGTCGTGCCGTCACGCGGGGCGGGCATGCAGGCGGGCGGCACGGCCGTGGGCGGCGCCGGGCGCGGGTTCTTCGCCGATGCCCCCGACGAGTCCGATCGAGGGTCGGGCTCCACGGGCGGAGACGCCGACGGCGGCCCGTCGAGGAACTCCTAGATGCGTGCCGAGATGCGCCTAGAGGACGAGGCCGAGCAGGCCCGCGGCCGTAAGCGCCGCCAGGACGACGATCGTCGTCGGGTGCCACGTGCGGCGCAATGCGCCCGGCTCGAGCGGTCCGTCGAGCAGGCCGTCGTCGCGCAGCTGCTCCCAGTGCCGACGGATGTGGTTCGCGGCCGCACCGCTCTGGCTCGAGAGCGTGTCGCCGGGGCGAATAGCGCCGGCCACGCGAGCCGACTCGCTCACGCGCGTGTCCTCCGGGCTGAGCGTGAAGACCGTGTAGCGTCCCGACGCCGGTGCCGCCCAGGCCTCGATGCGGCCTCGGGGAGTGGTCAGCGTGAGCGCGTACTTCGTGTCGACGATCTGGATCGCGTTCCAGGGCACCTGCCACGTGCTCAGCGGGTTGCGCACGATAACAGCGTGCTCGAGGACGTCGACGCGAGGCAGCCAAAACAGCGCCACGGCGAGCACCGCGAGCAGAGCGAACCACCAGCCGTAGCGCACGAGGCCGAGCACATCGCCGACCGCGACGAAGCCCCCGATGCCGGCCACCGCGATCGCGACGATGACGACGGTCAGCCCGCGCCCGAACGCCGGCCGGAAGCTCGCGGGCTGAAATCGCATGCCGCCAGCTTCGCAGATTCCCCGCTCCACCCTGCACGGAAGGATCACTCGTGACCCCCACAGCATCGACCGCAGTCGAGACCGTTCTCGAGGTCGCCGACCTCGGTGTCGACTTCTGGGTGGACGGCGAGTACTACCCCGCTGCGGTCGGGCTCACCTATCGGGTGCGCCGCGGCGAGGTGCTCGCGATCGTCGGCGAGTCCGGCTCGGGCAAGAGCTCGAGCTCGATGGCGCTCCTCGGCCTGCTGCCTCCGACTGCGCGCGTCACCGGCTCGATCCAGCTGCTCGGGCGCGAACTCGCCGGGCTCGGTGCCAACGAGCTGCGCAAGGTGCGCGGCAGCGAGATCGCCGTCATCTTCCAGGAGCCCATGACGGCCCTCAACCCCGTCTACACGGTGGGCTTCCAGATCGTCGAGACCCTTCGGACGCACTTCGACCTCACACCCGCCCAGGCCAAAGAACGGTCGATCGAGCTGCTCGACAAGGTCGACATGCCCGACCCGGGCACGGCGTTCCACAAGTACCCGCACCAGCTCTCCGGCGGCCAGCGGCAGCGCGCCATGATCGCGCAGGCGATCTCGTGCGACCCGGTGCTGCTCATCGCCGACGAGCCCACGACCGCGCTCGATGTCACGGTCCAGGCCGAGATCCTCGAGCTGCTGCGTAGCCTGCGCACGCGCCTCGACTCGGCGATCGTGCTCATCACGCACGACATGGGCGTCGTCGCCGACCTTGCCGACTCGATCATGGTCATGAAGGATGGCGAAGCAGTCGAGCAGGGAACCGCTCTCGACATCTTCCAGAAGCCGCAGCATCCCTACACCCAGTCACTCCTCGCCTCCGTTCCGCACCTGGGCGTCAACCTCACGGAGGAGGGCTCTCGCGCCGGCACGACGCGAACAGCCGAGCCCGTGCTCTCGTTCCAGAGCGTCTCGATCGAGTACCCCAAGCGCGGTCGAGTACCCGCCTTCCTCGCCGCCGACGAGATCAATCTGGAGGTCTTCCCCGGCGAGATCGTCGGGCTCGTGGGGGAGTCCGGCTCGGGCAAGACGACCCTCGGGCGCGCGGCGGTCGGCCTTCTGCCGATCAAGCAGGGCCGACTCGTCTCGGCGGGTCTCGACATCTCGACCGCGAACGCTCGCGATCTGAGGCCGCTGCGCCGCAAGGCCGGCATCGTCTTCCAGGACCCCGGGTCGAGCCTCAACCCGCGCATGCCGATCGGCGAGAGCATCGGCGAACCGCTCTACCTCGCTGGCGAGGCGAAAGGGTCAGAGCTCGACGCGCGCGTGGAAGACCTGCTCGACTCCGTGGAGCTGCCGCGCAGCTACCGCAACCGCTACCCTCACGAACTCTCGGGTGGCCAGCGCCAGCGCGTCGGCATCGCCCGCGCCCTCGCGCTCACTCCCGAGCTTCTCGTCGCGGACGAGCCCACGAGCGCCCTCGACGTGTCGGTGCAGGCACGGTTCCTCGACCTGCTCCAGGAGCTTCAGCAGAGACTGCAGTTCGCCTGTCTGTTCATCAGCCACGACCTCGCCGTGGTCGATATCCTGGCGCACCGTATCGCGGTCATGCATCGCGGTAGACTCGTGGAGCAGGGTTCGCGCGATCAGATTCTGCGCAATCCCCAGGACCCCTACACTCAGCGCCTCATCGCCGCTGTTCCCCTGCCCGATCCAGTGGCGCAGCGGGAGCGTCGAGAGCAGCGCGCAGCAACCAAGGACTGATTCACCATGGCACTCGCCACCCGCACCGACCTGCGCAACGTGGCGATCGTCGCCCACGTCGACCACGGCAAGACCACCCTCGTCGACGCCATGCTGCGGCAGACCGACTCCTTCGCCGCGCACGCTCACCTCGAGGATCGGGCGATGGACTCGAACGATCTCGAGCGCGAGAAGGGCATCACGATCCTCGCCAAGAACACGGCGGTCACCTACAAGGGCAAGCACGCCGAGGGCCAGGAGATCACGATCAACGTGATCGACACCCCCGGCCACGCCGACTTCGGCGGCGAGGTCGAGCGCGGCCTGAGCATGGTCGACGGCGTCGTGCTGCTCGTCGACGCGAGCGAGGGCCCGCTGCCGCAGACCCGCTTCGTGCTGCGCAAGGCGCTCGCCGCCAAGCTCCCGGTCATCCTTCTGGTCAACAAGACCGATCGACCGGATGCCCGCATCGAAGCCGTCGAGGAGGAGACTCACGACCTTCTGCTGGGGTTGGCGAGCGACCTGCAGGACGAGGTGCCCGACCTCGACGTCGACGCGATCCTCGATCTGCCGGTCATCTACGCCTCGGGTCGCGCCGGCGCGGCGAGCCGCAACCGTCCCGCCGACGGCGAGCTTCCCGACAACGACGACCTCGAGCCGCTCTTCGAGGCGATTCTGCAGCACGTCCCGGCGCCGAGCTACGACGACGAGCACCCCCTGCAGGCGCACGTTACGAATCTCGACGCGAGCCCGTTCCTCGGCCGCATCGCCCTGCTGCGCATCTTCAACGGCACGCTCAAGAAGGGCCAGACCGTCGCCTGGGTGCGCCACGACGGCAGCCACACGAACGTGCGCATCACCGAGCTGCTCAAGACGCGCGCGCTCGAGCGCTACCCGGCAGAGTCCGGCTACGCGGGCGACATCGTCGCCGTGGCGGGCATGGACGAGATCACGATCGGCGAGACGATCGCCGACCCCGACGACATCCGGCCGCTGCCGGCGATCACCGTCGACGACCCGGCGATCTCGATGACGATCGGCACCAACACCTCGCCGCTCGTCGGCAAGGTCAAGGGCCACAAGCTCACGGCTCGCATGGTCAAGGATCGCCTGGACCGAGAGCTCATCGGCAACGTGTCGATCCGCGTCGTCGACATCGGGCGTCCCGACGCGTGGGAGGTGCAGGGCCGCGGCGAGCTCGCCCTCGCGATCCTCGTCGAGAACATGCGTCGCGAAGGATTCGAACTCACGGTCGGCAAGCCGCAGGTCGTCACCAAGCAGGTCGACGGCAAGCTCCACGAGCCGTTCGAGGAGCTCACGATCGACGCTCCCGAGGAGTACCTCGGCGCCATCACGCAGCTGCTCGCCTCGCGCCGCGGCCGCATGGAGGGCATGACGAACCACGGCACGGGCTGGGTGCGCATGGAGTTCCTCGTGCCGAGCCGCGGGCTCATCGGCTTCCGCACCGAGTTCCTCACGACCACGCGAGGCACGGGCATCGCGAACGCGATCTTCCACGGCTACGAGGCGTGGGCGGGGTCGATCGTCTCGCGCAACAACGGCTCGATCGTCGCCGACCGTTCGGGTGTCGTGACGAGCAACGCGATGATGACGCTCCAGGAGCGCATGACGTTCTTCGTCAACCCGACCGAAGAGGTCTACGAGGGCATGGTCGTGGGCGAGAACTCGCGCGCCGACGACATGGACGTCAACATCACCAAGGAGAAGAAGCTCAACAACATCCGCTCCTCCACGGCCGAGGAGCTCGAGCGACTGACCCCGCCGCGTCAGCTCACTCTTGAGGAGTGCCTCGAGTTCGCCCGGGAGGACGAGTGCGTCGAGGTGACCCCCGAGAAGGTGCGCATCCGCAAGGTCGAGCTCGACCAGACCCTGCGCGCCCGCGCCGCCTCGCGCCTCAAGAAGCAGAACGCGTGAGCCGAGCATCCCGTCGGTGATGCGTTCGCATCGAATCGACGGGTACCCCGGCAGTAGGCTGATGCGGTGAAGATCGCGCGTTTTAGCACCGAGGGAGAGGCCCCCCAGTTCGGCATCGTCGACGCCGACCACCTCGTCGTGCTCACCGGCGACCCGATGTACCACGGGTTCGCCACGACGGGGGAGCGCGTGCCGCTCGCCCAGGCGCGCATCCTCGCACCGGTCATCCCGCGGTCCAAGGTCGTGTGCGTCGGCATGAACTACGTCGCGCACGCCGCCGAGATGGGGCACGACGTCGCCGAGACGCCGCTCATCTTCATGAAGCCCAACACGGCCGTCATCGGGCCGGGCGAGCCGATCATCCTGCCGCCCGTCGAGGGTCGCATCACCCACGAGGGCGAGCTCGTCATCGTCATCGGCGCGATCGCCAAGCGCGTCAAGCCTGAGGACTGGAAGGACGTCGTCTTCGGGTACACGATCGGCAACGACGTCTCCGCCCGCGACGTCATGTTCGCCGACGGGCAGTGGGCGCGCGCAAAGGGCTACGACACCTTCGCACCCATCGGGCCGTACATCGAGACCGACCTCGACCCGACCAACCTCGAGATCGAGACCTTCGTCGACGGGGAGCTGCGGCGCAAGGGCAACACCAACGACTTCATCCACTCGATTCCCGACATCATCGCGTTCATCACGGATGCGTGGACCCTCCTGCCGGGCGACATCATCATGACCGGCACCCCCAACGGTCTCGGCGGGTTCGTCGACGGGCAGACCGTCGAGATCCACATCGAGGGGCTCGGCGTGCTGAGCAACCCCGCCAAGAACCGCGACGATCGGCTCGACCCGGCATGACCACCACCGTGCCGCTGACCGCCGAGACGGTAGCGGCGGCGCAGCGCCGCACTCGGCGCTTGCTCATGGTCGGTCAGGTGCTCGCCGGCCTGGGCTTGGGCTCGACGCTCTCGATCGGCGCGATCCTCGCGGCGCAGATCTCGGGCTCGCCCGCCTTCAGCGGCATGGCGGCGACGATGTCGACTCTCGGCGCCGCCCTCGCGGCCGTGCCGCTCGCGCGGCTTGCCCGTCGCTCAGGCCGCGCACCCGCGCTCGCGACCGGCGCCGTGACCGCCGCCCTCGGTGCGGTGCTCGCTATGGCCTCCGCCGGCATCGGCAGCTTCCCGCTGCTCCTGCTGGGCATCCTGCTCATCGGCACGGGCACGGCGGTCAACCTGCAATCGCGCTTCGCTGCCGCCGACCTCTCGGCTCCCGCCACGCGCGGTCGCGACCTCTCCCTCGTCGTCTGGGCGACGACCGTCGGAGCGGTGAGCGGCCCGAACCTCATCGGGCCCGGGGAGAGCCTCGGCGCGGTGCTCGGCCTGCCCGAGCTCAGCGGGCCCTTCCTCTTCACGGTCCTCGCGCAGTGCCTCGCGGCCGCGCTGTACCTCGTCGGGCTCCGACCCGATCCGCTCGCCCTCGCGGCCGCCTGGCAGGACGAGCAGGATCGCGCCACGGCGGCGGAGGCCGCACGCTCAGGGGTCGCCGCCCCTGTGCCGGCCGGGCTGTCGGAGGATCGCGCGGGAGTGCGTCTCGCACTCCTGTCGATCGCGCTCAGCCACGCGACGATGGTCGCCGTCATGGCGATGACGCCCGTGCACCTCACCGATCACGGTGCGAGCCTCGTGATCGTGGGCTTCACGATCAGCCTGCACATCGCCGGCATGTACGCGCTCGCGCCCCTCTTCGGCATCCTCTCCGACCGCCTCGGGCGGCGCCCGACGATCCTCCTGGGCCAGGGAATGCTGCTCGCGAGCCTCGTGATGACCGGGTTCGGAGCCGAGAGCGAGGGCTGGGTCGTCGCCGGGCTCATCTTCCTCGGGCTCGGGTGGAGCGCGAGCACCGTCGCGGGGTCCGCGCTGCTCACCGAGTCGGCGGCCCCGGCACGGCGCCCCATCGTCCAGGGGCGCAGCGACCTGCTCATGAGCGGCAGCGGGGCCGTCGGCGGGGCGCTCGCGGGCCCCCTGCTCGCGGGGCTCGGCTACTCGGGGCTGTCGTTCGTGACGATGGCACTCGTCGGCGTCGTGCTCTCCGCGCTGATCGTGTCACCACGCGGTGTTCGCCCCGCGAACAGGGGGTAGCGCAGCCCCTCGGCTTCCTCGATCGCTCCGCCTAGACTGAGGGCACGCTGCGGCAGGGGGCCGTGATGCGGCACTGCGCGATCTGATCGCGGCTGACCAGGGGGTCGAGGGTGCTGCAGCGGGTTCGGGGGGAACCGTGAGAATGCGTGTCGTCGTCACCATCGTGATGTCAGCGGTGCTCGTGGCCGCACCCGTGAGCGCGACCGCCGCCGAGGTCGACACCGTCGAGCCGGGCTTGGTGGCCTCTGCGCCCGAAGAGCACCGCGAGCTCGAGCCGGCCTCGGGGACGATCGTGCCGACCACGATCACGTCGGCCACGGGACTGCTGCCTACCGCGGGGGTCTACGAGTCGGAGCGTGCCCTCATCCTCCAGCAGACGAATGACCTGCGCGCGACGCGGGGCCTGCCGCCGCTGCGCCTCAACGCCGCCCTCAACGACATCGCGCAGGACTGGTCCGTGCAGCAGGCGCGAAGCTCCCGCATGTCGCACCGGCCCGGCTTCCACCTCCTGTACCCCTCCGGGTGGTCGCGCGCGGCGGAGAACGTCGCCGCGGGCTACAGCCCGAGCGCGGTCGTGGGTGCCTGGGCGGGCTCGACGGGCCACCGCGCCAACATGCTCGCCAACCACACCGACATCGGCATCGGCGTCGCCGTGAGCTCGACGGGGCGCCTCTACTACACGCAGAACTTCGGCCGATACTCGAGCGCGCCGCCGACCCCTCCGGGTGACGTCTACCGCCTCTCAGGCAGTGACCGCTTCGCGACCTCCGCCCAGATCTCCTCCCGCACCTTCCCCTCGGGTGCGAGCACCGTCTACGTCGCGTCGGGTCTCGACTTCCCCGACGCCCTGAGCGCGGCGGCCCTCGCCGGTGCGGCCGACGCGCCCCTGCTGCTCGTCACGCGCTCCTCCGTGCCGTCGGTGATCCTGCGCGAGCTGCGACGCCTCGACCCCGACCGCATCGTCGTCGCTGGCGGCTCCGGCGTCGTCACGTCCTCCGTCATCTCCCGCCTGCGCACGGTCGCATCGGATGTGGATCGCATAGCTGGCGCGAACCGGTACGACACCTCTCGCAGGCTCGCCCTCGACTCCTACGGCGGCGTCGGCGCTCCCGTCGTCTACATCGCTACCGGGGCGGGGTATGCCGATGCGCTCGCCGCCGGCCCCGCTGCCGCCTCCGTGGACGCACCCGTCGTGCTGGTGCCCGGCGCGTCCCGGTCTGCCGACTCCGCCACTCTCGCGCTGCTGCGCCACCTGGACACGGAACGGGTCGTGATCGTGGGCGGTACGGGTGCCGTCTCGTCGGGCATCCAGCAGTCGCTGAACGCGGCAGGGCTGGCAGTCGAGCGCATCGCGGGCGCTGACCGCTACGCGACGGCGGCGCTCATCGGCGCCGCGCACTTCCCGGATGCCCCGCGCGGGTATCTCGCGACCGGCACGGGCTTCGCCGACGCACTCTCGGGCGGTGCCGCCGCCGGCGCACTGGGAGCACCCCTGTTCACCGCGCGGCCGGGATGCGTGCCGTCGCAGGCCCACTCCGCGCTGCGCGCCCAGAACCCCGACGACCTCGTGCTGCTCGGCGGGCTCGGCGCGCTCTCGCCACGGGTGGCGGGGTTCTACCGCTGCTGAGCCGGGGCGCTCGGGCGCGGTCGAGCGCGGGCCGGGCATCCCGCACCGCCTAGACTGGCTCCCCGTGACCAGCCCCGCCTTCTCCACCGCTACCGGCGCCGACGTGCGCGTGCGCTTCTGCCCCTCGCCGACCGGAACCCCGCACGTCGGGCTCGTTCGCACGGCCCTGTTCAACTGGGCGTACGCGCGCCACACGGGCGGCACCATGGTGTTCCGCATCGAGGACACCGATGCGGCGCGTGACAGCGAGGAGAGCTACCACCAGCTGCTCGACGGCCTGCGCTGGCTCGGCATCGACTGGGACGAGGGCGTCGAGACCGGCGGGCCGCACGCGCCCTACCGCCAGTCGGAGCGCTCGAGCATCTACCGCGCGATCATCGAGCAGCTCACGGCCTCAGGGCACCTCTACGAGAGCTACCTCACGGGCGAGGAGATCGAGGCGCGCAACGTCGCCGCCGGTCGCGACCCGAAGATGGGCTACGACAACTCGGAGCGCGACCTCACCGAGGAGCAGAAGGCCGCGTACCGGGCGGAGGGGCGCGAGCCGGCCATGCGCTTGCGCGTGCCCGACAGCGAGCTGAGCTTCACCGATCTCGTGCGCGGCGAGATCACCTTCCCCGCGGGCAGCTTCACCGACTTCGTCGTCGTGCGCCCCAACGGAGCACCGCTGTACACCTTCGTCAACCCCGTCGACGACGCCCTCATGGGCATTACCCACGTTCTGCGGGGCGAGGACCTGCTGTCGTCGACGCCGCGCCAGATCGCGCTCTACCACGCGCTCATCGAGATCGGCATCGCGCAGGCCATCCCGCAGTTCGGCCACCTGCCCTACGTCATGGGGGAGGGCAACAAGAAGCTCTCCAAGCGCGACCCGGCCTCGAACCTGTTCCACCACCGCGAGCGCGGCTTCATCCGCGAGGGGCTGCTCAACTACCTCTCCCTGCTCGGCTGGTCGCTCACGCACGACCGCGACGTGTTCACGATGGACGAGATGGTCGCCGCGTTCGACATCGTGGACGTCAACCCCAACCCGGCGCGGTTCGACCTGGCCAAGGCGGAATCGATCAACGGCGACCATGTGCGGATGCTCGGTCTCGACGACTTCGTCGAGCGCAGCATCCCGTACTGCGCCGATGCGGGTCTCTTCAACGAGGTTCCGCGCCCGGCCGAGCGCGAACTGCTCATCGCGGCCGCGCCGCTCGTGCAGGAGCGCGTCGGGCTGCTCGGCGAGGTGCCGGGCATGGTCGCGTTCCTCTTCACTGCCGACGACGCGCTCGAGATCGAGCCGGACGCCGCCGCGAGTCTCAAGGACGACGCGGCCGTCGTGCTCGACGCCGGGGTCGCGGCACTCGAGCCGCTCGACGACTTCACGACCGCGGCGATCGAGGAGGCCCTGCGCGCGGCCCTCGTCGACGGGCTCGGGCTCAAGCCGCGCCTCGCCTTCGGGCCGCTGCGCGTCGCGGTGTCGGGCCGCCGCGTGAGCCCGCCGCTCTTCGAGTCGATGGAGCTGCTCGGTCGCGAGTCGACCCTCGCGCGCCTGCGCGCCCTCCGAGCAACCCTCTAGGCGCGCGCCGCGCCGCGCCGCGTCGCCACGCGCCGCGCGCCGCCGTTGGGCCAGATCTGGCGCGAATGGGCGCTTGCGCTCCGGGTCGAGCGCCCATTCCCGCCAGATCTGGCGGCAAGAGGGCTACGCGGGTGGGGTGGGGAGGCGGCGCACGTCGGCGACCCGCTCGGCGATGGACGTCTGCGCGGGTGGGCGCAGCAGCACCCAGGCGGCGACCATGACGAGCGTCGACGCGGCGAAGACGGCGAAACCGAGCCAACTCGTCGCATCCTCGACGCCCGCGTACATGCCGTTGAGGTTCTCGCGCATGCCCGTGAGTAGCACGAGGCCGACGTGCACGGCGGTGAAGGCCAGGTAGTACCAGAGCACCCAGGCGTGGGTACGTCGAGCGGTGACGTCGCCGAGGAGGCCCGTGGCGCGCATCCAGCCGCGGGGCCACACGGGCGAGAGTCGAAGCCCGGTGAGCAGCGCGAGCGGTGCGGCGACGAACACCGTCGCCGAGTAGAACAGCACCTGCAGGCTGTTGTAACTGCGCCAGCTGTCGTGGGCCGGCCAGTCGAGCGAGAGATACTGCACGCCCGCCGAGAACGCGTTCGGCACGACCGCCCACTCGGTGGGCAGCAGGCGCGCCCAGTGCCCGCTCGCGAGCAGCAGCACGACGTACACGAGGCCCGTCGCGACCCACAGGGCGACGACGACGAGGTGCCACCAGGTGTGGATGCCGAGCCGCTGAGGGGGCCGCGTCGTGCGCAGCGGTCCGCGGTTGCGCCGCGTGACGAACGCGATCGGCCGGGTGCGCGAGCGGATGTGCAGACCCGAGCTCACGATGAAGAGCAGGAAGAACGCGTTGAGGTAGTGGGTCCAGCTCAGCCAGGCCGGGAAGCCCTCGGGCGCGCCGGGCGGCGGCGCGACCGTGCCGGGGTAGTCAGTGAGGAAGGCGGCTCCGGTCGTCGTGTCCCGCCACCAGCGGGCGAGCAGAACGGCCGCCGCGAGCGCGAGCAGCGCCACAGCGGCTGCGACCACGAGGACGCGTCGGCGGCGGAGTCTCGCGTCGGGCACCCCTCTACGGTAGTCGTCGGCGGGTGGGGGCACGGTGAGCGGTGGCCGGGCATCCGGCACCGTGTCGGCGCGCCCGCGTTCGTCGCAGCCGGCGTAGTCGCAGTGGGAGAATGACGCATGGCCACCCTGAACCCGCATCGCCCCGAGTGGGTGCGCTGGATCCCGGCCGCGATTCTGCTGGTCGTCATCGTCGGCGCGGTGCTCGTGGCCGCGATCATGGGGCCGCGCCTCGCAGCGGGGCCGGGCCCCGCCGGCGACGACCAGGTGACCGACCTCAACTGGTCGGTGTTCACCGAGCAGGGCCTGCGCTTCATCGACGACGCGCGAACTCCGCGCATCGACCTGAGCTCGCCCCCGGTCGACGCCGCCGAGCTCGGTCTGCCCGCAGTCGGCTCCCTCACGGTCGGCCCGCACCCGACGGGTCTCGACTACCGGCTTGTGCTCATTGCGATCGAAGGCGAGCCGAACGGTGCGCTCTTCACGACACCGCAGTTCACGGTGACGACGTCAGGGGGTCAGCTCGCCTCGGTGCGCGTGGAGGAGCGCGGCTCGCTCACCTTCACCAACGCCTTCCTCGAGGTGAGTGAGCGCGTGCCCGATCTGGGGTTCACGGCTCCGCCCGCGCGCGATCTCGCGCAAGCGATCGCGGATGCGCGCGAGAGCGGCCGCCCCGAGGTCGTGAGATCCGACACGGGATCGGCCGCGGGCATGGACGTCGTCGCCGAGGTGACATGCTTCGGGGCCGGCTTCTGCCAGGTGTCGTATCTCGTCACTCCGGCGGTAGGGTAAACTCGCAACTCGGTCCGGCTCCGGTCGGCACCGGTGGGGTATGGTGTAATTGGCAACACGGCTGATTCTGGTTCAGTTGTTCTTGGTTCGAGTCCAGGTACCCCAGCCACTCGAGACTCGCAGGGCCCGCTTATGCGGGCCCTGAGTTCGTTAACGGCCCTGGCTCCCTTCAGCGGGCTGAGTTTCATTGTCGGGTCGCAATACTATAGACAGTGACACTATCGATAGTGTTACTATCTGATCATGAGGATGTCCGAGCTCAGCGCCGCGACCGCGGTCGCCGTGCCCACGCTCAAGTTCTACCTGCGCGAGCAGCTCCTGCATGCGGGTGAGCGCACGAGCCCCAACCAGGCCCGCTACGACGAGACGCACGTCGAGCGCGTACGCCTCGTGCGCGCGCTCATCGACGTCGGGGGCGTGAGCGTCGCGCGAGCGCGCGACATCATCGCGGCCCTCGAGAACGACGCGATGCCGCTCAGCTCGGTGTTCGGCGTCGCGCAGCGCGCGGTGACCCCGCCCGCCGGCGCTCTGAACGGCCCAGCCGACGAGGCGGCCTCCACCGCTTTCACCGCCGACAGCCCGGGCGGCAGACTCATCCTCGACCTGTGTCGCCGGCGCGGCTGGAGCGTGCACAGCAACAACCCCGGGCTCGCGCAGGCCGCGCGCGTGCTCGATACCTACTCCGCGCTCGGTCACGACCGACTGCATGCCGTGCTCGACGACTATGCGGAGGCCGCCGACCGCGTTGCCGGCGCGGACCTCGCGGCCGTGGCATCCGCCCCCGACCGCGACGAGATGACCAACGTCGTCATCGTCGGCACCGTTCTCGGAGACGCGCTCCTCGCGGGGTTGCGCCGCATCGCCCAGGAGGCGGAGTCCTTCCGCCGCTTCCCCCTCCCCGCGGGCACGCCCACGCCCACCCTTCTCGAAACGGATCCGTCATGCTGAACACCGCCCTGAAGCGCACCGACCCCAGGCTCGAGCCCGGCGACTGGCGCCTCGACCTGCCGCCGAGCCGGTGGCATCGCCCCCTCCTCGTCCTCGCCGCCGCGCTCGCGGTGCTCACGCTCGTGACCCTCGTCGGCTGGGCGGTCGACGACCGGCAGCTGCTGGGCGTCAACGTGTGGGAGAAGCCGTTCAAGTTCGCGATCTCCGGGGTGATCTACGCCGTCACGTGGGCGTGGCTCATCGGTCACTTCGCGCGCCTGCGCCGCGCTGCGTGGTGGGCGGGAACAGTCATCGCTGCCACCCTCGCCATCGAGCTCGTCATCATCGTCGGCTTCGCCGCGGTCGGCATGACGAGCCACTTCAACGTCTCCAGCCCTCTCACGACGACCGCGTGGTCGATCATGGCGACGGCGATCACGACGCTCTGGGTCGCGACCTTCGTGGCCGCGGTCGCTCTCTGGCGCAACCCCGGCGCCGACCCTGCACGGCGTGCCGCGATCCGCTCGGGTGTCGCGATCTCGCTCCTCGGCATGGGTCTCGCCTTCCTCATGACGGGGCCGAACGCCGACCAGCTGAGTGACTTCCAGGGCATCGCGGGAGCTCACGCGGTCGGTGTCGCCGATGGTGGCCCGGGTCTGCCCGTCCTCGGCTGGAGCACGGTGGCCGGAGACCTGCGCATTCCGCACTTCATCGGCATGCACGCGCTCCAGGCGATCCCGCTGCTCGCGCTCCTCCTCGAGGTCGGCGCGCGGCGCATCCCACTCCTGCGCGATGCCGCCGTGCGCCGCGGTCTCGTCCTCACGGGCGCGGGCGCCTTCCTCGCGGTCGTCGGTCTCGTCACGATGCAAGCTCTGCGCGGGCAGTCGATCATCGCTCCGGATGCTCTCACCCTGTCGATCGGAGGCGCCATCGCCGCACTCTCTCTCGTCGCCACGGTCACCGTGCTCGCTTCGGGCGCCCGCCGAGGCCGAGTGCCCGCTGTGAGCGAGTCGACGGAGCGCGCGCCCGCGCCCTAGGTTCGAGGCATGGCACCTCATGCCGCGTCGATCGTCGGCTCGGGCCCGAACGGGCTCGCAGCCGCCGTGATCCTGGCCCGCGCGGGCATCCAGACCACGGTCTACGAGCGGTCCGCCCACGTGGGCGGCGGGGCGCGCACCGCCGAGCTGACGCTGCCGGGTTACCGGCACGATGTCGGGTCGGCAGTGCACCCCCTCGCGGTCTCGTCGGGCTTCTTCCGACGATTCCAGCTCGACAAGCGCGTCGAGCTGCGCACTCCCGAGCGCTCGTACGGGCATCCTCTTGATGGTCGCCCGGCGGCGATCGCGTACCGCAGCCTCGATCGCACCGCCCACAGCCTCGGTGTCGACGGCCCGGCGTGGAAACGATTCTTCGCGCCCCTCGTGGACCGCGCGGCCCATGTCGCCCAGTTCACGGGCTCGAGCCTCGTGCGCGTGCCCGACCATCCGATCGCGGCGGCCCTGTTCGGGCTGCGCTCCCTCGAGCAGGGCGGTGCCGCGTGGAATCTGCGGTGGCGGGACGACGCGGCGCCCGCCCTCCTCACCGGCGTCGCGGCGCACTCGGTGCAGCCCATGCCCTCGCTCGGCACCGCCGGCACGGCCCTCTCTCTCGCGACTGCCGGCCACGCCGGAGGCTGGCCGATTCCGGTGGGCGGCAGTCAGGCGATCACCGACGCACTCGTCGACGACCTGCTCGCCCACGGCGGCACGATCGAGGCCGGCGTCGAGATCACCTCCCTCGCCGAGCTGCCGCCCTCCGACGTCGTGCTGCTCGACCTGACCCCGCGCGCGCTCGAGCGTCTTGCGGGGGACGCGCTGCCCGACCGCTACCGGCGCTCGCTGCTCGACTACCGGTACGGCCCCGGCATCGCGAAGGTCGACTTCGCGCTGAGCGGCCCCGTGCCGTGGGCCGACCCCGAACTCCGAAAGACGCCGACGCTGCACCTCGGGGGCGCGCGGCGGGCGATCGCCGCCTCCGAGGCGACCGTCGCGCGCGGGCGCCACTCCGACGACCCGTACGTGCTCGTGTCTCAACCGTCGATCGTCGACGACTCCCGCGCACCCGCCGGGCACCACGTGCTGTGGGCCTATACGCACGTGCCGAGCGGGTCGACCGTGGACCAGACCGAGGCGATCACGCGCCAGATCGAGCGCTGGGCCCCGGGCTTCCGCGATCTGATCCTCGCCTCCACGAGCGCCACGGCGGCCCAGATGGAGATCGAGAACCCCAACTACATCGGCGGCGACATCGCGGCCGGCGCGGCAACGCTGCGGCAGCTTATCGCCCGCCCGACGCTCTCTCCCGAGCCGTGGCGAACCCCCGTCCCCGGCCTCTATCTCTGCTCGTCTGCGACCCCGCCCGGGCCGGGGGTGCACGGCCTCAGCGGCGCGTACGCCGCCCGCAGCGCCCTCAAGCACGAGTTCGGTCTCGACACCCTTCCCCGTCTCGGCATCGAGGGGGGCTCCTGATGGCTCGCACGACTCGGCTCTTCGGGTGCCCTCCCGAGGCCGTCTTCGCGGTCCTCGCCGACGGTTGGACCTACCCGTCGTGGGTCGTGGGGGCCTCCCGCATGCGCGGTGTCGACGAGGGCTGGCCTGAACCCGGCTCGAGCATCCGTCACTCGGTCGGGGTGTGGCCCGCGCTCCTCGATGACGAGACGACCGTCGTCGAGTGGAACGCCCCGCATCGTGCGGCATTCACGGCGAGAGGGTGGCCGATCGGCGAGGCGCGCATCATCGTCGAGGTGCGCAGCCACGCGCGCGGCTGTGTTGTGCGCATGCAGGAATACGCCCTGCGGGGCCCGGGAGCGCTCGTGCCGCGGTTCCTCATGGACCCGCCCGTGCACTACCGCAACGTAGAGGCCTTGCGCCGCCTGGCGTACCTCGCGGAGGGTCAGTGGCAGAACCATGAGACAGACGACGGGACGACGCGCGAGGAGCGCGGAGGGCCGTCCGCCTAGGCACGACGAAGCCGGCGGCTAGTCGAGGTCGAGCGAGTCTCCCGCCTCGAGCGCCAAGAACGCGCCGCCGTGCAGCTCGGTCACGTGCTGAATGCGGGCGTTCGCCATCCTCTGCCCGATCTCAGAGTTGACCCGTTCATGGGTCGGGAAGGAGCGACGCGGCCGCACGACATCGAGATAGTCCATGACCTCGCCGATCTTGAGCCACGGCGCGCTCGAGGGCACGGCGAGCACGTCGACGGGTCGCTCGGGCACGGTGTAGGAGTCGCCGGGGTAGTAGAGGGTCTCGTTCACGAACACGCCGAGGTTGTCGACGATGGGGATGCTGCGGTGGATCGTCGCATGGCGCCCGCCCGAGAACGCGAGGGCGAAGGGGCCGGCCGCGCGCACGTCGCCCGCCACGACGATGGTCCAGTCGTATCCCGGATGCTCGGCCGCGACTCCCGCGGGCGCGAAGAGCTCCACGGCCCCGGGTGCGGCAGCCAGCAGGCGGTCGAGGTGCTCGGTCGCGACGTGGTCGGCGTGCTCGTGGGTGACGACGATCGCGGCGAGATTCTCGGCGGTGAAGGGGGCGGTGAAGGGGGCGGTGAAGCTCCCCGGGTCGATGACGAGGCTCGCGCCCTCGTGCTCGACGACGAGGCACGTGTGCTCGCGCTTGGTGAGGATCATGGGCACACTGTACTCACCGGGCGTGGACTGACCCTTGACGGAGAATACCCCAGGGGGGTATGGTCGCCCTCGTGATCGAGGACATCAAGAAGAGGGCCCTGCACCGTTCGCGCATCCTGCAGGGTCAGTTGCGCGGCATCGAGAAGATGATCGAGAACGAGGACTACTGCGTCGACATCATCACGCAGTCCCTCGCCGTGCAGAAGAGCCTGCGCAGTCTCAACAAGCTCCTGGTCGAGAACCACCTGCGCACCCACGTGACCGACATGTTCGACGCGGGGGGCGAGGAGCGCGAGAAGGCGATGGCCGAGCTGCTCGCCGTCTTCGAGCTCAAGAACAACCGGGGGGAGTAAGCATGGCGCACGACCACGAGACGCACACGCGTCACGAGACCACCGCGACGAAGGATGCGCCGCACGGCCACGGGGCCCACGGCGACCACACGGGGCACGACCCCGCGCAATTCCAGCGCAAGTTCTGGCTGAGCCTCGCGCTCACCGTCCCGATCCTCGTCTTCTCGCCCGGGCTGCAGAACCTCCTCGGCCTCGACGGCCCGCGGTTCCCGGGCAGCGAGTTCATCTCCGCCGGGCTCGGCGCGTTCCTCTTCTTCTACGGCGGCTGGGTCTTCCTGCGCGGCGCCTGGGTCGAACTGCGGCAGAAGCAGCCCGGCATGATGACCCTCATCTCGCTCGCGATCGTCGTCGCCTTCGGTTACAGCGCTGCCGTCACCCTGGGCCTCGACGGCATGGACTTCTGGTGGGAGCTCGCGACCCTCATCACGATCATGCTGCTCGGCCACTGGCTCGAGATGTCGGCCGTCATGGGGGCGCAGAACGCTCTCGGCGAGCTCGCCGCGCTCATTCCCGACGAGGCCGAGCTCGTGGTGGGCGACGGCGGTGACGAGACGCGCACGGTCGCGGCTTCCGAGCTCGCGGTCGGTGACCGCGTGATCGTGCGCCCCGGGTCGGCGATCCCCGCCGACGGCACGGTCGTCGACGGCGAGAGCGACGTGGACGAGTCGCTCCTCACGGGCGAGTCCGAGCCGATCGGCAAGCACAAGGGCGACGCCGTCGTTGCCGGATCCGTCGTGGGAGGCGGATCCCTCACCGTCGAGGTCACGAAGACGGGGGAGGACACCGCGCTCGCGGGCGTCATGAAGCTCGTCGCCGACGCTCAGAGCTCGAAGTCGGGCACGCAGCTGCTCGCTGATCGGGCCGCTGCCCTGCTGTTCTACCTCGCCCTCGCCGCCGCGATCGTCACGGCCATCGTGTGGACCGTGGTGCGCCCGGGCGAGCCCGACTTCGTGCTCGCGCGCGTCGTGACCGTGCTCGTCATCGCGTGCCCGCATGCCCTCGGTCTCGCCATTCCGCTCGTCGCGCAGATCTCGACCTCCCGAGGCGCGAAGCAGGGCCTGCTCATCCGCTCGCGCGCCGCTCTCGAGGCGGCGCGCTCGATCGACGTCGTGCTGTTCGACAAGACGGGCACCCTCACCGAGGGCCGTCAGGGCGTCGAGATGGTCGTCGTCGGCGAGGGAGTCGACGAGGATGAGGCCGTGGCGCTCGCCGCCGCCGTCGAGGCGAAGAGCGAGCATCCCATCGCCCGCGCGATCATCGCCGAGGCCGCCGATCGCGATCTGACGAAGCGTCGCAGCGCGCAGTTCACCGCGGTCTCCGGCAAGGGCGTGACCGCACGCGTCGGCGACACGGAGTACTCGGTCGCGAGCGGCCGCTGGGTGACCGAGCAGAGCATCGAGGTGCCGAGTGCCCTCGTCGCGGCGGCTCGCGAGGCGGGCGAGGCCGGGCAGACGGTCGTCTATCTTCTCGACGGGGATGCCGTACTCGCGCTCTTCGCGATCGCCGACGTGATCCGTCCCGAATCGCGCGACGCCGTCGCGGCTCTGCAGAAGCGCGGCGTGCGGGTCGCGCTGCTCACGGGCGACGCGCAGCCCGTCGCCGAGTGGGTCGGGCGAGAGCTCGGCATCGACGAGGTGCACGCCGAGGTGCTGCCCGGCCAGAAGTCCGACGTCGTGGCCGAACTGCAGCGCGGCGGCACGAGCGTCATGATGGTCGGCGACGGCGTCAACGACGCCCCCGCACTGGCTCGCGCCGATGTGGGCGTGGCGATCGGAGCGGGAACGGACGTCGCCATCGAGTCGGCGGGTATCGTGCTCGCCTCGAGCGACCCGCGCGGTGTCGACCAGGCGATCCAGCTCAGTCGCCGCACCTACGCGAAGATGCAGCAGAACCTCGTGTGGGCGGCCGGCTACAACGTCGTCGGCATTCCGCTCGCCGCCGGCGTGCTCGCGGGCGTCGGCTTCCTGCCCTCGCCCGCGCTCGGCGCCGTGCTCATGAGCGTGTCGACGATCGTCGTCGCGCTCAACGCTCAGTTGCTGCGCCGCGGCTGACGCGCCGGTCAGCCGGCGGCCTTCCGGCGGATGATGACGCGGTTTCGCGGCATAATCAGCGGATGACATCGTCGTCGCGTCACGTGGTCGTCGCCATCAACCCGGCAGCATCCTTCGGCCGCGGCAGCGAGGTCGGTCCGGCCCTCGTCACGACGCTCCGCGGCCTCGGCTACGAGGTCACGAGCCTCACCGAGCCCGACTTCGCGCAACTGCTCGACGCGACGCGCGCGGCGCTGCGCGAGAAGCCCGATGCCCTCGTCGTCGTCGGGGGCGACGGCATGGTGAACCTCGGCGTCACGGCGCTCGAGGGCACGCGCATACCCCTCGGGATCGTGCCGAGCGGCACCGGCAATGACATGGCACGGGGGCTGAGCATCCCGATCGGAGACACCGAGGCGGCGATCAAGGCGCTCGCCGCGGCGCTGCATCGGCCGCCGCGCGTCATCGACGCGGGCCGCATCGTGTTCGACGGCGGCCGGGCGCGGTTCGCGTGCATCCTCTCGGCCGGGTTCGACGCCCTCGTCAACGAGCGCGCGAACCGCATGCGCTGGCCGCGCGGCCGCAGCCGGTACACGATCGCGCTGCTCGTCGAGCTCGCACGGCTTCGTCCTATCGAGTACCGGCTCACTATCGACGGCGTCGAGCACGTCGAGCGCGCGCTGCTCGTCGCCGTCGCCAACAACCTGTCCTTCGGCGGCGGCATGAAGGTCGCGCCCGACGCCTCCCTCGACGACGGGCTCTTCGACGTCGTGCTCGTGCGGCCCCTCGGGCGGCTCGCCTTTCTGCGCATCTACCCCCGCGTCTTCGCCGGAACCCACGTGACCGACAGGCGCGTCGTCGTGCACCGCGCGCGCGAGGTGCGCATTGAAGCGACGGGCGTCGTCGCGTACGCCGACGGAGAGCGGATAGCGCCGTTGCCCGTCGACATCCACATGCAGGAGGGCTCGCTTCGAGTGCTCGCGTAGCGGTCGCGGCACCGGTTTGGTCGGGGTGTTCGCCCTATGGCATACTCGACTGGTTGCGTGACGGCCCCATCGTATAGCGGCCTAGTACGCCGCCCTCTCACGGCGGTAACGCGGGTTCGAATCCCGCTGGGGTCACGTTACCGAGACCGCCCGGAAGTGCCTGGGCGGTCTCGTTCGTTAACGCGCGAAGCGGTGCCGACATTCACTCTTCCTTTGGGGTTCCAGGAGGTCTACTGTGTGGCACATGACAATGCTTCGGAGTGTGTCTCTCGTGTCGCTCACCGCCGCGCTCGTCGTCGGCCTGAGCGGCTGCTTCGGGTTCCCCGGCGGCCTCCTCAACCAGGGTTCTGCCGACCCGGCGGCGGGCGGCAACGCGAGCGCCGAGGATGCGCTCGCCGGCACGACCTGGGATGGCGTGGACTCGGACGGCGACAGCTGGGTGCTGGAGTTCCAGGAGGATCGCACGCTCGGGTTCACCTTCAATGGCGACAGCTACGACGATGCGAGCGACACCTGGGGCGTGGCGGGGTCGACCCTGACGGTCTCCATCGTGTTCAATGACGGCATCGCCACGATGAGCGGGCCGTACGAGGCCGGTGACTCCACGATCGACCTCGATGGCGAGCAGGGCGACGCGCTCTGGACTCTTACCATCGCCTCTCAGTAGCACGGGCGCGGGACGCGTGTCGGGCACACGCGCCGAGAGTCGCTAGGCTGTCACCCGCGAGGGGGAGTATCCCGATTCGCCGCGATCGTCATCACGACCCGACTCTGCAGTCCGGTCCGGGCGCGGCGCCACCGTACTGCGGTGGGGGAGAGACCGTCGAGTTCTTCTGACCCCTCCCATCGAAAGGCTCCTGTGAGCGACGTCGTCATTCCCGCGTGGTTCGAGATCGGCTCTCTCATCGTGCTGAGCGCCATCCTCATCGCCGACCTGCTGCTGGTGATCAAGCGACCGCACGTGCCGAGCCCGAAGGAGTCGGGGCTGTGGGTCGGGTTCTACGTGACGCTCGCGCTCATCTTCGCCGGGCTCATGTTCCTCATCGCGGGCGCCGACGCGGGCGGCGAGTTCGTGGCCGGCTGGCTCACCGAGTACAGCCTCTCGATCGACAACCTCTTCGTGTTCGTGCTGATCATGGCGCAGTTCAGCGTTCCTCGGCGCATGCAGCAGCGCGTGCTCATGATCGGCATCATCCTGGCGCTCCTGTTCCGCGGCATCTTCATCCTGCTCGGTGCGGCCCTCATCGCTAACTTCAGCTGGGTCTTCTACATCTTCGGAGCGTTCCTGCTCGTCACCGCCGCGCAGCAGGCCTTCAGCGGCCGTGAGGACGACGAGGCGCGCGAGAGCAAGCTCATCGGGTTCCTGCGCAAGCGCATTCCGATCACCGACGAGTACGACGGCATGAAGATGCGCACGCGCATCGATGGCAAGGCCTTCTTCACGCCCCTGCTCATCGTCCTCATCGCGATCGGCACGACCGATGTGATCTTCGCGCTCGACTCGATTCCCGCGATCTTCGGCATCACCCAGAGCCCGTTCATCGTTTTCACGGCGAACGTGTTCGCCCTCATGGGGCTGCGGCAGCTGTACTTCCTGCTCGGGCACCTCGTCGACAAGCTCGAATACCTCAAGTACGGCATCGCGTTCATCCTCGCCTTCATCGGCGTCAAGCTCGTGCTGCACGCGCTCCACGAGAACGAGCTGCCCTTCATCAACGGCGGCGAGCACGTGCCCGTGCCCGAGATCGACACCTGGACGTCGCTCATCGTCATTCTCGTCGCCATGGCCGTGGCGGTCGTGCTGAGCCTGCTCAAGATCCGCCGCGAGGGCCGGTACCTGCCGACCGCGATCATCGGCAGTGCGGAGGACGAGGACGAGGAGTCCGAAGCCGCGTCTGCTGCGGCGGAGACCGAGAACACCGAGACTCGCAGCGGGCGCTGAGCCGGGCATCCCCCGGTGGTAACCTGGCTCCATGCAGCGCGAGCGGTTTCTTCTCCTTCGTCGCCGCGGCGAGTCCTGATCACCCCAGGTCGCATTCTCGCCGCGGAGTCTCGACGCGGCCGCTTCGATTCGAACTGCTAGAAGGGTGACCACCCATGACGACCGACTCCATGAGCACGACGACTGACCGGCCCCGCACACTCGCCGAGAAAGTCTGGGCCTCCCACCTCGTCGCCGAAGGCGCGAAGGGCGAGCCCGACCTGCTCTACATCGACCTGCACCTCGTGCACGAGGTCACGAGCCCGCAGGCCTTCGACGGCCTCCGGCTCGCCGGCCGCCCCGTGCGACGCCCCGACCTGACGATCGCGACGGAGGACCACAACACTCCGACGCTCGCGATCGACAAGCCCATCGCCGAGCCGACGAGCCGCAAGCAGATCGAGACCCTGCGCGCCAACGCGAAGGAGTTCGGGGTTCGCCTGCACTCGCTCGGCGACGTCGAGCAGGGCATCGTGCACGTCGTCGGCCCCCAGCTCGGCCTCACGATGCCGGGCATCACGGTCGTGTGCGGCGACAGCCACACCTCCACGCACGGCGCGTTCGGCGCCCTCGCCATGGGCATCGGCACGAGCGAGGTCGAGCACGTGCTCGCCACCCAGACGCTGCCCCTCAAACCGTTCAAGACCATGGCCATCACGGTCGAAGGCGAGCTCAAGCCGGGCGTCACCGCGAAAGACATCATCCTCGCCGTCATCGCCAAGATCGGCACGGGTGGGGGCCAGGGCTACGTGCTCGAATACCGCGGCTCCGCGATTCGCGCCCTCTCCATGGATGGCCGCATGACGATCTGCAACATGTCGATCGAGGCGGGCGCCCGGGCGGGCATGGTCGCCCCTGACGAGACGACCCACGCGTACCTCAAGGGTCGCCCGCACGCTCCGGAGGGAGCCGACTGGGATGCCGCGGTCGAGTACTGGAACACGTTGCGCACCGACGACGACGCCGTTTTCGACGCCGAAGTCTTCCTCGACGCGAACGAGCTCGAGCCCTTCGTCACGTGGGGCACGAACCCCGGCCAGGGAGTCTCCCTGAGCGAGAGCGTGCCCGACCCGAGCACGATCATCGACCCCAATGAGCGCGCCGCCGCCGAGCGCGCCCTCGAGTACATGGACCTCGCTGCGGGTACGCCCATGAAGCAGATTCCCGTCGACGCCGTGTTCATGGGCTCCTGCACCAACAGCCGGCTCGACGACCTGCGCGCGTTCACCTCGATCATCAAGGACCAGAAGAAGGCCGAGGGCGTTCGCGTGATGGTCGTTCCCGGCTCGGCGCGCGTGCGCCTCGAAGCGGAGGCCGAAGGGCTCGACAAGATCGTCGAGGAGTTCGGTGCTGAATGGCGCTTCGCGGGCTGCTCCATGTGCCTGGGCATGAACCCCGACCAGCTCGCTCCGGGGGAGCGCTGCGCTTCCACGAGCAACCGCAACTTCGAGGGCCGGCAGGGCAAGGGCGGTCGCACCCACCTCGTGAGCCCGCTCGTCGCGGCCGCCACGGCGATCCGGGGCACGCTCTCGAGCCCGGCCGACCTCCTCGCCGACGGTATCGCCGTCGATACCGAGTACACGGGCGTCGAGGGGGTGAGCGCGTAGTGGACAAGGTCACGACCGTCACCGGAGTCGCCGTGCCGTTTCGGCGCTCCAACGTCGACACCGATCAGATCATCCCCGCCGTCTTCCTCAAGCGCGTGACGAAGACCGGCTACGACGACGGGCTCTTCCACGAGTGGCGGAAGGACCCGCAGTTCATCCTCAACCGCCCCGAGTACGCGGGCGCTCGCATCCTCATCACGGGCTCCGACTTCGGTACCGGCTCCAGCCGCGAGCATGCCGTGTGGGCGTTGCGCGACTACGGCTTCGCCGCGGTCATCAGCCCCAAGTTCGCCGACATCTTCCGCGGCAACGCCGGCAAGCAGGGGCTGCTCGCCGGCCAGGTCGACGAGGAGACGGTCGAGAAGTTCTGGGCCGAGCTCGAGGCGAGCCCCGGCATGGAGGCGACGGTCGACCTCGAGGCCCGCACCGTGACAGTGGGGAATATCACGGCCCCGTTCGAGATTGACGACTACACGCGCTGGCGCCTGCTCGAAGGGCTCGACGACATCGCGCTCACACTGCGCGACGAGCAGGCGATCACCGATTTCGAAGCCCGCCGCGAGAGCTGGCGGCCGACGACTCTGCCCGCTCGCTGACGCGGGCTCGCAGAGACAACGCACCAGGAAAGGGCGCATGAACTCGCTCACCCAGGATTCGCAGAAGGCCGCCGCACGCGTCGGCCTCATCTCCGACAGCATCACCATCCACGGCGGCAAGCCGTTGAAGGGTCGCGTGGAGGTCCGCGGCGCGAAGAACCTCGTCACCAAGGCGATGGTCGCTTCGCTGCTCGCCGACACCCCGAGCACTCTCAAGGGGGTGCCCGAGATCAGTGACGTCGCCGTCGTGAGCGGGCTGCTCAAGGCGCACGGGGTCGCGATCGACTCCTCGGCGCCCGGCGTGCTCACGCTCGACCCGAGCAACGTGGTCGGCGCGCACTTCGCCGAGATCGACGCGCACGCCGGCTCGAGCCGCATCCCGATCCTGTTCTGCGGCCCCCTCCTGCACCAGCTCGGCGAGGCCTTCATCCCCGACCTCGGCGGCTGCCGCATCGGCGACCGCCCGATCGACTTCCACCTCAACGCCCTTCGTGCCTTCGGGGCGGTCGTCGAGAAGTCGTATCAGGGCATCCACCTGACCGCCCCCCAGAAGCTCGTCGGCGCCGATATCGAGCTGCCGTTCCCGAGCGTCGGGGCGACCGAGCAGGTTCTCCTCACGGCCGTGCGGGCGGAGGGCACGACCGAGCTCAAGAACGCCGCGATCGAGCCCGAGATCATGGACCTCATCGCGATCCTGCAGAAGATGGGCGCGATCATCTCGGTCGAGCCCAACCGCGTCATCGTCATCGAGGGCGTGGAGACACTGCGCGGCTACAACCACACCGCGATCTTCGACCGCAACGAGGCCGCGAGCTGGGCGGCGGCGGCACTCGCGACGGGCGGCGACATCACCGTCGGCGGCGCGACGCAGCAGGAGCTCATGACGTTCCTCAACGTCTACCGCAAGGTCGGCGGCGAGTTCGACGTGCTCGAGGACGGCATCCGCTTCTGGCACCCGGGCGGGCCGCTCAAGCCCGTCATGATCGAGACGGATGTTCACCCCGGCTTCATGACGGACTGGCAGCAGCCCCTCATCGTCGCCCTCACCCAGGCCGAGGGCGAGTCGGTCGTGCACGAGACGGTGTACGAGAACCGCTTCGGCTTCACGGAGGCGCTCAACGAGATGGGCGCGAACATCGTCGTGCACCAGTCGGGGCTCGCCTCCATCACGCGCCGCGTGCCGCGCCGCCCGCTCGAGCAGGCCGCCGTCATCACGGGGCCGACCCCCTTGCACGGTGCCGACGTGCGCGTGCCCGACCTGCGCGGCGGGTTCAGCCACCTCATCGCCGCGCTCGCGGCGGAGGGCACGTCGACCGTGAGCAACGTGGGCATCATCAGCCGCGGGTACGAGCTGTTCATCGACAAGCTGCGGCAGCTCGGCGCCGACTTCGAGCTGCCCTCCTGAGCCGCCCGCGCCGTCATGGCCGACTCCATTCCTGCGCCGGCATTCGTCACGCACTAGCCTGTACCCGTGACTGACGCCACCCCCGCGACCGTCGACGACGCCGGCCGCCCCGCGCGCCGCCGACGCCGCGAGAAGACCGCTCTCTGGTACGCGATCGCCGCCCTGTGCCTCCCGCTCCTCACGCTCATGGCGCGATTCCCGGTCATCGACGGCCACAAGCTGCCGCGCCAGGGCGCCTTCATCCTCGCGCCCAACCACTACAGCGAGATCGACCCCGTCATCATGGGCCGCTTCATGTGGAAGCTCGGTCGGGTGCCACGCTTTCTCGCCAAGGCCTCCGTCTTCCGCATTCCGGTGGTCGGTGCGATCTTGCGCTGGTCCGGCCAGATTCCGGTCGAGCGCGAAGGGCGGGGGCGGTCGGATGCTCCGCTCAGGGCGGCGCAGCAGCTCGTCGATCGCGAACTCGCGATCATCATCTACCCCGAGGGAACCCTCACGCGCGATCCCGATCTGTGGCCCATGCGGGGCAAGAGCGGTGCGGTGCGCATGGCTCTCACGGCGGGCGTGCCGATCATTCCCGCCGCGCACTGGGGCACGCAGCAGATCATGGCGCGCTACTCGAAGAAGATCAGCTTCTTCCCGCGCAAGACCATCTACTGCAAGATCGGCGACCCCGTCGACCTGAGCGACCTCGAGGGGCGTCCTCTCGACTCGGCGACGCTCGCCGAGGGCACGCGTCGAGTCATGACGGCGATCGCCGACCTGCTCGGCGACCTGCGCGACGAGCAGCCGCCGGCGGAGCGCTGGGATCCCGCGAAGAACAACCAGGCCGAGACGGGCCGCTTTGAGTGACGCGGACGCTGCGCGCGAGCATCCGCCTCTGACGGAAGCGGTGCGATTGCCGCTGCCGAACCTCGATGCCGACGCGCCGCGCGTCGCCGTGCTCGGAGCCGGCTCGTGGGGCACGACGTTCGCGAAGATCCTCGCCGACGGCGGCGCCGACGTCGTCATGTGGGCACGTCGGCGCGAGGTCGCGCAGGAGATCACCGAGACCCACCGCAACAGCGGCTACCTGCCCGGCATCAACCTGCCTGGCAATCTGCGCGGCCATGACTCGCTCGAGCACGTGCTCGCGGGCGCCGAGCAGGTGTACCTCTCGGTGCCGAGCCAGAGCTTGCGCGCCAACCTCGCCTCGATTCGCGACATCGTGCCCGCCGACGTGCCCGTCGTGAGCCTCATGAAGGGGGTGGAGAAGGGCAGCGGGCTGCGCATGAGCGAGGTGATCCGCGACGAGCTGCGCATAGAGGAGGAGCGCATCGCCGTCGTGAGCGGCCCCAACCTGGCCCTCGAGATCGCGAAGCGCCAGCCGACTGCGGCCGTCGTCTCGAGCGCCCACCGCGACACCGCCGTCGCCGTCGCGCAGGTGGCGTCGAACGAGTACTTCCGCTGCTTCGTCAACACCGACGTCGTCGGCACCGAGTTCGGCGGCGTGCTCAAGAACCTCATCGCCGTGGCCGTGGGCATCGCCGACGGCGTGGGCTACGGCGAGAACACGAAGGCGTCGATCATCACACGCGGCCTCGTCGAGATCACCGACTTCGCGGTCGCGTTCGGCGGCCGCTCCGAGACCATGACGGGGCTCGCGGGGCTCGGCGACCTCATCGCGACGTGCGAATCTCCCCTCTCGCGCAACAACACGGCGGGCCGCCTGCTCGGCCAGGGCTATGCCTTCGCTCAAGTTATCGCCCAGATGAACCAGACCGCGGAGGGTCTCTCCTCCGTCGGCCCGATTCTCGAACTGGCATCGACCAAGGGCGTCTCGATGCCGATCGTCGCGCAGGTCGCGCGCGTGCTCGAGGGAACCCTCGACCCGCGCGAGCTCGCCCCGCACCTCGCCACGGATTCGGACGAGCCTCAGGGGGAGTGACGCCTCGGTAGGCTGGCTCTCGTGATCACGACCCTCGCTGGCGGCCGCGTCCTCGCCGAGAAGCACGGGGCGACCCCTCCGACCGTCGTCGCCTTGCACGGCTGGGCGCGCGACGGCACCGACTTCGGCACGATCGTCTCGGGTCTCGACGCGGTGTGCCTGCACCTTCCCGGGTTCGGCCCGGCTCCGGCGCCCGACGAGGTGTGGGGCAGCGAGGACTACGCCGAGCTCGTCGCCGAGGCGGTCGCCGCCTACGCGCCCGTGATCATCGTCGGGCACTCGTTCGGCGGCCGCGTCGCGGCACGTCTGGCTGCTCGCCGCCCCGAACTCGTGCGCGGCCTCATCCTGACGGGCGTGCCACTGCTGCGGCTGACGGCACCGGCCGCACCGCCGTTGGGCTATCGCGTAGCGCGCTGGGCGAATCGGCGCGGTCTGCTGAGCGACGAGCGCATGGATGCTCTGCGCAACCAGCGCGGATCCGCCGACTATCGCGCCGCCGAGGGCGTGCTGCGCGGCGTGCTCGTGCGCGTGGTCAACGAGTCGTACGACGAGGAGCTCGACGAGCTCGCCGCGGGCACGGTGCCCGTGCGCTTCGTGTGGGGCGAGCACGACACGGCGGCGCCGACGGAGGCTGGGCGGCTGGCTGCCGAGCGCGTCGGGTCGCCGTTCCGCGTCGTGCCGGGCAGCGCCCACCTGCTCGAGGGCGACCTCGAACTGGCCGTGCGCGAGGAACTTCTCGCGCTCATCGCCGAGACCGCGGAGCAGGGCTGATGGCCGGCATCGTCGCCTCGGTGCTCTATCTGCCCTTCGTGGTCACAGCAAGCGTCCTCGGGGCGCTCGCGGCGATCCTCATCGCGGGCCGCTGGGTGCGCGTCGCCCAGCGGGAGCACTACGTACCCGGCTCGGTGTCGCGCATGGCCTGGCTGTGGCTGCGCCGCGAGCCAGGGTCCGGCCCCGCGACGGCCGTTGTCATCGTGGCGATCGCGGTGGCGGTGCTCGTGCCGATTCCCGCCCTGCAGGCGCTCCCGCTCCCCGCCATCGTCCTGCTGGGCCTGCTGCCTTTCGGGCTGGGGTTCCGGGGCACCTCGAAGCCTCTCGCGGTCACGTCGCGCGTGAAGCGACTGCTCGTGGTGTGGGTTGTCGTGCACCTTGCGGTCGGCGCGGCGCTCACACTCCTCCTCGGCCCCGCAGGCCCGGCGCTGACGCTCCTGCTGAGCGCACCACTCACCGATCTCGCGCTCGCGATCATGGCGCCCGTCGAGAAGTCCGCCTCGCAGCGGTACGTGGCCGCGGCAAAGAAGCGACTCGCCCAGGTGCGGCCGACGGTCGTGGCGATCACCGGGTCCTACGGCAAGACGAGCACGAAGAACTACGTGGCCCACCTGCTGAGCGCCACGTTCACGACGGTCGCGAGCCCAGCATCCTTCAACAATCGCTTGGGGCTCGCCCGCTCGGTGAATGACAAGCTCGTGCCGGGCACCGAGATGTTCGTCGCGGAGATGGGCATGGATGCTCCCGGCCAGATCGCGGAGCTGTGCGAGCACTTCCCGCCCGACATCGCGGCCATCACGGTCATCGGTGAGGGCCACCTGCAACGCATGCGCACGACGGACGCGATTCTGCAGGAGAAGTCGACGATCACCGATCGGGCGAGCACGGTCGTGCTGCCGATCGATGACGCGCGCCTCGCGGCTCTTGCCGCCTCCGACCGCATGAACGGGAAGCGGGTCGTCACCGTGAGCTGCGTGCCGGGTACGGACGCCGACGTGGTGCTGTCTCCTGCATCGGGAGATGCGGGGGCGACAATCGTTCTCGGCCGGGGTGCCGAGCCGGTGCCCGTGGCCATCGCGAGCACGGGCCACGCCGTCAACGTCGCGGTCGCGTCGGGCATCGCCCTCGCCGCGGGTGTTCCCGCCGCTGTCATCGCGTCGCGCCTCGACGCACTGCCGGGCTCGCAGCACCGCGCCGAGGTGCAGCAGTCGCCGAGCGGAGCGCTCGTGATCGACGACACCTACAACGCGAACCCTGTCGGGTCGCTGCGCGCGCTCGAGAGCGCGGCGGCGCTCGCCGCCGAGCGGGGCGGCCCTCTCGTCGTCGTCACGCCGGGCATGGTCGAGCTCGGCCCCGTGCAGGCCGAGCGCAACCACGCGTTCGGCGCCGCGATCGGTGCTGTCGGGGCGCGACTGTTCGCGGTCGCACGCACCAACCGGGCCGCTCTGCTCGCGGGCTACGCGAGCACGGCGACGGCGGAGGCGCTCGGGGCGGACGCCGTGCGCTCGCGCGAGCACGCGGTCGCCGAGGCGGTCACGGTCGCCGGGGAGCGGGGCGTTATCCTCTATGAGAACGACTTGCCCGATCACTATCCGTGATCCCGGAATCCACTGATTAAGGTGCACATGCCTGGAACTGCCCCCTGGGCCGTCGTCTTCGGCGGCCCGAGCCCCGAGCACGAGATCTCGATCCTTACGGGGCTCCAGGCAGAACGCGTTCTGACCGCTGCCGGTCACGACGTCGTGCCGATCTACTGGTCGCCGACGGGGGACTGGTTCCGCGTGCCGGCGGGCACCGAGGCGAAGGACTACCTCGAGGGTGCACCGCGCGATTCGACGCCGCTTGAAGCGCGCGTCTCGGGCGACCCGGGGCTGTACCGCCGCAAGACGTTCGGCGCCGAGCGCCTCGACCTCGAGGCCGCGCTGCTGTGCCTGCACGGCGGCGTCGGCGAGGGCGGCGGTGCTGCTGCGGTGTTCTCGCTCCTGGGCATTCCCGCGACGGGGTCCACGTTGTTCGCCGGCGCGGTCGGCATGGACAAGCTCGCGTTCGGCGGCCTGATGTCGGCGGCGGGCATCCCGAGCCTTCCCCGCGAAGCGGTGTCGACGCTCACCGAGCCCGGCTTCGACGGACCCTACATCGTCAAGCCGCGCTTCGGGGGCTCCTCGATCGGCATCGAGATCGCTGAGGACGTGGCGGCGGCCCGCGCTCTCGCCGCGAGCAGCGTGCACTTGCGCACGGGCGCCGTGGTCGAGCCCTACCGGCCCGAGCTCGTCGACCTCAACATCGCCTTCCGCACGTATCCCGGCCTCGAGATCACGCAGCTCGAGAAGCCGCTGCGTGGCGAGGCCGGCAGCGCGCTCTACAGCTACGCCGAGAAGTACCTCGCGGGCGGGGCCGGCGCCGACGCGGGCCTCACGAGCGCTCCTCGCGAGTTCCCGGCCGAGGTGCCCGACGCCGTGCACGCGCGGGCGCGCGAGCTCGCGGAGCGCGTCGCGGACGTCACGCGGCTCACGGGCATCGTGCGCGTCGACCTGTTGCTCGACGAGGCGAGCGGCGAGCTCTACGTCAACGAGGTCAACTCCATTCCCGGCGCGCTCTCGCTCTACCTGTGGGCGCCGCAGCAGCCGGCGGCGACCGTTCTCGTGGATGCTCTCACCGAGGCCCGGGACCGCCGCGTCGTGTTCCCCCAGGCCGGGTTCGGCGGCGGCGCCGCGCTGCGGGCCGCGGGCGGCATCGCCGGCAAGCTCGTCGGCCTCGACGGCCCGCGCGCGTAGCCGCGCACCGCGCCCGCGCACCGCGCGCGCACCGCGCGCTCGCGTCGGTGCCAGATCTGGCGCAAAAGGGCGCTCGTCGCCCGCGATTCGGCCACTTTGTGGCGAATCTGCGGCGGCGCTCGCGTCGCGGGAGGGCGAACCCGCGCGCTATCTCGTGCCAGATCTGGCGCAAACGGGCGCTCGTGGTGCGCGATACTCCCGTTTTGCGGCGAATCTGCGGGGTTGCGCGGAGTGCGTGGGGAATGGCGTGGGGTTGCGTGGCATGCGTGGCATGCGTGGCATGCGTGGGGGTGCGTGGCGTGCGCGGGGGTGCGCGGGGCGCGAGGGATGCGTGGGGTGCGTGGGGGTGCGTGGCGTGCGCGGGTGGGCGGGGGGCGGGGATGCGCGGGGCGCTACTCGGTCTCGGGTGCGACCGTGCCGCCGCCGAAGACGTCGGTCGCGGCGAGGCACCGGGCCTCGGCCGGGGTCGCGGCGACCGCTCCGCTGATGGCGCGCACCGCGTCCGCGCCGGCGATGTACGTGATGTCGACGATGACCTCGGTCGTGGGATTGCGGCCGTAAGTCGTGAAGACGTACTGCGGGGCGTCGCTCTCGTCGAGCAGCCAGTCGACCCCGTCGACGTCAAAGCACGGCAAGTCGCTCGGGCCGAGATCGGGCAGCCCGCACCGGTAGATGACGGCCGTGGGCTCGCCCCAGGCTGCGGTGGCCTGCGCGTTCGTGGTGCGGCGGTCGAGTTCGCCGATGGTCTGCGGCAGCCGCACCGAGATCTCGGCGCACGCCACGGAGTTCGCCTCGGGCGCCGCCTCGAGCGGCACGGTCGGAGCACACGCCGCGAGGGGCATGACGGCGAGCGCGGCGACGGCAAGGGCCAGGAGGGGGGAGCGGGTTCTCATCGTCGTTCAGGCTACCGTTGAGCGCATGAGCGAAGCCGAGTCGAGGGAGCACGACGGCGACGGCGCCCGCGTCGAAGGCACCCGGGCAGCCGCAGAGCCGGGCGGCGGAGACGACCCGAAGCACACCATCGACACTCTCGGCTCCGTCGGTGAGCTCGACGCCCTCGCCCGCATCATCCCGCGCCTGCCGCCGAGCGAGGCGACCGTGCTCGGCCCGGGCGACGACGCAGCCGTGCTCGCGGCTCCCGACGCTCGCTACGTCGTGACGACCGACATGATGATCCACGGCCCCGACTTTCGCCTCGCCTGGTCGAGCATGCACGACCTGGGGTTCAAGGCCGCGGCGACGAACCTGAGCGATGTCGCCGCGATGGGCGCGCGACCGACGGCTCTCGTCGTGGCGCTCGCGGCTCCGGCCGAGACGCCCGTGAGCGACCTCGAGGCCCTCGCCGACGGGCTGCGGGATGCGTGCGCCGCGCTCGCTCCGGGCTGCGGAGTCGTCGGGGGAGACCTGAGCGTCTCACCCACCCTGACGATCGCCGTGACGGCGTTCGGCGACCTCGAGGGGCGCGAGCCGGTACGGCGCGACGGCGCGCGCGTGGGCGACGTGGTCGCGGTCTCCGGCCCGCTCGGTGCGGCCGCGGAGGGTCTGGCGCTGCTGTTCGAGCGTGCGGTCGATGGCGACGGCGTGCCGGATGCTCGGGCCGCTGCGCGACTGCGCTCCGAGCATCCCGTCGCCGTAGCCGCCCAGCTCACGCCGCGCCCCCCGATCGCGGACGGCGTCGCCGCCGCGGTCGCGGGAGCCACCTCGATGCTCGACCTGAGCGACGGCCTCGCGCTCGACGCGCGGCGGATTGCGCGCGCGAGCGGCGTGAGCCTCGACCTCGATGCGGCTGCCGTGTGCATGGCGGCGGGGGTGGATGCTTCCCGGCTGCCGCACGTGATCGTGGGCGGGGAGGATCACTCGCTGCTCGCGACGTTCCCGCCCGCGACGGGCCCTGGGCAGTCGCTACCCGGAGGGTTCCGGGTGATCGGGCGCGTCGTCGAGGCGGGAGACAACGGACCGGCTCTGCTCGTCGGGGGGCGAGTCTTCGCCGCGCGCGGCGGGTGGGACTCGTTCGACGAGTGGAGCGGCGGCGTCGGCTGAACGCCGCACGGCGCGGGGAAGGCTAGGAGGCGCGGCGCGCGCGGGCGGCGCGGCGCTTGAGGGCGCGGCGCTCGTCTTCGCTGAGGCCGCCCCACACGCCGGAGTCCTGGTTGGTCTCGAGCGCGTACTGCAGGCAGGTCTCGGTCACCGAGCAGCGACCGCAGACGGTCTTCGCCTTCTCGATCTGGTCCACGGCGGGACCAGTGTTGCCGACCGGGAAGAAGAGCTCCGGGTCAGCGGTGAGGCAGGCTGCTTTGTCGCGCCAATCCATAGGACGTGCTCCTTTTGTGCATTGCCGTAGCACGTCGAGTGAGGTTGGGGACGCGCTACATCCGTGAACTCGCCGACGAAAAGGGGGCAAGTGAGACAGTGAGGGATGCCGCCCACGTCACTGTAGGCGTCTGATCAACCGCATATAGGCTCTCACAGGGCCTGAGTCAAATCAATAGTTTTGTATAGGACGGTTCTCGTGTCGGACACCCGGCGGACACCTCTCGTCATCCTGCTCGTCACCATCCTGGCGCTCGAGGCGGTCTTCCTCGCCGTCGTGACGGTTGCGCTCACGGTCGAGCTCGTCGGGCAGCAGGCCGACTTCCCGGTGACGGCGCTCGCCCTCGTCGGCCTCACTGCGCTCGTGGTCGTGTGGCTCGTCGCGATGACGGCGGGCGTCTGGCGCGCCCGGGCGTGGACGCGCGGCAGCATCCTCGTCTACCACTTCCTGCAGCTCGCGATCGGGGTCGGCAGCCTTCAGGGCTTCGTGCCGCGGCCCGACATCGCGTCGTGGATCATCATCCCCTCGATCGTGGGCATCGTGCTCGCGTTGACGCCGACGATCACCGAGTACCTGTCGCGGCGCGACTGAGCCCGCGCCGAGTGGCGCGTCGCGCGAGCGCAGGCGCCTCAGTCGAGCCCGAGCTTCTTGCGCAGGCTCGCGACGTGGCCGGTGGCCTTGACGTTGTAGAGGGCGTGCTCGAGCGTGCCGTGCTCGTCGACGACGAAGGTGGAGCGGATCACGCCCGTCACCGTCTTGCCGTACATCGACTTCTCGCCGTACGCCGCGTAGGCGTGGTGCACCTCGAGCTCGGGGTCGCTCAGCAGCGGGAAGGTCAGGTTCTGCTCCTCGGCGAACGTCTGCAGAGCATCCCCGGAGTCCTTGGAGATGCCGAGCACCTGGTAGCCGGCGCCCGCGAGGGAGGCGAGGTTGTCGCGGAAGTCGCACGCCTGCGTGGTGCACCCGGGTGTCGAGGCGGCGGGGTAGAAGTAGAGCACGACCTTCTGGCCGGCGTAGTCGCCGAGCGAGACGGGCGTGCCGTCCTTGTCGGGCAGGGTGAAGGCGGGGGCGGGGGTTCCGGCGTCGAGGCGCGTGCTGGCCATGGGGGCTCCTTGCGTGAACGGGATGCGCGGCGCAGGTCGGCTCCGCGGTGAGGGTCTCAGTGTATGAATGCGGGCGGGATGCTCGCTGAAAGCCACCCGAGTGGAGGCTGCCCCGCCGCGGTGGTAGTGTTTCCTCTCGGCCGTCAAGGCCTACGCACCTCTAGCTCAATTGGCAGAGCAACTGACTCTTAATCAGTGGGTTCCGGGTTCAAGTCCCGGGGGGTGTACGAAAACCCCGGTTCGCTCTCGCCAGCTGCCGGGGTTTTTTCGTGCCTGGCGACGCTCTAGTCGTCGATGCCGGGGGCGTCGATCGCCTTGTTCTCTTCCATCACGGTGCCGACGGCAATCGCGACGCTGATGCCCCAACTGGCCCACATGAGGGCGAGGCGCCAGTCGCGCGGGCCGTGCCGAGTGGTCGAGATGACATTCCAGGCGGAGAACACGGCGCTCACCACGGCACCGTTGAGGATGTACTTGCGCATGCGGTGACCTTCCCTCGTCGTGTGTGCTCCACGCTATCGTTCCTGCCCGGTGCGGATGCCGCCAGCGTCCAGTTCGTGTCCAGGCTGTTGCGCGGGGCTGGGAAGTCGCCCAGCGCAACCTTGGCATCTGACCGATTGGTCAAATCCTGACCGATCGGTCAACTAACGTGGCCGCCGTGACTCTCCATGACGAACTGCGCGCGATCGCGCTTGCCGAATTCGCGACCTCCGGGTACGCCGCGACCTCACTGCAGCGCATCGCCGACCTCGCGGGCACATCGAAGGCGAGCGTTCTCTACCACTTCGCGTCGAAAGAGCTGCTGCTCGCCGACATCGTGAGCCCCGCGGTCGACGACCTGGATCGGCTTCTCGATTCGATCGACGCGGCCAGCGGCCTGCGGCACGCCGACTTCGTCGAGAGCTTCGTCGACCTCCTGCTGCGGCACCGCGAGGTTGTTCCCCTCGTCATCAACCAGGGCGCGACGCTCGACGACGTTCCCGTCATGCACCGCGCGACCGAGATCATGCGCCGCGTCGCCGAACTCTTCCGGCTCGCGAGCGGCTCGACCATGGAGAAGCTACGCTTCGGCGTCGCATTCGGCGGAGTCGCCTACACGCTCGCTGCCGCCGAGCGCCTCGGCCTCAGCGGCGAGATCGACGTCGACGACCTGCGCGGCGCCCTCCTCGTCATCCTGCACGAACTGCTCGTGCCCTCCTCCCTCGCCGACTCGACCCCCAAGGACTGACGTGGCCACCCTCCTCTACCGTCTCGGGCGCTTCGCCTTCCGCCGCGCCGCGCTCGTCATCACCGTGTGGGTCATCGCCCTCGCGGCGGCACTCGGCGTGGGCCTCAGCCTCGGCGGCCAGACCGACGAGAGCTTCTCGATTCCCGGCACCGAGTCGCAGGAGGCGCTCGACCAGCTCGACCAGCTCTTCCCCGAAGCCGCCGGCACGACCGTGCAGGCCGTCGTCGCGCCCGAGGACGACTCCCTCGTGACGGACGCCGATATCCGCGGCGAGATCGACGCGCTCATGGCCGACCTCGAGTCGATCCCCGGCGTCGAGACTGTCCTCGGCCCGTTCGACGAGTTCGCGAGCAACCAGGTGAGCGACGACGAGTCGGTCGCGATCGTGCAGGCGAGCCTCGAGGGCACCTCCCAGTCGATCTCCACCGAGACCCTCGAGGCGATCACCGCGACCGCTGACACGCGCGACGTGCGGGTCGAGTTCGCCGGCCAGGTCTTCCAGAACACCACGGTCGGCATCACCGTCATCGAGGTCATCGGCGTGCTCGTCGCGGGGGCCGTGCTCGTCGTGACCTTCGGCTCGCTCCTCGCGGCCGGCATGCCCCTCGCAGCCGCGCTCATCGGCATCGGCATCACGATCGGTGGAATCCTCGGCGTCGCAGCCTTCGCGCCCGTCTCGAGCTCTGCGCCGCTCCTGGCGCTCATGATCGGTCTCGCGGTGGGCATCGACTACTCGCTCTTCATCCTCTCCCGACACCGCACCCAGCTCGCGCGCGGCGAGAGGCCCCACGAGTCGGCCGGCATCGCCGTCGGCACCGCGGGCAGCGCCGTCGTCTTCGCAGGGCTCACCGTCATCATCGCCCTGCTCGGGCTCCTCGTCGTCGGCGTGCCGTTCCTCTCCGTCATGGGTATCGGCGCGGCGGTCGCGGTGACCGTCGCGATGCTCGCCGCGACGACGCTGCTCCCGGCGTTCATGGGGCTCGCGGGCGACCGACTCATCCCCCGCGAGGGGTCTCGCGCCTGGAAGCGCGCGCACCCCACGTCGTCGAGCCGCCCGACAATGGGGCGCCGGTGGGTGCGCGGCGTCATGCGCCGCCCCATCCTCTCCACGGTCGGCGTCGTGCTCGTGCTCGGCACCGTCTCGATCCCGGCGTTCTCGCTCGACCTCAACCTTCCCGACGGCGGCAAGGAGCCCGAGGGTTCGACGCAGCGCATCGCCTACGACCTCATCGCCGACTCCTTCGGCCCCGGAACCGCGGGCCCTCTCCTCGTCACCCTCGACATCACCCAGTCCACCGACATCCTGGGCGACCTCGAGGGCATCCGGGACGAGCTCGAGGCGGTCGACGGCGTCGCGAGCGTGAGTCAGGGCATCCCGTCGCCGGGTCTGGAGCTGGCGATCTTCCGCGTCGCCCCCACGACCGCGCCCGATGCGCAGGAGACGAAGGCGCTCGTCGCCGAGCTGCGCGAGACGGGGCAGCTCATCGAGGACGAGTACGGCACCCCGCTCGCCGTGACAGGCGTCACCGCTGTCGGCATCGACATCTCGACGCGCCTGACGAACGCGCTCGTGCCCTTCGGCATCATCGTCGTCGGGCTGTCGATCGTGCTGCTCATGGCCGTCTTCCGCTCGGTGCTCGTGCCCGTCAAAGCCGCGCTGGGCTTCCTCCTCACCGTCGGCAGCGCGATCGGCGTGACCGTCGCCGTCTTCCAGTGGGGATGGGGCGCCGAGCTGCTGCACGCCGAGCCCGGCCCCATCCTGAGTTTCATGCCCATCATCCTCATGGCCGTGCTGTTCGGCCTCGCCATGGACTACGAGGTCTTCCTCGTCTCGGGCATGCGCGAGGAGCACGTGCACGGCGCGACCCCGCGCGAGGCGATCGAGGAGGGATTCACGACCGGAGCCCGCGTCGTCACGGCCGCTGCGCTCATCATGTTCTTCGTCTTCGCGGCCTTCGTGCCGGAGGGCGCGGGGCTCATCAAGCCCATCGCCCTCGGCCTCGCCGTCGGCATCGCCGTCGACGCGTTCGTCGTGCGCATGCTGCTCGGCCCCGCGCTCATGACGCTGTTCGGGCGCGCGGGCTGGTGGTTCCCGCGCTGGCTCGACCGGCTGCTGCCCGACCTCGACGTCGAAGGCGCCCGGTTGCGGCACCACCGCGAGACCGCGCAGTGGGCGGCCGCGGCGGGCGACGCCGAGGTCGTCGCCGATCGGCTCGAGATCGCGGGCACCGAGAAGACCCTCAGCCTGCGCGTCGAGTCGGGGCAGGGCATCCTCGTCGATGCGGCGCCCGCCGAGCGCGGTCTCGTGCTCGCGACCCTCGCCGGCTACCTCGCGGCACCGAGCGGGCGCGCGCGCATCGCGGGCGCCCTCCTGCCCTCCGAGGCGGGGACGGCGAGCGAGCGCGTGAGTCTGCTCGAGCTGGAGCCTCATCGACTCGACCCGAGCGTCACGGTGCGCGAACTCGCGACCGAGCATCGTGCGTCGCACCCCGGCCGCACGGGGCAGCGCGAGATCGAGCGCTGGTGGCGCGGAGTCGCGGCGACCGCCCGACGACTGGGAGGCGCCGCCGCCCCGCTCGCGTCCGTCGAGCTCGACGACACCCTCGTGTCGTTGTCGCCCGAGCGCCGAGCGCTCGCCCTCGTCGCACTCGCGACGGCGCATCGCGCCACCGTGCACCTCATCGATGCGGGTGGGCTCGCACGCGCGACGGTCGACGCCGTCGACGCTCTCATCGTCGCCCTCTCCGAGCCGCACCCTGCCCGCATCGTGACGGGCGACGCCGCGAGCGAGGACGCCGCGGCGCTCGCTCTCGAACCCCTCGCGCCCGTCGACGCCCACGACGCCCGAACTCCGGAGGCCCTCCTCTCATGACCGACCGCTCCGCACCCCAGCCCGCCCGGCGCTCGCGGCGCCGCATCGCGATGGTCGTCGGCGCCGTGCTCGTGCCGCTCAGTCTCGTGGGGCTCGCGCTGGCCGCCGTCGGCGACGGCGAGGAGGCGCTCGACCGCATTCCCGCGGCGATCGTCAACAACGACGAGCTCGTCACGATGGTCGACGCCGACGGCGAGGAGCAGCCGTTCCTCGCCGGCCGTCAGCTCGTGACCGAGCTGACCGGCCCCGACTCGGTGGGCTTCGACTGGACCCCGACGGGCCAGGAGGAAGCGGCACGCGCCCTCGAGGAGGGAGAGGTCTACGCCGTCGTCACGATCCCCTCCGACTTCTCCGCGTCGCTCACGAAGATCTCCGAGACGGATGCTCAGCCGGCGTCGATCCGCGTCGAGACCGACGACGCCCACAGCTACCTGGCCGGCTCGGTCATGCAGGCGATCGGCAGCGGCCTCGTCGCGCAGTTCGGCTCGGAGATCACGGCGCTCTACCTGGACGAGCTCGCGGGCGGTCTCGGTGAGCTCGGCGAGTCGCTCGAGACCGCGGCAGACGGTGCGGGTGAACTCGCCGACGGTTCCCGCGAGATCGCGGGCGGCGTGCGCGAGATCGGCGACGGCGTCTCCGGTCTCGGCAGCGGCGCGAGCGCGCTGGGCAGCGGGCTGGGCTCGGCGACGGCGGGCGCGCGCGAGTCGGCCGACGGCGCCGCGGCCCTCTCCTCCGGCATCACCGGGTATACACAGGGCGTGGACGCCCTGGCCTCCGGGCTCGCCCAGCTCGACACGGCCGCGGGCTCGCTCGGTGCCCTCAGTGGTGCCGTCGCGAACGTCTCGAGTCTCGCGAACGCTCTCGTGGTACAGGCTCAAGCGGCACTGGACGAGGCGCAGACCTCCGGTGCGAGCGCAGAGACGATCGCGGAGGCGCAGGCCGTGCTCGTCGACGCGCGGACACTCGCCGCGACCGCCGCAGGCACGAGCGCGCAGGTCACCCCGGCGCTCGCAGGCATCGAGGCGGGCGTGAGCGACAGCGCGAGCGGTGCCGCCGCGCTGTCGAGCGAGAGCGCCGCTCTGCGCGGGGGAGCCCGCGGGCTTGCCGCGGGACTCGGCGAACTCGCGGCCGGGCTCGGTCAGTCGCGCGATGGCGCCTTCTCGCTCGCCGACGGTGCTGCGCAGCTCGCCGCAGGCAACGCCGAGCTCGCCGACGGCGCGAGCGAGCTCGCGGCCGGGACGGAGGAGCTCGCGGCCGGCCTCGACGAGGGCGCAGCATCCGTGCCCGACGACGTCGCGACCGTGCCCGATGCCGTGACCGAGCCGATCACCCTCGAGGCCGAGCGCGCGAACGCGCTCGAGGGGGTCGGCGGGCTCATCATCGCCGTGCTCGGCCCGCTCGGCCTCTGGTTCGGCGCCATGGCCGTGACTCTCGCGCTGCCCGCCCGCGGTGCGGCGATGGTGGGCTCTCCGCTCGGGGCGGGAGCCCTCCTGCGGCGCCGACTACTGCTGCTCGCCGGGCTCTCGCTCGCGCAGGCGGGCCTCGTCACCCTGCTCGCGCACACCGTGGCGGGAGTCTCGTGGGCGCTCGCGCCCGCCATCCTCGGCCTCATGACGCTCATCGCGGTCGCGTTCACGGCACTCCACGTTGCCCTCGCCCAGTGGCTCGGCCGCGGCGGGCTCGTCGTGTCGCTTCTCGCGCTCGCCGTGCAGGTCATCGTCGTGGGCGGCGTCATCCCCATCGAGGCGCTCGCGGCGCCCTTCCCCGCCCTGAGCGCCGTGCTGCCGCTCTCGCAGGCGACCGACGGCCTCACCGCGATCATCGCGGGCGGCTCGGCCGACCGAGCAGTGTCGGCGGCGGTGAGTCTCGTGATCCTCACGGCGATCTCGCTCATCATCGCCCGCCTGGCCGCGGGTCGAGCGCGGCGCCGCGCGGTACTGAGGAGGTTCGCGCCGTCGATGGCGTGAGCGGTGCTGGGCAGCGCCAGGGGCCTCGGGAACCGGGGGAGCGCTAGCGCAGCACGCGCGAGTGCGAGCGTGCGAACTCGAGCGTCTCCCGCAGCCACGCGACGCGCTGCTCGTCATCGCGACCGCACGCGCGCGTATTGATCTCGGCGATGATGTGGCCCGCGAACCCCGACTCGGCAAGACCCTGCAGCACCTCGGCGACCGGTTGCGCACCGCGCCCGGGCACGAGGTGCTCGTCGAGCAGCGCGCCGCCGGGCGCAGTGCACGCCGCATCGCACAGGTGCACGTGCTGCAGGCGCGAGCCCCATTCGCGCGCGAGGTCGGCGGCTGAGCGCCCGCTCATGCCCGCGTGCGAGAAGTCCAGGGTGAGCGCGTCGACCTCGAGCACGCCGGGGTTCCAGCTCGGGGCGAAGGGATCGTGCTCGATGCCGCCTCGAGTGACGGCGAACATGTTCTCGACCGCGATGCGCATGCCGTGCCGCTCGGAGAGCCGCCGCACGGTCTCGACGAAGAGCGCGGCACTGCGGCGCTGCCAGCGGTAGGGAGGGTGCACGACCACGGTCGTCGCGCCGACGGTCTCGGCCAGCTCGACGCTGCGGCGCAGCTTGACGAGGGGGTTGCGGCCGAAGACGTGGCTGCTGAAGAGCAGGACCGGTACGTGGATGCTCAGCACGGGCATCCCGAATTCGTCACTGAGCGCTGCGAGCCGCGACGGGTCCTGCGTGCCGCGGTCGCTCGTGATCATGACCTCGATGCCGTCGAAGCCGGCCTCCGCCGCGAGGCGGAAGGCGTCGCGCAGGCGTCGGGGGAGGACGCTCGTCGTACCCATGCCGATCTGAGTCACACCGTCACTGTACGTCGTGACCGGTCACGCGGCGCGGGAGCGACCCGTGAACTCTCGGTGACGCGCGGGCGAACCGCGCACGCTGCCCGCCGCGACTCTGGGAGGTCTCTGACCTTCGGCTGATACGGTTCGAACGCCGGCCCCCGCCCATCGACGCATCCCCACGAGGAGACGCCCGCGCGCCATGACCGACTCCAGCCAGAACGACTTCATCGTCGTCTCCAACCGACTTCCCGTCGACCGCGTCATCGAGCCCGACGGCACCCCCCACTGGCGGCGCTCGCCCGGCGGGCTCGTGACCGCGCTCGAACCCGTCATGCGCGCCTCCGAGGGAGCCTGGGTCGGTTGGGCGGGGAAGCCCGATCTCGAGCTCGAGCCCTTCACCGAAGACGGCATCGACCTCGTGCCCGTGCCCCTCAGCGCGCTCGAGGTGCAGCGCTACTACGAAGGCTTCAGCAACGACACGCTGTGGCCGCTCTATCACGACGTCATCGCCGCGCCGAGCTACCACCGCGAGTGGTGGGAGGCGTACCAGATCGTCAACCAGCGCTTCGCCGACGCTGCGGCGGAGGTGGCGGCGCCGGGCGCGACCGTGTGGGTGCAGGACTACCAGTTGCAGCTCGTGCCGGCGATGCTGCGCGCTCAGCGCCCCGACCTCGTCATCGGGTTCTTCAACCACATCCCCTTCCCGCCCTACGGCATCTACGCACAACTGCCGTGGCGGCGCCAGATCGTCGAAGGACTGCTCGGCGCCGACCTCATCGGCTTCCAGCGCGTCGCCGACGCGGGCAACTTCACGCGCGCGGTGCGGCGACTGTACGGGCCCACGACGACGAAGGGCACGAGCATCCGCGTACCGAGCCCCGATGGCGGGCCGGAGCGCATCGCTATCGCGAAGGCGTTCCCCATTTCCATCGACGTCGCGAGCTTCGAGGAGCTCGCGCGCCGCCCCGAGACGATCGAGCGCGCGCGGCAGATTCGCGAGGAGCTCGGCAACCCCACCACGATCATGCTCGGCGTCGACCGGCTCGACTACACGAAGGGCATCCGCCACCGCTTGAAGGCGTACGGCGAGCTCCTGCGCGACGGCGA
>Ga0316202_10000504_pt1 | contig 42085 bp, 36 predicted proteins | sample 3monrhotite_MG_FD_204934 | JGI IMG/M metagenome (GOLD analysis project Ga0316202, IMG submission 204934) | Microbial mat bacterial communities from mineral coupon in-situ incubated in ocean water Damariscotta River, Maine, United States -... | ecosystem: Environmental > Aquatic > Marine >...
CAGCATCTCCTTAAAGAAGCTCCTCTCTCTGGAAAATTCAGAGAGCTTGGAGCAAGTGCTGAGGTGGGTCAATTTTGGACGCCGATTAACCCCGCAAGTGGGTCATTTTTGCATGCCGATTAACAAACCCCACCTGTTGGAAGTCGCCTCGCTTTTCGTAGTCAGATAAGACGGACAAGAAATTTTGGAACCCCTGGTGAATTCGACTCGGTTCGCCATCTTGCCTATCGCCAAATCTGGTATACAGCTTATTTGCCGAATTCGCGCGGGCTAGCAATATTTGCAGACGCCCGAACTGGACTGAGGGCACAAATCGATATCCTGAGACAGACCGGCCTGAGGCTGTTGGATCGCACCTTGTCGTTGGATGATGCCATTTTGCTTAAGGGATTATTGCTTGGGGAGAAGGGTGCAATGTCCACAGGGTTGAGAAAAAAACTCTCAGCAGGCGGCATCTCCCACCTATTTGCAATCTCGGGTCTACATCTTGGGCTGCTCTCCTTTCTGATATATGCGTTGTTGAGGTATCTCTATAGCCGATCGACAGGATTGCTGCTCTGGCAACCCCCGGTCAGGGTGTTGTGGTTTTTGATCCTGCCAATACTATTTATTTACCTTCTTTTGACCGGGGACGCCCTTGCAACGCGACGCGCCTTTGTCGCGTTAGCGCTCACTGTCTTGCTCTATCTGAGACGCCGCCGCATTGCCCCATTGAACCTGATTTGTACCCTTGCCTTTCTCTTTCTCCTTTTTGAGCCTTTGGCGCTGTGGCAACCCTCATTTTTACTCTCTTTCAGCGGAGTTCTCGGAATCCTTCTGTGGCAAAAGCCTCTGTATCAGCTATTGTCCCCCTTACCGAAATTAGTTCGCTATCCACTCCAACTGTTTGGTGTCAGCCTGGCCGCATTTATAGCGACTTTGCCCGCAGTTGTATTTATCTTTCACGTATTCACTCCAGCCGGTTTGATCTGCAATTTGTTTGCTATCCCTTTGGTCAGTATTGTCGCACTCCCTCTAGGGCTCTTAGGCCTAACTTCGATTACAATCCTCCCCGCCATTGGAGAGCTTCTGCTCCGATCTTCAGCTTGGGTCTTGGAATTGATCATAAATCTATCCTCATTGGTAACGGAACTCCCTGGTTTCTGTGCACATCCAATCTTTCTCACTTTACCCGAAACTCTGGCAGTCGCACTGGGTTGTCTGGCCCTGCTACTAATCTGGCAGGGGAAAAGAACCCTTCTCTTGCTGCTCCCTGCTATCTGCCTGCTCGCGTTGGGAAGTCATGTAGACCGAACCGAATTGATTCTGTTCAGCGTCGGTCAGGGGGAAGCGATGCTTTTACGCACGGAGGGGAAAACGCTTTTGATCGATACGGGTGGCTTGCGGAGTGATAGCTTTGATGTCGGTGAACGATTGCTCGCACCAGCACTTGGGAGGCTAGGGGTTAAATTTATCGATGCAATTATTTTAACGCACGATCACCCGGATCATAGTGGTGGGTTGACTTATATCCTTGATAATTTTGAAGTTAGGGAATTTTGGAGTACCAGGCAACTGAAGGCTCTACGGCCGGAGTTCATCGAGGTTCTGTCGCGGAATGCTGTGCCGGCCTATACTTATGACAAGCCAGGCTGGGGCAGGAGACAACCGGGCGGGTTAAAATCACTTGCATTCTATAAGGCGCCATTGAATGTGTCTGGAGAGAACAATCAGTCGCTCTGTGCTTATCTGCCAACCCCCGCTGGTGGAATCCTGCTGACCGGTGATCTGGAAGCTGGCGGGGTAGAATCCTTGCTGTATCCCCCCCTTCCCGGAGCGGTGTGTATTCTTAAAGCTCCTCACCATGGCAGCCGGAGCTCTAACCCCGAAAAAATCCTGGCCAAGTGCAAGCCGGAAATTGTTTTAGTTTCAGCAGGATACCTCAACCCTTACCAGTTTCCCGCTCAAAAATTGCTCGATCAATCCAGACAGCTGGGAGCAAGGGTCCTGCGCACCGACCTAGATGGCACTATTCGGTTGCGTGTAGAGGGCCGACATTGGCAGAGTGATCATTGGTCAAATGGGCTTTTCCGTTGACAGTTTTCCCATAGCCTGATAAGAATTCTCTGATAATAGGGAGTCAGATTACATGGATCAGGCTAGAATACTTGTTGTTGATGACGAGCTCTTCTTCCGTCAACTTTACCGCGATTTACTTAGCGAGTGCGGGCACAATGTTGAAGTTTATGATAACGGTGAAGATGCTATCTCTCGCATGGGGAGAGGTGATGTCGATCTCGTTCTGACTGATATGGTTATGCCGGGTCGTTGCGGTCTTGAGGTCTTACGTGCCGCCCGTGCTCTGGCTAATCCTCCCGAGGTCATTCTGGTGACTGGCCATGCCAGCTTGGAATCAGCGATCCACGCCCTGAAGAACGGCGCCCGTGATTATCTGGTGAAGCCGTTTAATCCTGAAGAACTTAAACATCTGGTTAAAACCTGCCTCGATCAGCGCCGTTTGCTCAATGAGAATGTGCAGTTACGTCAGCAGATTCACTTGTTTCAGGCTGGCCAAACTCTTTCATCTCTGATCGAACTTGACCGCTTGATTCCTCGTGCCATTGAAGTCTTTCAGCGAGAATTTGGAGGTGGTTTTGGAATCGGTTTCCTCTTGGACTCTGTTAAGGGACCTCTTCAGGAAGCTGTCGTTGGGATCGACAGCGATAGTGCGGAACTTATTCTTCAGCAGGTGTTGCCCTTTCTGATAGAGGCAACCAGCCTTAAATGCTTGTCTGCCGAAGAACTGAAGATCGTTTCAACCGATAATAAGTTTGACTCTCTCTGCGTGCTGCCGCTCTGCATCGAAGGTGAGCTTAAAGGGGGCCTTGTTTTCGGTAACGGGCCTCTGGCGATGATGGATCATACCCTCGCTCGGGAGAACCTGTACTATCTTTCCGAACAGGTCGCACTCGGCTTTAAAAACTCCTGCCGTTATCAGGATGCTCAGGACCTGATGTACACCGATGACCTGACTGGCCTCTACAACTATCGTTACATGCAGATTGCCTTGAACCAGGAATCGCGTCGTTCTCAACGTTATGGGCTCAAGTTTTCCCTGATTTTTATCGATCTAGATCGTTTCAAGGGGATTAATGACCGACATGGCCACCTGGCCGGGAGTGCTGCTCTGCAGGAAGTTGCTGGTTTGTTGCGGGGTTGTGTCCGTGAGGTTGATACCCTGTTCCGTTTTGGTGGGGATGAATTTGCGGCCATGTTGGTTGAAACGGATTCTTCCTCAGCAAGGGTTGTGGCTGAGCGGATCAGAAAGAGTATTGCGGACCATCCATTCCTGGAAGGCCGTGAACAGTCTTGTCACCTGACTGCAACCGCCGGCTATTCGACTTTCCCTTCTGATGCTCTGGATTGCACTGAATTACTCGATCTTGCCGATCGTGCCATGTACGACGGTAAGCGGGTGCGTAACGTCATTCGTGGCGTACATGAGCTTGGCCACGAATGAAATCGCTGTTGCAGTGTTGTGTTCTGTCCCTGTTGCTCGGGTTTGCGCTCCCGTGCCTGGCTACCCCTTCTCTCATTAATCATTACCGCAAGGCTCTCGACGCCGATCCGCAAAATCAAACCCTGCGTTATCATTTTGGGGTCGCCCTGCTGAATCAGGGAGAAACCCGCCTTGCAGTCAAAGCATTCCGTACCGCCTATCCGCAAAGAGCGGATGACCCGGAGATCAACTTTAATCTCGCCCTTGCTTATTTGCGTCTCAATGATCCGGACAGCGCCTTGATCTATCTGGACCAGGCCTCGGTCAGCGGAGCCAGTGAGCAGCCTGAAATTTATCCGTTGCAGAATGTTTATTTCAACCTGGTCTTAGCTTATGAAAAGCTGAATCAACTTGATGTTGCTGTTCAGCTTTTGCAACGTCTGGTTAACGAGAACCCAGCTTACCTCGATTATCTGCGTCTGCTTGGTGATTATCAACTTCGACTTGGACGAGTTGATGAGGCGATGCGCACATTTGATGATTATCTGCGGCAACGGCCAGAAGATCGTGAAGTCCGTGAATACGCTTATGCCTCACTATTTAACCTTGGCCTTACAGCCTACCGGAAACAAGATTACCCAACAGCAAGCTATGAGTTTTCCCGGGCCTTGCCGTATGCTGAAGAGACTTCACTTGTTTTTTATTATCAGGCACTGCTCGATTATGAACAGGAACATTACCTTAAGGTTGCTAGACGCTTACCGCAGGCCTATGCAGGACTAAACGGTGAGTTGAAAGATAGTGCGCGTTCGATTCTCTACAATACGGCCCTCTTCTTAAAAAAGCAGAAGCAGTTTGCTCTGGCGCAAAAAGTGTTGGAACCCTTAACTCATGCTGATGAACCCAGATCTAAAGACCTTATTCTTCAGGCGGGCATTGACTTGGAAACTGGTGACTACGCTTTGGCTCGTCAATCTTATCTTCGCGTTTTATCTGAAGAACCTGGGCAATTCACTAGGATCGAGGGACTCAGGGCCGCAGAAGAGGGTGCTTTTAAGGAGGAAATGTCTGTTGTCGGCACGGCATTCGCGGCTGAAGATTTATCTGTCGCACGAAAGCATCTCAAGCTTGCGGCTCAAATATACCCCAATGATAATCGTCTCAAGATTTATCAGGCGAAGCTGGACCGTGCCTCAAAAAAAATCTGGGTCAGTATTCAGGTGAGAGCAGAAGTTCTGGAGGATCAGCATCAATATGACGCTGCACTCTCCCTGGTTCACGAGGCGCTGTTGTTCTCTCCTCAAGAGCCACAACTTTTGCTTGATGAAAAACGCTTGGTTGGGCTGATGAGTGATCGGATCGATAATATCTATCGTCAGGGACGAGAGCATTATTCGCGCAATGAATTCCATCTGGCCAAGGCAAGTTTTGAACAGCTTGTCTTGCTCAGCCCTGAGAATCAAAGCGGAAAAGAATTCTTGATAAAAATTGATGGGGCTTTGCAACAGGACGCACGGCAGGCCGTAAGCGACGGGGAAAAGGCCAAAAATCGTGGCGAACTTCTCGCAGCCAAGCGAGATTTTCAGCGGGCCTTGGTTGCCTGGCCCGAAGAGACCAGGGCGACTGATGGGCTGGACCAAGTAGAGAAAATCCTCGCAACGCGTGTTGCAGACATTTTGGCACAGGCGCGGCGGGCCAAGGCTGAAGGCCAACTCCAGGCTGCTGTTGAGTTGTTGCAGGATGGCGTGGAAAAGTGGTCGGCTTCATCATTGGACACCGAACTGGTTCTGGTGAAATCAGAGTTGGCACAGCGTCTTGGCGTCATTGTGAGCATGGCTCGAATTTCGATTCAGCAACAACATTTCAATAAGGCGGGACAATTGTTGGCTCAGGCCTCTCGGCTGGACTCTGGTTTGTCAGAGTTGACGGAATTGAACACCAAACTAAAACAAGCCCTCGTACGTGAGGTTAAGCGTCAGCTTGAGATTGCACGCCAGAAAGTTGCCGAAAAAAGTTTCGATGCGGGTCTAAAAGCTTATCGACAGGTGCTCGATTTGGATCCGCAAAACACTGAAGCTCTTGAGGGTTTAACCTTTGGTCGCAGTGCGCTAAGTTCGACCATTCGTCAGTATTTGGCAGAGGGATTAACTGCGCATCAAGCCGGAAATTTGAAACAGGCACATCAGGCTTACCGCAAAGTCATAAATCTTGACCCACATCAGTCCGAGGCGCTTATAGCACTTCGACAGATCGAACGCTCAGGGCGCGCGGGTTTGACGACTGCAGACATTAAGCGTTTATACCTGAACGGGATTGAGTCCTATACGATGGGTGATTATACGCAGGCTATTGCACTCTGGCATCAAGTGCTCGATCTGGATCCGGTCCATGAAAAAGCCAAGATGAACATTGAAAAGGCCGAGCGTAAGCTCAGTCAGATTGCGGAGCGTCAGGGTGGCTGATTCAGTCAAATTGTTTGCGAGTTTACGCTTTAAATTTACTTTGCTGATGGCGCTGGTCATCGGTTTTTTTATTCTGGGTGGACTTTTCCTTACCGAGCAGAATATGCGGCGCTCTTTGGTGAGGGAGAGTGTCGAAAAGGGTGTCGGTGTTGCACGTGGAGTTGCCTTTAATGTCGAAGATCCCCTTTTGACTGGCGATGACCTTTACCTGTTTTCTGCAGTTAAAACCGCCGGTCGCTCTCAGGGGGTCGTGTATGTCGTGATTGTTGATGATCACGGCCAGGTGAAAGCCGCTAGCGATTTTGATAGGGTTGGTAAGCCTTGGCATTGGTCAGAAACGACATCCTCTGTAACCCAGGGTGATGGTTATCTGCTGCGGCGAAATGCCGGGGGGAGTCTGTTTGATGTTGAGGTTCCGATCCTGCTGGTCGGTGATAGGCCTCTACCGCTCGGTTCAATCCATCTTGGGCTCTCACAGTCCCAGGTGAACCGTGCGATTTCAGATATGCGCAGGCAGTTAGGCTTTTTCTCGCTATTAGGCGTCTTATCCGCCAGCGCAGTAGCTTATCTGCTCGTCTCTTTTTTTGTCCGGCCGGTTGATGCCTTGGTTCGTGGGGTCAAGGCGATCGGGGAGGGCAAGTTTGATCAGCAAATCCGCCTGCAGCGCAAGGATGAACTTGGGGTCCTGACCAGTGCATTTAATGACATGGCGAATAAATTATGTGAGAAGGAGTTTATCGAGAAAACCTTCGAGCGATACGTGAGTAAGCCGCTGGCGCGTGAGATCCTCAGCCATCGTCATGAATTGAAGCTTGGCGGTGAGGAGAAAGTCGTTACCATCCTTTTTTCGGATATTCGAGGATTTACCGCCTTGGCGGAAGGCTTGTCCCCCGCTGCAGTCGTCGAGCTATTGAACGAGTATTTTTCTGCGATGGTTAAGGTTATCGGCCGGTTTGAAGGGATGGTCGATAAGTTTATGGGAGATGCCGTTCTCGCTTTGTTCGGCGCGCCGATGCCGGTTGGTGATGAAGCATTACGTGCGGTGTGCTGTGCTCTGGCGATGCAGTCTGCGATCAAGGAATTCAACTCCTCCGGCGAAAAAATTGGTCGAGATCCGATTGCTGCAGGGATAGGAATTAATACCGGGCCGGTCGTTGCAGGGAACGTCGGTTCTTCCTTGCGTATGGAATATACCGTCATCGGTGATAGCGTCAATGTCGCGGCGCGGCTTCAGGCCTTGGCGACAGCGGGTGAGATCCTTATCTCCGAAGAGACCTTCAATCAGGTTCATGGGTTGGTTCTGGTGACCGCTTGTGAGTCGATTATGTTGAAAGGGAAGACGACATCCTGTAAAGTCTACCGGCTCGACGGCCTGCAGCAGGCTGGCGTGGAGATCGCACGTCATCTGGTACGCAAGGATGACGATGAAGATGCAGCAGCAACACAAGAATTTACAGCATGAGATGTTTGAAAGGATAGAACTTTGGCCATTAGCGCAATAAAGGGAATGAACGATATCCTGCCGGGAGATGTTGAGACCTGGCAGTTCCTCGAGCAAAAGGTTCGTGAAGTTTTTGGGGCCTACGGGTTTAACGAAATTCGGACCCCAATAGTCGAAAAAACCGAACTTTTTTGCCGTTCAATCGGTGAAGCTACTGATATCGTCGAGAAGGAGATGTACACCTTCGCTGACAAAAGCGAGAAGAACAGCTTGACCATGCGTCCGGAAGGGACCGCTCCGGTTATGCGCTCATTTATTCAGAATCGTTTACATACTCTCGACCCGGTCAATAAGCTCTATTATATGGGGCCGATGTTTCGTTACGAACGCCCGCAAAAAGGTCGTTATCGTCAATTTCATCAGATTGGTGCTGAAGTGCTTGGCGTGGAAAATCCAATGATTGATGCCCAGTTACTGGCGATGCTGCATCACTATTTTTGTGAAATCGGCATTGACAGCGTACAGCTTCAGGTTAATTCGCTCGGATGTCCAGAATGTCGACCAGCCTATCGCCAAACATTGATCTCATATCTTGAATCAAGGATCGATACTCTGTGCGGGGATTGCCAGCGGCGTTATCAGACAAATCCCCTGCGTGTCCTCGATTGCAAGGTGCCAGGCTGCAAGGAAGCCACTCGTGAAGCGCCGTCGGTGCTTGACCATCTGTGTGGCGGCTGTGAAGAGCATTTCGCTGCAGTAAAGAAACATCTGAGCGGACTGGAGATTCCATTCGTCATTAATGCCCGCATGGTCAGAGGGCTCGATTACTATGTGCGCACCACCTTTGAATTGGTGACCGATCAGTTGGGATCACAAAACGCGGTTGCCGCAGGTGGTCGCTATGACGGTCTGGTCGAAAGTTTGGACGGGCCTGCGTTGCCGGGGATCGGTTTTGCCATCGGGGTTGAGCGGCTGGTGCTGATGAAGGGGGAAGCAAAGGTTCCGGCAAAACGACCTGATATCTTTTTTGCCACCATGGGCGACGAAGCTACCGAGAAGGCCTTTGTTCTGATGTCGCAATTGCAGCGTGCCGGGATCAGTGCTGAAATGGACTATCAAGGTAAGAGCCTTAAATCTCAGATGCGTCGCGCTAATAAACTTGCTGCCCGTTATTCCCTTGTCTTGGGAGAGCAGGAACTGGAAAGTGGAGAGGTCGAATTGAAGGATATGGACCAGAGCTCTCAACAGAAGGTTGCACTCGTTGGACTCGTGAGTTTGATGGGGCAACTATGCTCTTCTGCTTGACCTGAAAAGACTGCTATCTTTATAATAATCGATTTGATTGTCACTGAAAAATTGTGTGTTTTTCGCACATTTAGAAACTAGATCCATGGAGGTCAACCTTGAACGATACACTTGGAAATTGGAAGCGGACTCAACTGTGTGGAACTGTCACTGCGGAACAACTGGGGCAGGAGATCTGCGTGATGGGTTGGGTCCAACGTCGGCGTGATCATGGCGGTTTGATTTTTATCGATCTGCGTGATCGTGAAGGTGTCTTACAGTTAGCCCTCGATCCTGATCGTGATCTTGATTCACATAAAAAAGCCGCTCAACTGCGGAACGAATTTGTTGTCGCGGTTAAAGGGACGGTTTCACCGAGACCAGAGGGGACGGTCAACCCTAAAATGAAGACTGGCGAAGTAGAGATCGAGGTCAGTGAACTCAAGATCCTCAATCGGTCTGAAACGCCGCCCTTCATGCTCGACGAGTTTACTGATGTCGCCGAAAATATCCGCCTGAAGTATCGCTATCTCGACCTGCGCCGCACATCAGTCCAGAACAACATGATGTTGCGCCACCGGGTTTCGCGCACGGTTCGTAGTTATCTTGACGAGCATGGATTCCTCGATATTGAAACTCCGGTTCTGACCAAGAGCACGCCAGAAGGTGCACGTGATTATTTGGTGCCGAGCAGGGTGAATAACGGACTGTTTTACGCTTTGCCGCAGTCTCCCCAGCTTTTTAAACAGTTGCTTATGGTTTCCGGTTTTGATCGTTACGCTCAGATCGTCAAGTGTTTCCGCGACGAAGACCTGCGGGCTGATCGTCAACCAGAGTTTACCCAGATCGATTGCGAGATGAGCTTTGTGGATCGCGATGATGTTATGACTATCATGGAAGGGATGATCTCTCGAGTCTTCAATGAGGCGATCGGCGTCAAGATCCCTGATACCCTTCCGCGAATTACTTATGCCGAAGCGCTCGATAAGTATGGGGTTGATAATCCTGATCTACGTTTCGAACTCCACCTGGTGGAATTGACCGAGATCGTCAAGGGTTGTGGTTTCAAGGTCTTTGCTGAGGTTGCCAAGAGCGGCGGGATGGTTAAAGCGATTAACGTCAAAAGAGCCTCGACATTCTCCCGCAAGGAGCTCGATGACCTGACTGCCTTTGCCGGTATCTATGGCGCTAAAGGGATGGCGTGGGTCAAAATCAACGCCGATGGTTGGCAATCCCCGATTGCCAAATTCTTTACGCCTGATGAACTTAAGGCGATTGAGCAGGAGATGGGCGCTGAAGAGGGTGATTTGCTCCTGTTTATTGCCGACAATGCCAAGGTGACCAACGAATCCCTCGGCCGTTTGCGTCAGCATTTAGGTCAAAAACTAGGCTTAGCCAAGAAGGATGACTTCAGTTTTGTCTGGATTACCGATTTTCCGCTCTTCGAGTGGGATGAGGAGGAACAGCGCCATTTTGCTGTTCATCACCCTTTTACAGCGCCTCTCGACGAAGATGTGGAACTGTTGGCAACCGAGCCTGGTAAGGCTCGCGCCAAGGCATATGATTTGGTTTTGAATGGCTCGGAGATTGGTGGCGGTTCGATCCGTATTCACGATCAGTCCGTGCAGCAGGCGATGTTTAGTCTTCTGGGCATTGGTGAAGAAGAGGCGCGAGAGAAGTTCGGATTTTTACTCGATGCGCTCAGCTTTGGTGCACCACCTCATGGTGGAATCGCCTTTGGACTTGATCGACTGGTTATGATTCTGGCTGGGACAGATTCGATTCGTGATGTTATCGCCTTTCCGAAAACCCAAAAAGCGACATGTTTGCTGTCCGAGGCCCCTGGCGAGGTGAGTGAAAAGCAGTTGCAGGAGTTAGGGATTCGATTGCGCAAGCCCGCCAAGCAATAACGCTGCAGAACTTTTAAATACAAGGAATAGATGTTTCTGACACGTGTTGTATTGATATTTGTTGTTGTGCTTGTAGCAGGCTGCGCCAGTCGGCCGCAGGTGGAACTTGAGATCGTACGTAGCGAGGTGGCCGAAGCCTATGGACTTGGGGCCAAGGTTTTAGCCGCGAACGAGTATGATTCGGCTTCTGCTGACCTGCATGAAGCAGAGACACTCGTCTACCGTAAGAAATATAGCCAGGCTCGTGCGCTGTTGAATCAGGCCCTTTTGTCTGCAACAAAGGCTGTTTCTGTTGCTCGAGAAAAGACGGTAAAGCTCGAAAAACAACATCAGGTCGCAGTTCAGGTAAAAGCTGCTGTCGCTGCAAGGAAAGCTAAGCAGAGGGTCAAGAAAAAGATTGCTCCGCCCACACAGGCATTGGAACCAGTTGAGCCTGAAATTGTTTTTCTTGACCAGGTGACGGTTTCAGTGGGAGAGACTCTTCTTAGCCTGTCCAGTCGTAAAGATATTTACGGGGAGCCCTCCCTCTGGCCGTTGATATATAAGGCGAATCGAGATCAGATCAAGGATCCAAAACAGATTTTTGAAGGACAGATATTTACGATCCCGCGGGATAAGAGCGAGCTGGAGTTGGATGCGGCTCGCAAGGATGCTCGAGAGTCAGACCTTTTCCCACGTTAACTAACTCGGACCTTAAGACGTTAAATCTCATATGGCCTGACCATTTCATTTTTATGAATTGTCAGGCCATATTTGATTTTAAATTCTATAAGATATTTTGTTTGGAAAATAGTTTGAAATCCATAATTTAGCGCAGGCAAAGAGGGCTGTTTGAGGCGATAAGTGCTTGTGTAGGCTGGGTTTGAGCCGTTTTGGTCCTGTCTGGTTTTCTCTTGACAGTTAAGAGGGATTTGCATACTGTATACAACTTAAGCTGGACCTCAAGTGGGTTAGGCTGTTGTGGCCTGAAGTGAAATGGATATGTTGTTCGGCTGGTTTAATCCGCCCCTGGCGTTAGCAGAAACATTTTCGAGGAGAGAGACATGGTAAACGAAACATCTACGATTATTTGGTCCAAGATTGACGAAGCTCCAGCTTTGGCTACCTATGCACTGCTTCCGATCGTACAGAATTTTCTCAAGGGGTCAGGTGCCGCGGTCGAAACGCGGGACATCTCTTTGGCTGGGAGGATTATCGCTAGCTTCCCGGAGGGCCTGACTGAAGACCAGAAGGTTGCGGATTATCTAACTCAGCTGGGTGAACTTACTCAGGATCCCGCCGCTAATATCATCAAGCTGCCGAATGTCAGTGCTTCCATCCCTCAATTGCAGGCGGCTATCAAGGAATTGCAGGAGCAGGGTTATGCGATCCCGGACTATCCGGAAGAGCCTAAAACCGACGCTGAGAGGGCCCTGCAGGCCCGTTTCGCCAAGTGTCTGGGGAGTGCGGTTAATCCGGTACTGCGTGAGGGGAACTCTGATCGTCGGGCCGCGGCCTCGGTCAAGAAATTTGCTCAGTCAAACCCTCATCGTATGATGAAGCCCTGGCCAACCGGATCGAAGACCCGCGTGGCACACATGACCGAAAACGATTTCTACGCCAGGGAAACTTCGATTACCATCAAGGCTGCGACCACTGTCAGTTACGAGTTTGTTGGCAATGACGGCAGCGTCACCGTCCTGAAAAAAGACATGCCCGTACAGACCGGTGAAGTTCTTGATTCATCGTCCATCAATATCGCCGCTCTTAAAAAATTCTACGCCGAGCAGATTGAGGCTGCCAAGCAGGATGGCGTGCTGCTCTCACTACACCTCAAAGCGACCATGATGAAGATCTCCGATCCCTACATCTTCGGCAAGTGTGTTGAAGTCTACTATCAGGACGTGTTCGACAAATACGGTGATGTCTTCAAGGAACTGGGCGTTAATATCAGTAACGGTCTGGGCGATGTCTATGTGAAAATCCAGCGCCTTCCCGAAGCCAAAAAAGCCGAAATCGAAGCGGCCATCATGGACGTTTATGAAACTCGCCCCGCCCTGGCGATGGTCGACTCCCGTAAAGGGATTACAAACCTGCATGTCCCCAACGATGTAATCATCGACGCTTCGATGCCCGTAGTTGTACGTGACGGTGGCCAGATGTGGAATCTGCAGGACGAACTGCAGGACTGCATCGCCATGATTCCCGACCGCTGCTATGCCACCATCTACCAGACCTGTATTGCCGACTGTCAGAAGAACGGTCAGTTCGATCCGGCGACCATGGGTCATGTTTCCAACGTCGGTCTGATGGCCCAGAAAGCTGAAGAGTATGGCTCTCACGATAAAACGTTCTTCGCCCCCGGCAATGGCAAAATCCGCGTCGTCGATGCTTCCGGCGCGACCCTGCTCGAGCAGACCGTCGAAGAAGGCGATGTCTTCCGTGGCTGCCAGACCAAAGATGCTCCGATCAAGGACTGGGTTAAACTGGCCGTCAGTCGCGCCAAGGCGACCGGCGTTCCGACTGTTTTCTGGCTCGATCCAAAGCGTGGCCATGATGCTCAGATGATTAAAAAGGTCGAAGCCTACCTCAAGGACTTTGACACTGCTGGCTGCGACATCCGCATCATGACTCCGGATGCCGGGATGCAACTCGCCTGTGACCGGGTCAGAAAAGGTGAAGATACCGTTACCTGTACCGGCAATGCCCTGCGTGATTACCTGACTGACCTGTTCCCGATCGTCGAGCTGGGTACAAGTGCTCGGATGCTCTCGATTGTCCCCTTGTTGCAGGGTGGGGGCCTGTTCGAGACTGGTGCCGGTGGTTCAGCGCCCAAGCACGTCGAGCAATTCCTTAAAGAGGGTCACCTGCGCTGGGATTCCCTGGGAGAGTACTGCGCCCTGGTCCCTTCGCTTGAACATATCGCCAACAGAACCAAGAGCACCAAGGTGCAGTTGTTTGCCGATACCCTTGATGAGGGTGTGACCCAGTACCTGCAGAATTCCAAAGCCCCTTCACGTAAGGTGAATGAGATCGACAATCGTGGCAGTAGTTTCTATCTTGCCATGTATTGGGCTGAGGCTTTGGCTGCACAGACTCAGGATGCTGAATTGCAGGCACGTTTTGTCAAGGTTGCTGCCGAACTCAAGGAAAATGAGATCAAGATCAACGCGGAACTCCTTGCTGCTCAAGGTAAACCGGTGGATATCGGCGGTTACTATCAGCCTGACCTGACATTGGTTGAGAAGGCGATGCGTCCTAGCGCAACCTTGAACGCGATTATTGATGCAATGTAGTTAGTCGTTTTGCTGATTTAAAGCCCGCCTAACGGCGGGCTTTTTTGTGATCAAAGGGTCATTGTTAAGACAGATGAGGATAAAATTACTTCAAGGCGCAATGACGCTTGACAGTAAAAAATCGTTTGTATACTGTATACACTGTACGAGATTTTTGGATTGAATTTTGGTAAATAGGGAACATTCGTGCCTGCCAATTGATGCAGGCCAATTTATCTGTCTAAAGGAGAGAGAAAATGGCAAGACCAAAAATTGCTTTAATCGGTGGTGGTCAAATTGGTGGTGTTCTGGCTCAACTTTGCGCATTGCGTGAATTGGGTGATGTTGTCCTGTTTGATATTGTTGAGAACATGCCTCAGGGTAAAACTCTCGATATTGCAGAGGCTGCTCCGGTTGACGGATTCGATGTCAGTGTAACCGGCACCAATACTTACAAAGATATTGCTGGTGCCGATGTCGTTATCGTTACCGCTGGCCTGCCGCGTAAGCCTGGTATGAGCCGCGATGACCTGATTGGTGTTAACTCAAAAATCATGACCAGTGTCGCTGAAGGTATTCGTGATAACGCTCCCGATGCACACGTCATTATCATCTCCAATCCGCTTGATGCTATGGTTACCCTATGCCAAAAAGTAACGGGCTTCCCTTCAAAACGTGTCATGGGGCAGGCCGGTGTGCTTGATTCCGCACGTTTCCAAGCTTTCATTGCTTGGGAACTCGGTGTCTCGGTTAAAGATGTCAATGCCATGACTCTGGGTGGTCATGGAGATACCATGGTTCCTCTGGTTCGTTATGCTTCTGTCAATGGAATTCCGGTGATGGAACTTCTTGAACAAAAATACGGTAGTGCTGTCAAGGCCGAAGAGGTTATGACTGCTATGGTCGAGCGGACCAAGGCTGCTGGTGGCGAAGTTGTCAAGTTGCTGGGTAACGGGAGTGCTTTCTATAGCCCGGCTTCTTCGGCTGTTGCGATGGCAGAATCGATCCTCAAGGATCAGAAGCGTGTCCTGCCGGTTTGTGCTCTCCTGAATGGTGAGTTTGGTGTTGACGGTTTCTATGTCGGCGTCCCTTGTGTTCTCGGTTCTGAAGGCGTTGAAAAGATCATCGAGTTCAAACTTGATGCAACTGAGCAGGCTCTGATGGACAACTCTGTTGCTGCGGTTAAAGAACTTGTTGGTAGCATGGGTCTTTAAGCTGACCTGCTGTAATATGATATAAGAGGGGTAGCCAAGCGGCTACCCCTCTTATATGTAGTAAAACATTACAATATTTGAATTATTAGATTCATCTCTATTCTGTATGTGTATAGATATGAGTAGACACGCGGAGTCAACGGGGAACCCGTATGTAAATTTTTTCTGGCTTGGGTTCGCCGCTTGTGATAGGATTCCGCCGCTTTGTCCCATCTGCCGAAGAGCAGACCAAAACGTACTAAGGAGAAGGATACGAATGAGCGGTGCGAAAGCAGAAATAGAAATCATCGAGCGGTACTGCAAAGGATGCAGCATCTGTGTTGAGTTTTGCCCGACTAAGGTATTGGCGTTGGATGGTTTTGTCGTCAAGGTCGAGAATGCCGATGCCTGTATCGGTTGCATGCAATGCGAATTACGTTGCCCTGACTTTGCCATCAAAGTCCATAAGCTCTAATAGAGACAGGAGGTCAGTTCGTGGCTAAAAAAATAGCTCTTATGCAGGGCAATGAGGCGTGCGCTCAAGGTGCGCTCTATGCTGGCTGCAATTTTTTTGCAGGTTATCCGATTACTCCGTCGACTGAGGTCGCCGAGGTTATGTCGATCGAACTTCCCAAACGTGGTGGAACATTCATCCAGATGGAAGATGAGATTGGTGCAACTGCAGCGCAGATTGGCGCGGCTCTTACCGGCGCCAAGGCTCTTGATTCGACTTCGGGACCAGGGATGTCGCTTAAGCAGGAACTTATCGGCTATGCCTGTATCGCAGAAGTCCCTATTGTGATTGTCAATGTCCAGCGTGGTGGCCCATCAACGGGTATGCCGACCGGACCGAGCCAGTCTGATATGCAACAAGCCATGTGGGGAACTCATGGTGACCACGCTGCTATCGTTTTGACTCCGGCATCTTGTCAGGAAATTTACGAAGAGACAGTGCGCGCCTTTAATCTGGCTGAAAAATATCGTATGCCGGTACAGATTCAACTGGATGAGATCTGCGCCCACATGCGTGAGCGCGTTGAGTTCGCTGAACCTGGCGAGCTGGAGGTCATTGATCGCGAAGCTCCCTCGGTTCCGCCTGAAGAGTATCTTCCCTATGATGATACTAAAGGTATGGTTCCCCCGCTGGCATCTTTCGGTAGCGGTTACCGTTATCACGTCACCGGTCTGAATAAGGCTGCAGACGGATTTCCGACCACCAAAGCTGAACTGGTTGATGCTGAAGAGCGCCGTCAGATCAACAAGGTTATGTTTAATCTCGACGATATTCAGAAGAATGAAGAGTATCTGCTGGATGATGCCGAGGTTGTTCTTTTTGCATATGGTTCAACGAGCCGTAGTGCTCGTTATGCCGTTAATGAACTGCGTAAAGAAGGTGTTAAGGCTGGAATGTTCCGTCCCTTGACAATGTGGCCTTTCCCTGAAAAACGCGTGGCCGAACTGGCTGATCAAGCGAAAGCAATTGTCTGCCCGGAAATGAACCTGGGACAGATGGTGCGTGAGGTTGAGCGCGTCGCAAAAGGTAACTGTACTGTAGCCCATATCGGGCGTGTCGATGGTGAGCCGATCAATCCCGGCCAGATTATCGATCAGGTCAAGGAGGTTCTCTAATGGCTTACGATTACGAAAAATCACTACGTCCCGGCAAGTTGCCACATATCTGGTGCCCTGGTTGCGGTCATGGCATCATTATGAAGGGCCTGATCCGGGCGATGGACACCTGCGGGCTTGAAAAAAACAACACTGCGATTGTCTCGGGTATCGGTTGTGCCAGTCGTTTGCCTGGTTATTTTGACAACTGTACCCTGCACACTGCTCATGGTCGCGCTGCTGCATTTGCGACCGGCGTCAAGATGGCTAAGCCTGAAATGAATGTTATTGTCGTCGGTGGTGATGGTGATGGTACTGCTATCGGTGGTAATCACTTTATTCATGCCTGCCGCCGTAACATCGACATGACTTATCTGATCATGAACAACAATATCTATGGCATGACCGGTGGTCAGTTCTCACCTTGCACACCGACTGGGGCTAAGGCATCGACCACGGTTTATGGCAACCCTGATCCAACTTTTGACATTGCCAAGTTGGCGATTGGTGCCGGGGCGACTTTTGTTGCACGTGGCACTGCGTTTCACGCGGCGCAGATTGATAAATTGATTGCTGAAGGCATCAAGCATAAAGGTCTTGCCGTTATTGAAATCCTCGATGACTGCCCGACAACCTACGGACGTCGTAACAAGTTCCGTAGTGTCATTGAAATGATGAAGCGTCTCAAGGATATCGCTGTTCCTGTTGCAGCCGCAGCCAAGATGACCCCCGAGCAACTCGAAGGCAAGGTCTTGACCGGTGTGCTGCACAAGGAAGAACGTCCTGAGTACACAGAGGCATACGCTCAGGTCATCCAACGCGCTCAAGGCGTCTGATCCCACAAGGAGAATTGAATCATGGCTGAAAGATATGAACTCAGATTTTCCGGTGCTGGTGGTCAAGGTCTGATCACTGCTGGAATTATTCTGGCTGAAGCAGCTTCCATTGTTGAAGGAAAGTATGCTGTCCAGTCGCAAAGTTATGGCCCTGAGGCTCGTGGTGGCGCGTCCAAGGCAGAGGTTATAATTTCGGATAGCCCTATTGATTATCCGAAAGCAACAGTTGTCGATGCCTGTTTGGCAATGACTCAGGTTGCTGCTGATAAGTATGCTGTTGGGATCAAACCAGGTGGCCTGCTTTTAATTGATTCTGATTTTGTCAAAACTGTTCCACAAGGCGATTTCAAGGTTGTAAAGATTCCAATCATGCGAACCGCTAAAGAGGATGTTGGTCGTGAAATCGTCGCCAATGTTGTTGCTCTAGGTGCGATGATTGCGTTAACCGACGTTGTTTCACGAGAATCTGGTTTGAAGGCTGTGCTTGCCAAAGTACCTGAAGCTTTTCTTGAGTTGAATGAGAAGGCTTACAGTATTGGTTTTGATAAAGTTAAAGAAGCGCTGGGGGCATAATTTCTTTGTCTTTCAGATTATAGATTGTTATCATTTGGACCTGGCCTTGTGCCAGGTCTTTTTTTTATCTTTTATCTACATGAAAGGTGTTTAGTCATGAAAAACATGTTGTTTCTGCTGCTTATACTCATTGTTGCAGCGCCGGCGTTTGCGAATTCCCTGAAGGATGGGCCGGAGAAGTTGAGTTATGCCATTGGTATGAGTATTGGCACCGATCTGTTACGTCAGGACGTTGATCTTGATTTAGCAAAATTAGCAGAAGGTATTACTGCGACCTATAAAAATTCAGAGGCACTTTTAACTAAGGATGAGATGGTTAAGGTTCTGGTGGCTTACCAACAGAAAATGCAAAAAAAACAGCAAGCTAAAGCTGCCGAGGTTGCTGAAGGGAACCAGGCCGCTGGCAAGGCCTTCCTTGCGGAAAATGCCAAGAAAGATGGCGTAAAGACGACCGCGAGTGGCTTGCAATATGAGGTCTTGACTGTGGGCGATGGCGCGATCCCTAGTGTGTCAGATCAGGTTACCGTCAATTATCGTGGGTCTCTGGTTGACGGTACGGAGTTTGATAGTTCATATAAACGTGGGCAGCCTGCTACTTTTCAAGTTGGTGGTGTGATTCCTGGTTGGACGGAAGCGCTTCAGCTCATGAAGGAAGGATCCAAGCTTAAACTCACAATTCCGCCAGAGCTGGCCTATGGAGATCGTGGTGCACCACCAGTTATTGGTCCTGGAAGCACCCTGGTCTTTGAGGTGGAGTTGATTAAGGTCGTTAAGAATTAATAGCAGTATCAGTGCTTAAAATCTGAGGGCCTGCATCTTTGTGCAGGCCTTTTTTTATGTTCGGAGTTTTCTGCGGGTAAAAGCTGACTCAAGGGTAAAACCATTAAGCATACAATCAAGAGAAATTCAAACATAGTCGCCTCATTTCATTAGCACTGTTGCTGGGTGATGAGGGGAATATATTGTGGCAGAGTGTCACAATATGTCACTATTAGAAAATGCATTAATATTAGATAGATAAGACAGAATCTGACTTTGTTTATGCCGTCGGGAAGAGTGTTTATCTCCAGCGCAAAAGTTTGACAAGCAGGATATGGATCGTATACAGTATGCAATGTTTTTAAGGCTAGAGGCTCCTGATTGGATCACCGAAGGCTGGTTTCCCGGTTATTTAAATGCAGCATTTGCTGCGAACTTGATATGGAGAAGAGAGATGATAGAAGCCTATTTGAAGCATTCAGAAGAGCGTAACGCTCAAGGGATCCCGGCCTTGCCGCTGAGCCCGGAGCAGACATCTGGTTTGTGTGAGTTGTTGCAGAATCCACCAGCCGGAAAAGAAGACTTATTGATGAATCTTTTCACCGAGCGGATTTCTCCCGGTGTTGATCCCGCTGCAGAAGTTAAGGCTGGTTTTTTGGCAGAGATTCTGGCCGGTGCCAAGAGCTCCCCGCTCATCAATAAAATCAATGCAGTGAAAATCCTTGGCACCATGATCGGTGGTTACAATGTTCAGCCATTGATCTCGTCACTCGGTGATGCTGCTCTGGCCGATGAGGCTGCAGCGGCGCTGTCAGGCATGACCTATGTTTATGACGCTGCGGCTCAGGTCATTGAATTGTCCAAAAACAATGCTGCGGCGAAGAAAGTCGTTGAAAGCTGGGCTGCTGCTGAATGGTTTACCAATAAGCCTGAACTGGCTGAGACCATTAAGGTCAAGGTGTTCAAGGTCGAAGGTGAGATCAATACTGATGATTTTTCACCTGCCGGTGATGCCTGGAGTCGTCCCGATATCCCCCTGCACGCTCTGGCTATGGGCAAGAGCCGTTTCCCCGGCGGCATCGAGGAGATCGCCAAGTGGCGAGCAGAAGGTCACCAGGTTGCTTTTGTCGGTGATGTCGTCGGTACCGGTTCTTCACGCAAGTCGGCATGTAATAGCGTACTCTGGTGCATTGGTGATGACATCCCGGCGGTACCGAACAAGCGCCGTGGCGGCGTGATCATCGGTGGAGTTATTGCGCCGATCTTCTTTAATACTGCACAGGATTCAGGCACCCTGCCTCTGCGGATGGATGTCTCTAACTTGAATATGGGTGATGTTATTATCATCGATACCGTGAAGGGCGAAGTGACCAACGAAGCTGGAGCAGTGGTTTCGACCTTCGAAATCAAGCCAGATACGGTTTCCGATGAATTCCGTGCTGGTGGGCGGATTCCGCTGATTATCGGTTGTGCAGTAACCAAGGAAGCTCGTGAAGCCCTAGGCCTCAGTGAATCCGATATTTTCGCTCAGGCAGCAAATCCCACGCCCAAGGCTGATCAGGGCTACACTCAGGCACAGAAGATGGTTGGTCGCGCCTGTGGTGTTGATGGCGTTTTGCCCGGGTCTTCTTGCTCTCCAATCATGACCACCGTCGGTTCTCAGGATACCACTGGTCCGATGACCGCGGATGAAATCAAGGAGTTGGCTTGCTTGCGCTTCAAGTCGCCGATGGTTATGCAGTCGTTCTGTCATACTGCGGCTTATCCTAAGCCGGCTGATGTTAAGATGCATGCTAACCTGCCGAAATTTATTGCTGATCGTGCCGGGGTTCCATTACGCCCGGGCGACGGCGTTATCCACAGCTGGCTGAATCGTCTGCTGGTTCCTGATACTGTCGGTACTGGTGGTGATTCACATACCCGTTTCCCGATCGGTATCAGCTTCCCGGCAGGTTCCGGGTTGATTGCTTTTGCTGCCGCTATTGGTTTCATGCCGCTCGATATGCCTGAGTCGGTTCTGGTGCGCTTCAAGGGTGAGTTTAACGAAGGGATCACTTTACGTGATGCCGTCAATGCGATCCCTTACTGGGCGATCAAGCAGGGTCTTATGACTGTGCCCAAGAAAAACAAAATCAACATCTTCAACGGTCGTATTCTGGAGATGGAAGGTCTGCCGAATCTGTCTGTAGAGCAGGCGTTTGAATTGACGGATGCCGCTGCCGAGCGCAGTGCCGCCGCCGGTTGTATCAAACTCTCTGAAGAGAGTGTCTGTACATATCTGCGCTCCAATGTTGCGCTGATGAAGAAGATGATCGAAGAAGGTTATCAGGATGCCGAGACCTTGCAGGGTCGGATTGATGCCGTCAACGCGTGGCTGAAGAATCCGAAACTGATTGAAGCCGATGCTAACGCTGAGTATGCTGCGGTCATCGAAATTGATCTGGCTGAGATTACTGAGCCAATTCTAGCGTGTCCAAATGATCCAGATGACGTCAAGCTGCTCTCCGACATCCAGGGGACTCCGATTCATGACATCTTCCTTGGGTCCTGCATGACTAACATCGGACATTTCCGCGCTGCTGCTGAAATCTGGCGCGGTGAAAAATTCAACCCCAATGTCCGCACCTGGGTGTGCCCACCCACCCGGATGGACCAAGCCAAACTCAAGGAAGAAGCGGTTTTTTCGGTTTTCAGTGCTATGGGTGCGCGTCTCGAAATTGCCGGTTGCTCGCTCTGTATGGGTAACCAGGCGAGGGTTCCTGATGGAGTCAATATGTTCTCTACTAGCACCCGTAACTTCGATGATCGGATCGGTAACGGGGCTCAGGTCTATCTTGGCAGTGCTGAGCTTGGCGCCGTGGTTTCAACTCTGGGCAAACTGCCGACGCCGGCCGAGTATTTGGCCGTTTACAAGGAGAAGGTTGCGCCCAAGGCTCAAACGATCTATCAGTACCTGCAGTTTGATGAAATGGACGGTTACGAAAAAACTGTCTGATTGAATTTATAAACACCAAAAAATAAAAAGGCCGCCTCAAAAAGAGGTGGCCTTTTTATTTCTTCGTCTTACGTTTAATCCAGAGATGGAACAGGGTCGCACAGAAACCCAGTAGAATTATCAGCCCAAGGCGGCTACTCAGATCACTGGCGCGTTGCCAACTCTCCCCTCCCAGATAACCAATTCCAGGGTAGGCTACTCCCCAGAGAACGGCATTTAGCAGAGAAGACCTGCAGAAAAAACCTGCTTGCATGCGCGACATTCCAGCGAGGAAGGGGATTGTCCCGCGGATAGGACCCAGGAATCTGGCATAAAAAAGACTCTTCCCTCCATGCTCCATCAGGAAAATTTCAGCTTTCTGGATGCTTTGTTGCTGTTTGAGCAACCAGGGCGTTGTCAGTACCCTCTGCCCAATGCGCGCGCCTAGGCCATAGCTTAAAAAATCACCCAGAAAGGCTCCCGTTGCGCTGAACAAAATAAGCGTCGTAAGTTCCCCCTTGCCATGCGCTGACAGGAATCCTGCGAGAATAATCAGGGTGCTACCGGGCATGACTAGGCCGAGAAGCGGGATAGATTCGATAAATGCAACCAGGAAAATTAAAGTGAGGTAGAGCCTTCCACTTGGAAGGATTGTGATCAGTTGTTGCATCCAATCTTCCATTACTCAGCCTTCAGCACTCTGTTCAGGTTCAAAAAGTCTCTGCCAATTATCGAAAATCTCACCTTTATTTCCCCCGTAGCGGATTAGTCCTTGTCTGACCTCGAGAGGACTCTTCTCTTGGCCATGCTCACGACTGTTTTTAGAAAAAAAGAGATCGGCATAGCAAATAATTTTTTCTTCAATAGTCTCTGGTCGCATATCGCGGATTGGCAAAGGAAGGTTCTGTGCGATTATCTCCTTTGCCGTTAGCCCTACGCCTGTGTGCCGTTCACAGACTCTTGCGTGGTGTGGCAGGCCTTCCTTTTGCAGAATATCATGCCCGATAATGCCGTGTGCCAAGTAGGGCGATTCGCCTGAACAGTGAAGATCGGGCGCATAGGTGCGGATTATGCCGATATCATGCAGCATCGCAGCCTCTGTGATGAATGCAATGTCAATCGCTTCTCTTCTGAGTTGTCGGCGAGCAATACTTAACGCTTTACGCGCGACCATACGGCTATGCTCAAGTAATAATTGGTGAGCTGCAGGAAAACTTTGATAGTACTTTCTGATCAGATTCGCCGTGTGCAGGTGGGTCATGTCGGGCGTCTCCTTGAGGCAGTCAATTAGGCAATATAGCGAAGCTGGAGAATACTTTTTCGATAGTGGGTAAAAGTTTTTCGCTGCGGGTTAAGGCTATTTTACTGGTGATGACATAGGTGCGATTTTGACTCATTATGGCGAGTAGAATGATCTTTTCGAGGTTGTCTTCACTCTCCCAGCGTAAGACCTGGCCCACAGAGTGCTGTATGCTTTTTGATATCTTTCCATTGAGTCTAAAAGGATCGTTGTCGAGTTTCGCCACGTATTCATGAAGAGAAAATGTGTCTTGAATGCTGACTTGGAAGTCGTCTTTTGCCGCCCCAGAGTTGTTTATCAGCCATTTGACAGTGTTTGTTTGATACTGGGGAGAAGAAACGGGTATTCTCTGACGTTTCCATGCGGAAGGAACGACGAGCGAGAATCCTTGTTTAAAGTCAATATAGGCCTCTTCATCAAGCCCGGATGATGTTTTTTTGTTTCCTGGCGAGGCGCAGCCAAGCGTTGTTGTGATGATAATCACACAAGCGAACAGGCTGAGCCGCTGGTAGAGTTTTGCTAGGAGGTTCACGTTGTCATCCTTGCGTATTGCGGTTATGGAAGAGCGACATTGCGAGAATAGCAGTTGCCTTAGGCTGACTCCAATCATTTTTGATATTTAATGGGTATGATTACCGCACGATTATTTTTTTATTTTGTGTGTATCGCTTTACTGCTAATATTACGAAATGTTTAACTTTTCGCGTTATCTTGTCTCTAAACTGTAGGTTTATAAATATGGAAGTTTTCAACGCAGTCGAGTCAATTGGTGGTCTGGAGCAGGGAACTGCAGTCGCTATTGGGAACTTTGACGGAATTCACCTTGGCCATCGAGATATTTTTCGCACTCTGGTGCACCGTAGCCGTGAGCTAAACGTCAAATCCCTGGTTTATACCTTTGAGCCTCACCCTCTGAAGGTTCTTGCTCCTGATCGTGCACCACGTTTACTCAATACCCCAACTGAAAAAGTACGGTTGATCTCCGCTTCCAATATCGACATTCTTGTGTGTGTTCCATTTTCGGTCGCACTCGCCGCTTGTGAAGCTGAAGATTTTGTGCGCGAGGTGCTGGTCAAACAGTTACACGTTAAAGCGATTGTGGTTGGCTATGATTATGCTTTTGGGCGGGACCGCAAAGGGACGGGTGATTTTCTAATTGCCCAAGGTGAACAACATGGTTTTAGTGTAGATGTCCTGCAGCCTCTCGGTGCCGATGGGATGCCGTACAGTTCCAGTCGGATTCGTGAACTGCTAGATGCAGGTTGCGTTGCGAAGATGCCTCAGTTGTTGGGACGACACTACACGCTGGCAGGAACGGTTGTTAGTGGAGAAAAACGAGGTCGTACGATTGGTTTTCCGACAGCCAATCTATTGACCCAGAAGGAACAACTCCCAGTGTCAGGCATTTATGCCGTGATCGTACGTCTTGATGGCGTTGAATATCAGGGATTAGTCAATCTTGGTCGTCGACCCACTTTTGGCCCGGGCGAAGAGACGATTGAAGTCTTTTTGCTTGATTTTAAAGGGGACCTCTATGGCAAAGAGTTGCGCCTCTATTTTGTCGCGCGCCTGCGCGAAGAGAAATTTTTTGACAATACGGAGAGTTTGGGTGCTGCGATTAACCAGGATGTTGCCGATGGCCGTCGTCTCCTAAGTGGTGTGAAAATAATTCAGTATGAAGAATATCTGGCGGACCTAATATGATGATTGAGGCTAGTGGGAAATCGAGGGTATATGGAATTTTTGGTGATCCGGTTTCACATTCCCTCTCCCCTGTCATGCAAAATGCCGCATTCAGGTCAGCGGGACTTGATGCGGTCTATGTTCCCTTCCATGTGACCCCTGAAAATTTGAACTCTGCAGTTGAAGGGCTTCGTGCTTTGCAAATTGGTGGAGTGAACATTACCTTGCCCCATAAGCAGAATATTATTCCTTTGTTAGACCAGGTCGATGCTGATGCTGTCTTGATTGGAGCCGTCAATACTGTTGTGCGTTGCGGAGCAGACTTAGTTGGTTATAACACCGATGGCCTTGGTTTTATTCGGTCACTACAAGAGGATCTAGGGTTTACTCCCCGTGGCAAAAGCACTCTTTTATTAGGGGCCGGAGGTGCATGCCGCGCGGCAGCGGTGGCATTGTTACGCTCCGGTGTTGACGAACTCAGTATCGTGAACCGTAGCGAGGAGCGTGCTCGTTTGCTGGCTGACAGGATATCATCGGTTTTTCCGGAGCAGAGAATCAATGTCTATAACTTCAGCGATTCCGCTTTTCTGGATAAACTGAACAGCGCAGATCTGGTCGCCAATACCACCTCTATTGGTCTTAAGGGTGAAGAAATTCCATTCTTTCCCCTGTCAAAGATTAAAGCTAGTGCATCTATCTATGATATGGTATATTCACCCGCTGAAACTCCCTTTGTGGCTGCGGCCAGAGCGCGCGGACTTGCTGCTGCTGACGGTCTTGGGATGCTGGCCGGGCAAGGAGAGGAAGCTTTTTATCTGTGGTTTGATATTCGGCCTGAAATCGGGCTGATGAAAAATTGCCTGCAGCACATGCGTTTAAGACAAAATTCCTAACGGAGGGGCAGGACAGCAATGAGTGTAAATCGCCTAGGGGAACTTCTAGTTCGGAATCAACTGATCACCGATGATCAGTTGAAAAGGGCACTAGATGAGCAAAAAAAAGAGGGGACAAGGCTGGGCGCTGCCTTGATCAAGCTGGGTTACATTCAAGAGGCCGACCTGGCGACTTTTTTATCCAAGCATTACGGTGTTCCCTCGATCAATCTCTCTGAATTTGATGTTGAGCCGGCGGTTATTGAAACTGTGCCTGCCGAAGTTGCTCAAAAATATCAGATGATTCCCATAAATCGCGCTGGGGCTACCTTGATCGTCGCGATGGCTGATCCATCAAATATCTTTGCCATCGATGATATTAAGTTCATGACAGGGTACAACGTAGAGGTTGTCGTTGCTTCCGAGGCTGCAATCAAAGAGGCCATCGATAAGTATTACGACCAGAGTTCTTCGCTGGCTGATGTCATGGGCGATCTGGAAAACTACGATGATTTGGAGCTCATTGAAGATTCTGACCTTGAAGATTCTGGTTCTCTTGAAAAAGCGAGTGAAGATGCCCCAGTCGTCAAGTTGGTCAACTTGATTCTGACAGATGCAATTAAGAAGAAAGCTTCTGATATCCATATCGAACCCTATGAGCATATCTTTAGGGTACGCTACCGTATTGACGGGGTGCTCTATGAGGTTATGAAGCCACCCAAAAAGTTGAAAAACGCGATCACCTCACGGATTAAAATTATGGCGACTATGGATATCGCCGAGCGACGCCTGCCCCAGGATGGCCGGATTAAAATCAAGATGGGCCGAGGTGTGGAAATGGATTACCGAGTCAACTGCTTACCGACCCTGTTCGGCGAAAAAGTTGTTTTGCGATTGCTCGATAAAAGTAACCTGCAGTTGGATATGACCAAACTTGGTTATGAGCCGGAGGCGCTTGCACATTTCAAAAAAGAGATTCATAAGCCATTCGGAATGGTGTTGGTTACCGGGCCAACCGGAAGCGGGAAAACGGTTTCACTTTATTCTGCGTTATCAGAACTGAATAAAGTCAGTGAGAACATTTCAACCGCTGAAGATCCGGTCGAATTTAACTTCGCCGGGATCAATCAGGTTCAGATGCATGAAGAGATCGGGCTCAATTTTGCGGCGGCATTGCGTGCTTTTTTGCGTCAAGATCCCGATATTATTATGATAGGCGAAATTCGAGACTTTGAGACAGCTGAAATCGGTGTAAAGGCCGCGCTCACTGGCCATATGGTTCTATCCACGCTTCACACCAACGACGCGCCGAGTACTATCAATCGTTTGCTGAATATGGGGATCGAGCCGTTCCTTGTCTCTTCAGCGGTTAACCTTATCTCTGCCCAGCGTCTTGGCCGTCGGGTTTGTTCTGAGTGTAAGGAGCCGGAAGAGCTTTCGAACGATGCCCTGGCCGCGGCAGGTGTCCCCGCCGACAAAGTTGGGTCATTTGTGACTTATAAGGGACGTGGTTGTCCTGTTTGCAACGATACCGGATACAAGGGTCGCATCGGCATCTATCAGGTTATGCCGATGTTTGAAGAGATTAAAGAGATGGTTCTGTCTGGGGCTAACACTGCGGAGATTAAGCAGGAATCGATGCGCCTTGGGGTTAAGACGATGAGGCAATCAGCCCTGACCAAGTTTATAGAAGGGGTAACGACCTTAGAGGAAGTTTTGCGTTGCACGGTAGGCGATGATTAATTAGCGGTAGTCTAAATATATTGTCGGCACAGCTGTTCAGGTTAGTCTCGAATCATTCTGCTTAGTCACTGAGAGAATATACCTCATGCTTAATATGCACCAGTTGTTGAAAACTATGATTGAAAAAGGGGCTTCGGACCTACATCTCTCTACAGGCTCGGCCCCCCTGATTCGGATTGATGGGCAGATGGTGGTTTTAAAGACCGAGTCATTGTCTCCTGCCGAAACCAAGAAGCTCTGTTACAGCGTTTTGACCGATGCGCAAAAGAGAAATTTTGAAGAAGAGAATGAATTGGATCTCTCCTTCGGGGTTAAGGGTCTCTCCCGTTTTCGGGGTAACGTTTTTATGCAACGAGGAGCTGTTGCTGGTGCCTTTCGTGCGATTCCCTTTGAGATTAAGGGTTTCGACGAACTTGGCTTGCCAGCGGTAGTCAAGACCATGTCGCAAAAGCCTCGAGGGCTTATCCTGGTGACAGGTCCGACCGGGAGTGGAAAGTCAACGACTCTTGCTGCGATTATTGATGCAATTAACTGTGAACGTGCAGAACATATCATCACCATTGAAGACCCCATCGAATATCTGCATCCCCACAAGAAATGCCTGGTCAACCAGCGAGAAGTCGGTGCTGACACTCAGAGTTTTAAGAAGGCGCTTAAATATATTCTTAGACAGGATCCTGACGTCGTTCTGCTTGGGGAGTTGCGCGATATTGAGACGATTGAGGCGGCCCTGACTATCGCGGAAACTGGTCACCTCTGCTTAGCGACATTGCACACGAATGGTTGCGTACAGACGATCAACCGGGTTGTTGATGTCTTTCCGACAAATCAACAGTCTCAGGTCAGGACTCAACTCTCGTTTGTCTTGGAAGGAGTGCTCTCTCAGGCTCTGATCAAGAGTGCGACCGGTTCAGGGCGAGAGATGGCCCTTGAAGTGATGGTCCCAAATCCGGCGATTCGTAATCTTATTCGTGAAGACAAGATCCATCAAATTTATTCCCAGATGCAGATCGGTCAAGACAAGTTCGGTATGCAGACCATGAACCAGACCTTGTTTATGCTGGCTCATAATAGAAAAATAACACAAGATGATGCGATGTCCCGATCTTCAGATATTGAGGAACTCAAGCAGATGTTCGCCAATCCTGCGGCTATTCTGCGTCGACAGCAAGCGATGTCACCATCAGGTTCCGGGCATTAAATACGAAGTACTTTTTTAGCGATTTCGAGAGAGGTGGATCAATGGCTAAGTTCTCCTGGAGTGGGCATTCTCGCGACGGAAAGAATGTAAAAGGTGTCATGGAGGCAACCAGTGAGGGGGCTGTTTCAGCTATGTTGCGTCGACAGGGAGTACTCCCTGGTCGGATCAAGCAGCGTGGTGGTGGCCTTGATATGGATATCAAGATCCCAGGATTTGAGCAAAAGGTCACGACTAAAGATCTCGTCGTTTTTACGCGTCAGTTTGCTACGATGATTGATGCTGGGCTTCCTTTGGTTCAATGCCTTGATATTCTTTCGAGTCAGCAAGAAAATAAAACATTAAAAGCTGCACTGCTTCAGATTAAAGGAGATGTTGAGTCTGGCTCGACGTTTGCCGATGCTTTAGGTAAGCACCATAAGATTTTTAATGAGCTGTATGTGAACTTGGTAGCGGCAGGTGAGATCGGCGGTATTCTCGATACGATCTTGAACCGCCTGGCGGCATACATCGAAAAGTCTCTCAAGTTGAAGAAACAGGTCAAGAGTGCCATGACCTATCCGATTACTATCATTAGTATTGCGTTTGTTGTCATTGCGGTCATTCTGATTTTTGTTATCCCATCCTTTGAAAAAATGTTTGCAGATTTTGGCGGAGAACTCCCGCTACCCACCCAGATTGTTATTAATATTAGCAATATTATTCAGAACTACATCCTTGCAATTATTGTTGGGATTGTTGCTACAATCGCAGGGGTTAAAAAGATATACTCAACTGGAAAAGGGCGTGAAGTCATAGATAAATATGCCCTAAAAGCCCCGGTTTTTGGCATTCTTATCCGCAAGGTTGCCGTTGCCAAATTCTCTCGTACCATGTCGACCATGATTTCTAGCGGCGTCCCAATTCTTGATGGTTTATTGATCGTTGAGAAGACTGCTGGGAATAGGACAGTAGAAAAAGCGATTGCAAGAGTGCGTGATAGTATCAGTGAGGGTAAGACCATTGCGGAGCCCCTCAAGGAATCAGGAGTTTTTCCTCCGATGGTCTGTCAGATGATCGAAGTTGGTGAGCAGGCAGGTGCCCTTGATGCGATGCTCACTAAAATTGCCGATTTTTATGATGACGAGGTCGACGATGCTGTTGGTAACTTGACCGCAATGATGGAGCCCCTGCTTATGCTGTTTCTAGGGACTACTGTTGGTGGCTTGGTCATAGCTATGTACCTGCCGATATTCAAATTAGCGGGTGCTGCCGGCGGTTGATGACCGAACAGAGACATCTATTTTCCGGGCAGAGCCTTGACCGCCGTAGCTTAGCTTGGTTCCTCGCGTTTCGCGTAGCAATCATTACAATTTTTCTAGGTGGCACGGCTGGTTTTTTTCTGAGTGGAAAGATGGGGGGCGATGTTGCTCCGCATCTTTTCCTGTTGTTGGCTCTTTCTTATCTCCAGGCCCTTATCTCTGCCTTGGTCCTCTCCTGGGTCAAACGGTTTCGGTTTTTTGCCCAAATTCAGCTTTTTTGGGACCTCCTCTTTGTCACCTCAATTATTGTGATTACGGGCGGCATTGAGAGCGCCTTTTCCTTTGTTTACTTGTTAGTCATCATTTCGGGCAGCTTTTTGCTTACCCGTCGGCAGACGATCTATATCGCCGGAACCGCCGCAATATTGTATGGGGGACTTCTTGACCTCCAGTATTTCGGTTATCTGCAGAACATGCTGGGGGAAACCTCCAGGGTTTCATGGACCTATCTCTATTCAGTGTTTGTGCACGTTATCGCTTTTTTACTGACCGGATTTCTGAGCGGCACCCTTGCGGAAAGGTGGCGTTCCAGTGAAGCAGAGCTACAACGAAAAAGTATCGATTATGAAGAACTTGAGCGCCTCAGCCGCACGATCCTTTCGCATATCAGCAGTGGTCTGATGATCATCAATCGGCGCGGACGGATAAGATCTTTTAATAAGGCAGCATCCGATATTACTGGCTACCGGCTCGAAGAGGTCTATGACCACGATGTCTCCGATCTTTTTGCCGGATTGCCGGTTATTGATGCTTCCGGTTTCAGACTTGTGTCTCGATCAGAAGCAGTTATTGAGAACAAAAAAGAAGATAAAGTCACCCTCGGCTTTGCGACAACTCTGATCAAGGATTATCACGAAACCGATGTGGCATTGTTGGTGACTTTTCAGGATCTGACCCAGCTGAAAAAGACTGAAGTTCAGCTTCAGCGAGCAGACCGGCTGGCGGCTGTCGGACGACTTGCTTCGGGGATGGCTCATGAGATACGCAACCCTCTGGCTTCAATCAGTGGATCAGTGCAATTGTTGCTTGAGGGAGCCCAGCTGTCGGATGAAGACAGCCGACTGATGGGGATTGTTTTGCGCGAGACCGATCGCTTATCGAAGTTGTTGACCGATTTTTTGGTTTTTGCCAACCCCAGACCCCCAGAAAATGTGCGTTTCAAAATCATCGAATTGTTTTCCGAGTTAAAGAATATTCTTGCCGCAGATCAAAGGTTCAAGGGGGTTGCACTCGAATTTGACTGCCCTGCTACCGCGACCCTGAATGCCGACAGAAACATGTTACGCCAATCTCTGTGGAATTTGTTGATTAACGCGACCGATGCTATGAGTGGTGTCGGGACGCTAAAACTTTCTTTCGTAGATGATTTAAAATTGCTGTCTGTTGAAGATAGTGGCCCAGGGATCGATCCGAAAATTTGCCTGACTATTTTTGATCCGTTTTTTTCGACCAAAGAGAAGGGGACTGGCCTTGGTTTGGCGACGGTATTCTCGATTATGCAGGCTCATGGCGGTCGAGTAGAGCTGGCTGAAAGCCAACTTGGTGGTGCAGCTTTCCATCTCTATTTTTAATATTTAGGTGTTGAGTGCCACCACATCGATTACTAAAATATGTGCCAGTACATCGATAACAAATGTTCTCTGACAACCGAATAGTAGTCACGTAAATCTATGAACACCTAATTCTACTGGGGGGTGTTCATGGACAATGAAATCAAGAAATTCCGGGTTCTGGCTGTTCAACGTTTTAGGACTGGTGAAAGCCCTGAAGCGATTTGCGCTTCTCTCGGAAAATCAAAATTTTGGCTCTACAAATGGGTTAAGCGACACAGTGAAGATGATCCTTTTTGGTTTGAAGATCGTTCCCGCAAACCACTATCAACGCCACGTCGCACACCGGCCGAGATTGAGGAGATCGTCAAGTTTGTGCGTTTGAATCTCTACAATCAGGATCTGTTCTGTGGTGCGCAGGCCATTCTATGGGAATTGGAAGACCTTGGCGTATCACCGTTGCCTTCCCTGCGCACAATCAATCGGATTCTCAAACGTAATGATCTGACTCATCGCAGAACCGGTAAGTATGAACCGAAGGGAACTCCTTATCCCAAACTTCCGTCGCTGCTGCCGAACCAAACCCATCAGATGGATATGGTTGGTCCATGTTATTTGACCGGTCCGATCCGTTTCTATGGGCTCAACGTGATCGATACGGCAACAGTACGCTGTGGGCTGCACTCCTCGTTATCAAAGTCTGGACAAGACGTTCTGGTCGGAACCTGGGACATCTGGTCTCGCCTAGGAATCCCAGACAACCTCCAGGTTGATAACGCCATGTCTTTCCTTGGCAGCCCGAGGTATCCGCGAGCATTGAGCCAGTTTGTCCGTCTTTGCCTGCGACATGACGTCGAGCCTTGGTTTGTTCCCATGGCCGAGCCGTGGCGTAACGGAAACATCGAGCAGTTTAATGATCATTATCAACAGAAGTTTCTCCGCAAGGTGATCATGACCACGACCGATGAGCTGGCTGCCGGAACAATGGCCTTTGAACAACGGCACAACAGCTCCTACCGCTACAGCAAAATCGGCGGGAAGACGCCCATCAAGGCACTTTCTGGGAGCAAGGCAACTCTGAGATTCCCGAATCCAGACGACAAACTCCATCCGCGATTGGAGAAACCAGAAACAGGCCGCTACCATTTGGTTCGTCTGATTCGCAGCGATCTCAAGCTCAACATTCTCGGTGAACTGTTCTCCGTTCCGCCGGAAGTAAAGCTCGAATATGTGGTGGCTACTATCGATGTCAAAGAGCAAAGGCTAAAACTCTATCTGGATAAAACCCAGGTCGAAGAATTTGACTACAAACTCAGATAAACTGTGTTGAGTGTCAGCGATGTTGTGGCACTAAAATTCGTTAGCGATGTCCTGGCACTCAACATTTAGGAATTAAGGTATGGCTGAAAGAAAAAAACAGGTTCTGGTTGTCGACGATGAGGCCAGTATGCGGGAAATGCTAGGAATCATGCTGCGCCGCGACGGTTTTGAGGTTGTAGAGGCGGCCGATGGGCGGCAGGGTGTTGAACTTTTCATGCAAGCTGATTTCGATCTGGTGATCAGTGATATTCGTATGCCACATAAGAGCGGGATCGAGCTGCTGCGTGAAATCAAGCAACACTCAACTGACGTGCTCGTCATTATGATGACAGCCTTCTCGACTACTGAAGAAGCCGTTGAAGCGATGAAACTGGGTGCTTATGACTATATTACCAAGCCATTCAAGAATGATGAAGTCCGTCTCGTTATCGCCAAGGCTCTCGAAAAATCGAGTCTTAAACGTGAAAATACGGCCTTAAAGGCGGCCTTGGGAGAGCGTTACTCCTTCTCAAATCTGATTGGTAAAAGTCCTATAATGCAGCAACTTTACGCGATGATTGAGCGTGTTTCAGCTAGTCAGGCCAATATTCTGATCGGCGGTGAGAGTGGCACCGGAAAAGAACTGGTAGCACGCGCCATGCACTTTAACAGCCCACGTAAATCAGGGCCCTTTGTTCCGGTTAATTGCGCGGCGATTCCTGAAAATTTGATCGAGAGCGAACTTTTCGGTCATGAAAAAGGTGCTTTTACCGGTGCGGAACGTAAGAAGATGGGACTCTTCGAAACGGCAAATGGTGGCACTCTGTTTCTGGATGAGATTGGTGACCTTCCGCAGAGCATGCAGGTTAAGTTGCTCCGTATTCTGCAAGAAAGGGAATTCCGTCGGGTCGGCGGCACTCAGGATCATCCTCTCGATATCCGGCTCGTCGCGGCGACCAACAAGGATCTTGAAGTTGAGGTCAGCGAGGGCAGGTTTCGTGAGGATCTTTTCTATCGTCTTAATGTCGTGCGGGTTGATCTGCCGCCACTGAGAGAGCGGCGTGAAGATATCCCGCTGTTGCTTGATTATTTCTACGCTAAGCAGACCGGCCAAAAACACCTGCCAATCAGTCAGGACGCTCTTGATTGTTTGTTCCGTTATCTGTGGCCTGGGAATATTCGTGAGCTAGAAAACCTCGTCGAGCGTTGTCTCGCTTTGGGCTGGAATCGGGAGCTGACACTCGACTGTTTACCGGCTCAACTACTCGGTAAAAAATCGACCACCTTACAATTGCTTGATGATATTCCTGAAGAAGGTTTTGATTTGGAGGCTTATCTGGGTGACATCGAGCGTTCCCTGTTGCTGAATGCCCTCGAGAAATGCCGAGGAGTCAAAAAGGCAACTGCCAAACTTCTCGGCATCAGTTTCCGTTCCATCCGCTATCGCTTGACCAAGTTTGGTATTGATTCAGGAGACGATGATGAAGAGTGATGGTGACAATTTTTGTCAGTCTGGGGTGACATTAATTGTCTCTACAACTGGCGGGCTTAGTTCTGTTCATGTGTTGCGTTCTGCTATTGTTCTCTAAGTTGCTGATATATCGTGATCAATTGTGATTCTTTAGATTTTTTAAATTTTGGTATATCACTTGCTATAACGATATGCTGTGAGAACATCCAATCAACATCAAAGTATTATTTTTGGCTTTGGTATTTTTTTGAACTGTCGGTTCATCTGCCTCGCAGGTACTGGCAAAACTTACAACCCTAAAAAAGGAGTACACTGTTATGTTGAGTAAATTCCGCAAGTCAGAAGAGGGCTTCACCCTGATCGAGCTGTTGATCGTTGTTGCGATCATCGGTATTTTGGCCGCTATCGCTATTCCTCAGTTCTCTTCCTATCGTCAGCGTGCCTATAACTCTGCTGCGACCTCTGACATTGTTAATCTTGCCAAGTCAGAAACCACCTTTATGGATGACTGGCAGGTTTTTGGTTCTAGCCAGAATGCTGCCGTTGTTACTACGCCAGCCGGTGTTGTTTTGCTAGGACCTGGTACTGTCGCTATTCCTAACGGTATCGGTGGTGGTGTTGCTGCTAATTGGGTACAGATTCCTCTTAGTAACGGTGTCTCTATGGTCGTTAATGTTGATGCAGCTGGTTCCAGTTTTATCGCTGCGTCCAAGCACTTTCAGGGCAACACTTTCTATGGTGCCGACAGTGACGTGACCGCAACCTTTAGAAGTACTGCTGCGGCTCCGGCTGTCCCTCTGGTAGGCGCAGTTCTGGTTGCTGGAGATTGCCCTGCGTCAGTCGCTGGAGCTGACGATCTGGTCGCTTTTACACCGACCAATGGTACTGTCTTTAGCCCAATGTAAACTATTTCAGGTAGCTTATACAAAGGGCTGGCTATCGCCGGCCCTTTGTTTTTAAGGCTATTGGGGGCGCCGTAACCTCTCTTTTCCTTTGTGGTGGATGCTATGATTCAGGCTAGTGTGAAAAGTAATGCAGGCTTCACCCTGATTGAGTTGCTAATTGTTGTCGCAATCATTGGGATTCTAGCTGCAATCGCTATTCCTCAGTTTAATTCTTACCGTCAACGAGCATTTAACACTGCAGCAATTTCTGATCTCGTTACTTTGGCCAAATCAGAGACTTCCTATATGAGTGACTATGGTCGCTACGCTTTTGCCGCCGGGGTTTTGGTTGGGCCTTCTGGGGCCGGGACGACCATTGCTGATGGTGTGAATCCCCCAATACAAATCCCACTTAGTAATTCTATTAGGTTGGTTGTGCTTAATGGCCTTAACGGGTCCAGCTATAATGCCGTTGCTAAACATTTTATGGGTAATCGCTACTATGGTTACGATAGCGATTTGACCGCTATCTTTAGTGACCTTGGCAACGGAATCGTCCCCCTTGCGGGCGTACCCACTGTTTTGGCAGACTGTCCACCACCTGTTGGACAATCTGATGATTTTACTGGTAATGCTGCCTCAGTCGGTGGTGGGGCCTGGAATCCTTTGTGATTGCTGTTTCCGCTTGCATGATTAATGATCTGTCCCTGCCTCTAAAGACGTACTAAAAAGTATTTATTTATTTAATCAAACTGATTCCGATTTACGAAGTCTCCAAATAAGGCCTTAAGCTTACTATGATACGAATTATGGGTGTCTCAAAAACATTTCGTGAGGGTCTCCGTGGTCGTAAGGTTCAGGCATTGGATGACCTGACTCTTAAGGTACAGCAGGGTGAGGTGTTCGGTTTTCTCGGCCCCAACGGTGCTGGTAAGTCGACGGCCATTAAGACCCTGATTAATCTGATCCGCCCGGATCTTGGCACTGCAACCATTATGGGGAAAGATGCCACCGACCAACGGGTGCGGCGACACGTTGGCTATTTGCCGGAAAATCCCTATTTCTACGATTATCTCACTGCCGAGGAACTCCTCTGGTTTGGTGGACGTGCCTGTGGCATGCCGAAAAAGTTGATCCGCGAGCGTTCGATTGATTTACTCAATAAAGTAGACCTTGGACAGTCAAAAGGTCGTCAAATACGAACCTTTTCGAAAGGGATGGTGCAACGCGCCGGGCTGGCGTTGGCTTTAATCCATGATCCTGAGTTGCTGATCTTGGACGAGCCGATGAGTGGCCTTGACCCTCTCGGGCGTAAAATGGTTGTCGATCTGATTGTCGAACTCAAAGCTGCCGGGAAAACCGTTTTTTTCTCTTCCCATATCCTGAGTGACATCGAACGACTTTGTGACCGGGTAGGAATTATCGTCGGTGGCAGGCTGCGCCTTGTTGATGAAGTTACACCGTTGTTGGCGGACGGATCTTCCCTTGAAGATATCTTTATGCGTGAGGTTCGCAATGCCGCTCCGGAGTCTGCACTATGAATGCGCTCTGGGCGATTGCCATGATCACGTTTAAGGAGGGGATCAGAAACCGCGCGATCTTCGGTATCCTTTTGTTGGCGTTGCTTTTAGCTGCGGCCAATTTTTTTGTTTCGGGCATGATCATGCAGGAGATCGGTAAGGTCGCCGTTGATATCGGGCTCTCTTCAATCTCCTTTTCGGGACTGATGCTGGTGTTGTTCGTTGGCATTAACCTGATGGCTAAAGACCTTGACCGTCGGACCATCTATATGGTGCTATCGCGTCCAATCTCCCGCTATCAATATATCTACGGTAAATTTTTCGGTATGACCCTGCTGGTGTTAGCATCCACGGCACTGGTCAGCCTGTTTTCACTCGGGGCGGTTGCTTTAATCAAAGTAGGTGCTCAGGATTTTTTCCCCCGCTTCTCCTGGCCTTCGGTTTTTCTTGCCATTGTTTTCATCACCTTAATGCTGATTCTACTGACCGCACTGACTTTTCTCTTTGCGTCTTTTACTTCGACCTCTTTCGTCACATTAATCCTGACGGTCGTCTCTTATCTGATCGGTCAGTCTACCAGCGGTGTCAGGACTTTGGTTGAAGCACCCAATGTGGTTGGCATAAAAGTGTCGGCCTTCACGGTTAAGTTAGTGCAGGGAGCCTATTATCTGTTCCCCAATCTTTCGCTCTTCGATATTAAAACCCAGGCGGCCCATGGCCTGCCAGTTGGCGCAGACTATATCCTCTGGACATTTCTTTACTGGCTGCTCTATACAACACTGGCGATTACATTCGCGGCGTTGATTTTTCGTCGGCGGGAATTCCCGTGAAATCGCGTTTGGCGGCTTGCGTCATCCTGCTTGCCCTGGCTGCCGGGCTTTTCTGTACCTTGAATTTTGCCGCGTCTGCGCACAAGAACCTGCCAGTGGATGAAAGTGGGGCCTATGTGCTCCCCGCCCCGCTGCTTAAGATCGCTTCCCTTGAATATTCTGGTCTGGTTTCAGATCTGCTTTTTTTGCGTGCCACAGTCTTCTATGGTGGCACCATGGAACGGGTAGAGCGTCCCCGGGTCAAGGACTGGGAGTGGCACTGGATGATTAATCTCCTCGATGCTGCCAGCGAACTCGACCCTTATTTTTACGATCTATATTATTTCGCCAATGCCAATATTTCTCCCGCGCCCGGAATGTTACCTGCCGTGAATTCCATGCTGGAGAAGGGGAGTCGCTACCGTGATTGGGACTGGATTTTGCCATTTTATCTGGGGTTTAATTACTACTACCAACTGCAGGACAATGATAAGGCCGTTAATTTTTTGATGGAGGGTGCCAAGCGCCCTGGTGCACCCACTCTCTTATCAACCCTGGCCGCGCGTCTTGCTTACCGCGGCAAGCGAACGGAGAATGCTATTCTCTTCTTGCAGGAGATATTGCGCAAAACCGACGATGAAGACACCCAGAAAGTTTATAAAGATCGTCTGGGGGCCCTGATTGGCATTTATCAGTTGGAAAAAGCTGTTGCGCTTTACCGCGAACGGTTCGGTGCTTTGCCGCTGTCCTTGAATGATCTCTTGAGTCAAGGCATTATTCAGGCTCTTCCTGTTGATCCGTATGGGGGGCGTTTCTATCTCGAGACGGACGGTAGCGTTAAGACCACCAGTAATCTGGTCTATGCCAAAGATTTAAACCCTGAGGCCGAAGCCAAATAATCTTCTATTCTCCGCTTCAGAGATATTCTGCCAATCGAGGACATTAATGGCTTTTGAAATGTTCACCATCCAATTATTGATTGCGTCCTTTGTGCTGGGCGCTATTGTCGGTTCCTTCCTTAACGTTTGCATCTACCGTATCCCTGCAGGGGAGTCTATTGTTTCTCCACCCTCTCGCTGTCCCGGATGCGGTAGTGGAATCCGCTGGTATCAAAACATACCGATTCTCAGTTGGGTTGTTCTTGGTGGTCGTTGCGCGGCCTGTAAGCAATCTATTTCTCCCCGCTATCCTTTGATCGAAGGATTAAACGGGCTTTTGTTCGTTCTGATATCCCATTCTTTTGGATTGGCCTGGGCAACACTTGTCTACTGGTTATTGGCTGCTGCTTTAGTGGTTATTACTTTTATCGATCTGGATCATCAGATTATCCCTGATCTCATCAGTCTTCCTGGAATACTTATAGGTTTTGCTTGTTCTTTTGCTGTTCCGTGGCTGGGCTGGCTCGATTCCCTTTTAGGGGTTCTGCTTGGTGGTGGTCTGCTTCTCGCGATAGCCTGGGGCTACCAGGTGGTGGCTAAGCGTGATGGAATGGGGGGCGGTGATATTAAATTGTTGGCCATGATCGGCGCCTTTCTTGGATGGAAAGCCATATTCCCGGTTATTTTTCTAGCGTCGTTGGTTGGTACTGTAATTGGTGTTCCTCTTATGCTTCTGCGGCGTGAAAACTCTCGACTTGCTCTGCCGTTTGGGCCTTTTTTGTCCTTGTCTGCTTTAGTGTTTTTACTCTGGGGGGAACCGTTGATTCACTGGTATCTCAGTTTTATGAAGTGATGATTTGTGATGTTGTAATATGTGGGAAAATCTAGCATGTAATGATTTTTTCTTGACACTAGGCATCTTTGACCTATAATTACGCCTAATATTGATTGTATTTACTATTGTTCGGGGCGAGATAAATGTCATTAAATCGAGTTATGGAGATGCGCGAAGCGCGTTTGATGAGCAAGGCAGAGTTAGCTCGTAAGGCCGAGGTGTCGCCTTTAACGATTTCTCGGATTGAGCAGGGTTGTCCGTGCCGCGTTGATACAATGAGGAAGATCATATTGGCTCTTGGGCTTGAGCTTTCGGATAAAACTAAGGTATTCCCTGAAGGTGAATGATGTGATTAGCAAGCAAACTTTTGCCAACTGGATGGAAGAATAGATGCTGTTTTCATCAAAAAAAGATCTGGTAGGGATTGATGTTGGATCGAGTTCTGTAAAGCTCGTGAAACTGAGAGAGTCCCGGGGGAACTACCAACTTATCAATGTTGGTATCTTACCACTCGCTGCTGAAACAATTGTTGATAATACGATTATGGATTCATCAGCTATTGTCGAGGCGATTAGCAATCTTGTCGCAGGAATGAAGGTCAAAGGAAAGCGGGTCGCTTCCTCGATCTCAGGCCATTCAGTTATTATCCGAAAGATAATGCTGTCTCTTATGACTGAGGAAGAACTCGAAGCAAGCATTCAGTGGGAGGCTGAGCAGTATATCCCATTTGACCTTTCTGAAGTTAATATCGACTTTCAAATCCTTGGGCCTGATGCCAAGGATCCTTCCCAAATGAATGTTATGTTGGTTGCGGCTAAGAAGGATTATGTTGATGATTTTGTTTCAGTCTTCTCTGAAGCAGGCATGGACCCAGTCGTTATGGATATTGATTGTTTCGCAACTGAAAATACCTTTAATGTTAACTATGGATTTGTTGAGGATGAAGTTGTCGCTCTTGTAGATATGGGAGCGAGTGCGGTTAGTGTTAATGTCTTAAAAGGCGATGTCTCTCTTTTTACTCGCGATATCCAAGCTGGTGGTAATCTTATTCGTGAAGAGTTGCAGAAACGGCTTGGGATCAGTAGTGATCACGCAGAGCTTGCAAAATTAGGGTCTAGGGCGATAGATGACGTTGATCCTGAGGCTATTGATGAGGTTATGGCAGATGCTGTAGAGAATCTGGTCCAGGAAGTACAACGGTCTCTGGATTTTTTTGCAGCGACTTCCAGTGACGACAAAATAGTTAAAATTTACTTAACTGGTGGAGTTTCTAAATCTACCAAAGTTCGTGAAGCCCTAGAGCGAATACTAGGTATCTCAACCGAAGTTGTTGATCCTTTTAGAAATATATCGGTAAATTCTAAAGAATTTGATCCGGAATATTTGAAGGCGGTGGGACCCATGTTGTCAGTTGCTACAGGATTGGCAATGAGAAGGGTTGGTGACAAATGATTAAAATTAATCTATTACCGGTTCGAGCTGCTCAGAAAAAAGAGAAATTAAGATCTCAGTTGTCGATCCTTTTTCTTTCTCTTCTAGCCGTTTCAGTAGCTTGTGGTGCTGAGTACTTCAGAGTAGTGGCCAAGGTTGAATCAAAAAAAGCGCAGATATCTTCTGTTGAGACTGAAATTAATCAATTAAAGAAGAAAATAGGTGAGGTTTCACGCTATAAAAATTTACAAGCGGACCTAAAAAAGAAACTCGAAATCTTACAGGTTCTTAAGGATGGCCGCTCTGGGCCTGTTCATCTTTTAGATGAACTCAACCATGCATTGCCCGAAAAATTATGGCTGACCGGGTATTCTGTCTCCGAAGGTAATGTTGTAGTTGATGGTGTCGCAGTTGATGAGAATGTAGTCGCAAGTTTCATGGAGAAGCTGGGAGCTTCTCCATATTACGGTGACGTGGAACTTAAGGGAATCTCTCAGCTTGTTATGAACGAAGTGAAGCTACAAAAGTTTACTTTGAATTGCAAGGCAACAAAGCCTGTGAAATGACTTGGGAGGGGTAGGGTGATATTATGGATCCACGCGTAGAAAGTTTTTTAAGACGGCCCGTGTACCAACGAGTTTCCGTGCTCGTCTTTTTGATGGCATTAGTTGCTTTGGGGTTTTACTTTGGCCTGTACGAAGGGCAATTGATCCAAGTCGTGTCCCTTGAGCAACGACTGGTGACCGTTAATTCAAAATTGGCAGAAAATCAAAGGATAGCTGCTAACCTTCCAATCTTTCGTGCTGAATATGAACGTCTACAGGCTCAACTGAGCGAGGCTCTTTCAGAGTTGCCAGATAAAAAGGAAATTTTTAAACTCTTAAGGAATATTGGTGACCTAGCAAGAAGCCAAGGGCTTGATGTTATGAAATTTACTCCCGCCCCTGAGGTTGTTAAGGGTTTTTATGCTGAAGTTCCTGTCATGCTTAAACTTCGCGGATCCTATCATGATGTTGCTCTTTTTTTTGATGCTGTAGGCAGACTTCCACGTATTGTAAATATTGATCAACTGAAAATGGGACAACCAACTGTTGTCACTGGCCGTACGACACTTAACGTAGATTGTCGTACAACAACCTTCCGCTTTGTTGACTCTCCTGTTGCTGTTGACAATACAAAAAAAGCTGGGGGTAAGTGATGAATGGGGACAGAGTGGCAATACTTTTGAAATTATTCGTTGTTTGTCTTCTTTTGACTTTTTTTGGCTGCGGTGAAGAACCTGTTGTCAGCGTACCCAGGGCCGCATCTCAGAAGGTTCGACCTGCAGTAGCTCCTCAGGCTACGTTGGCGAGTGTAAAAGAGGAACCAGAAGAATTATTTGTTTACAATTCCATCGGACAGCGGGACCCGTTTGAGTCTTTGTTGAAGAAGGAAGAGGAATCGCAACAGGCAAAAGCTCCCAAGACTCCGCTCGAAAAATTTGATCTTGGACAGTTTCGCATCCAGGCAATTTTGATTGGAAAGGGCGCTCCACGGGCG
>Ga0316202_10000505_pt1 | contig 42081 bp, 46 predicted proteins | sample 3monrhotite_MG_FD_204934 | JGI IMG/M metagenome (GOLD analysis project Ga0316202, IMG submission 204934) | Microbial mat bacterial communities from mineral coupon in-situ incubated in ocean water Damariscotta River, Maine, United States -... | ecosystem: Environmental > Aquatic > Marine >...
TTTCAACCGCGATCATCGGGCCACGCCTCGTCAGGCGAATGTGCAGTTCACTTCCTATCGCTTCCTTCAGATCCTGCCGTTGCCAGCAACGCCCTTGCGATTCGGATTATCTTCCCCCTGATCGGGGTGATGCCTGTATCTTCCAACAGGCCGGGTTTGCCAGCTACGCTGGGCAAACAACCAAAAAAAAGCACCAGCAGAATGCCGGTGCTTTTTTTACGCGGATAAAGATCAAGCAGCGTTCAAACGGTGTCAGGCCGTTCTCGCTGTAAAAAAAGAGCAAGTTTTTCTTCAACCAGAGTCAGGTGTATCAACATTTTCTCTCTTGCACGCTCCGGGTCGTGATCGGCAATCGCCTCAAGGATTTCACGATGATGATTCAGGAGCAGCTCAATATAACCTTCCTTGCTGTAAAACTCCCCCAACGCGACCATAATCGTGGTCTGAAAAAGAGTCTGAATCGTATCCAGGACATGGATCTGAATCGTATTATGGGAGGCGGCGGTAATCGTGAGGTGAAACTGAGCATCAATCTCTGGATCCCAACCTCCGCTTGCGGCCTGCTCAACCATAACGTCATAAAGATCACGCATGCGCTCAATTTCAGAATCTTCAGCGCGCTTGGCGGCCAGATAGGCAGACCATGTTTCGAGTCCCATCCGCACCTCGGTCAAAGCGTGTAACATCCGCGGGTCACGGCGTTCAACCATACTCGCCAAGGGATCAGCCATTGATCTCTCAGTCAGTGAACGCACAAAAGTTCCGCCGCCTTGTCGCGACTCGAGAAATCCCATGGCTTCGAGAACCATGATAGCTTCACGCACAGAAGGTCGACTGACACCAAGAAAAGCCGCTAACTCTCGCTCAGAAGGGATCCGCTCCCCAGGCTTAAGATCACCATTGCTGATCAGATTCTTTATCTGCAAAACAATCTCTTCAGAAAGTTTTTTGGGCCGTATTGGCTTGAAAACAGGTGGCATAGATCTTCCTCCAATAAGATGGTAAGACCTTTTACCATGGGGGGGGACTCCAAAACAAGGGTGAACGGGTCACAAAAGCTCAGTCATCATCCCCCATACTGCGCCTGAAGCGCGTATACCATTGTTGGAACTCAGCCTCTTCACGCTCCATCTCAAAAGCATTAATCAGCCCGCGCGAGAGGGAAACGGCAAGGGCTCGGTTACGCAAGTTAAATGAATCTCCAACCTTTTCACAATGGAACTGCTCCTGATCGAGACCGAGCTTTATATAGAGGGAATTAAGTCGACTCTGCACCCCTCTCCGTGACAGATAACGCCGCTGGGCAATCAGGTTGTCGGTCAGACCAAGAGAAATATCGAGCAAAGCCTCATATTCAATATCGGAGAGAGCGGTCAAACTATGCCCAGCACGGCCCTGAACCTTACGGACCTCCGGGTCTATCCAGCATTGCTCATCGAGCAAGACAGTACGTACCGCAGATGCGATTCGCTCTTTCGGGCTCGATTTAAGAACATAGCCATAAACCGTTTCAGGCGGAACGATTCTCGCCAGCGAGCGAACATACATTTCATCCTTGAACTGACTCCAGAACACAATCCGCGTCTGAGGCTTCACATCCCAGAGCGCCTTGGCCATCTCGATGCCATTGAGTTCGGGCATCTGGATATCACTCACCACCAAGGGATCTTCCAGCGTCAAGGCGAGGTCGAGGGCAACCCTTCCATTAGGCGCCCTGACGATTTCGACCGACTCATCCCAATCCTCAAATAACTGGTCGAGAAATAGATAATCTTTAGGGTTGTCTTCAGCAATCAGAATTTTCAGATCAGCCATATCAGTCCTTCCTTCCAGCAGATTTGTCATCAAGCAGCGCGGGAACAGGCAGACGGAGCTCAAATTTTGTCCCGCTACTGAAACGTGAACTCAACCAGTCCACTTCGGCACCGATCGCCCGAGCTCGCTCGCGGAGATTGTTCAGTCCACGGCCAGCTTCATTGGCGGGATTTGGCGGGACAAATCCCCGGCCATTATCTTCGACAGAGAGCACAAGCAGTCCTCCCCTCAGTTCAAGACCGACTTCAAAGCGTCCGGCTGAGGCATGCTGGATAACATTACTGATCGACTCAATCCCGATCCGATAAAGTGCCAGTTGCTGTAAGCGACTGAGCCCCAGCTGTGCAATTTTATCATCACAATAATAATGGTACCCTGGCAACCCCGGACCTTCACACTGCTGACCAAGGTGTGCCTCAAGGGCCGCCCCAAGACCGAGGATATCAAGCGTTTGCGGATGCAGATTGTTCATGATATCGCGCAGATTACTCATTGCACGGGTCAGGTCACGTTCGAGTTCCTGAGCCTGTTGGCGGCAGGGGTTATCACTTGCCGCAGCAAAACCCTGCAAATCCCGCAGTATCGAGGAAAGATCAGCGAGCGTTTGATCGTGCAGATCCATGGCGATACGCCGCCGTTCATCTTCAGCCCCCTCATATAACTTTTCAGTTCCGACAACCTGTATCAGGCGTTTTGTCATGCGATTAATCGACAAGGTTAGAGCGTCGAGTTCATCGTCAATCCGTACGGGCGCAGCAGGGGGTTCAAGTTCGCCCGCAGCGATCCTGCCAGCGGCATTGGATAGCGCCTGGATACGGCTAAGAATCCTGCGGCCAAAATAGAGCGAAAGAACAATTCCGAGCAGGATGGCGATTCCGACCACAAGAATCATCACCAGCGCAGTCCGTTCGACAAGCTCGTCAATATCTCTGGTATGCAGGTCGCGTAATTTCTGGCGCTGAAGCGAAGTCAGATTGGTCAACTCGGTCACTTCGGACCTGAAAAGATTAACCGCTGTCAGCATCAGTTCAATATCGACACCATTCGCGGGGCTCAAACCTGTAGACAGCTCACGAAGATGTTTCAGCTTAAGCGGCTTTACCAGCGCACCAAAGGGCTCGATCCGAGCGACAGCATTCGCAGCCAACTCAGCCAGACTCGCCATAGTTTCAAGCTCACTCACTTCAGCCATTCCCCTCCGACTGATCTGCAACAACACGCGCTGCATGCGGCGCGAAGCAAGATCGGCCTCAGCCAGTGAGATAAATGCTGTCCCAAGAGCCTTGGCTTCACGCCGTTTAACCGAGAGATCCCAGTAGGTATACTGCATGAAACCAAGTAACATGGTCAGCAACAGCAGAACCAGTGCTGGCGCCAGAAGCACCTGATGTTTGACCGTAATTCTCATGGGCAAAGACTAACAGCTCCCGCTTAAAAATGCACTTCACTAGAGACCATTTAGCAATATTCGCACCGCCACGATCCTTGATTCGAAATTCATGGGCCTTCAGTCCAGACCCGAACCTTGGGCTCAACATTGCGAATTGGGAGCGTCACAGAAAGGACCAAAGATGGGAAGATAATCGGCCAGAACAGACAATCCTGATCGATATCGAATGCTTGCAAAGAATAACACTCCCATGCGATGCGACCCACTCTGGGATGGGGAACAAAGAAAGCCCCACAGACCTGGAGGGGGGGAAGGTCTGCGGGGCTCGAGACCCGAAGGTCCCTTTATTCACTTATACCGTACTGAGTCTGCCGAAGTAAATATGAAGAGCGACTCTACTTACGCTTAGACCCGAAAGAAGATCAGTCCTCTTTCAGCACATAGCCAACGCCGCGCACAGTATGAATCAATTTCTTATCGAAATCGCGATCAACCTTCTTGCGCAGATAGTTGACGTAGACATCGATGATATTGGTGAAACTGTCGAAGGTATAATCCCAGACATGTTCAGCAATCATTGTCCGGGTCAGGACCTGATTCGGACTACGCATGAAATACTCAAGCAAAGCGTATTCTTTAGCCGTCAGATCGATCTCTTTTCCTTCGCGCCAGACTTTATGCGTCACCGGGTCGAGTCGCATCTCACCAAAGTAGAGTTCAGCACCACGATCCTGGGAACCACGACGGATCAAGGCACGCACCCGAGCAACCAGTTCAGCAAAAGCAAAGGGCTTGGTCAGATAGTCATCACTTCCGATGTCGAGACCAGAAACGATATCTTCAACTGTATCCTTGGCCGTCAGACAAAGAATCGGTGTCTTGACTTGTTTGGAGCGAAGTTCTCGGATGGCTGTCAGACCATCTTTTTTCGGCAACATGACGTCCATCAGAATCAGGTCATAAGCAGTATTTTCCGCCATATAGACCCCTTCTTCGCCATCATAAGCGACATCGACACCAAACTCTTCTTCCTCAAGGCCTCGCTTTATAAAGCTGGCAACCTTCTTCTCATCTTCGACAACTAGAATTCGCATTTCTCAACTCCTGTGATTGTGATCTAGCCTAAAGTCCTCTACAGGGGCAAGATCATCAGGTTCAGTTCAGTTTCAGTTTATGTAAAATTTCGTTCGCAGTCTCTTCAATCGCCTTGGTTGAAACATCAATAATGGTCCAACGCTGCTTACGAAAAAGTCGACGCGCAGCGCTAATTTCCTCTTCTATCCGCTCATAATCTGCATACTCGGCACGCGGGTTCTGCCCCATATTAACGAGGCGAGCAGTGCGCATTTCATGGAGTCGCTGAGGATCAATTATTAAACCCGCAACTTTAACGGGATCAACCTTAAGCAACTCTGGCGGCGGAGCGATACCTGCAACAATTGGCACGTTTGCTACCTTCCACCCGCGGTGCGCTAAATAGATCGAAACCGGGGTTTTACTCGATCGCGACACTCCAGCCAAAACGATGTCTGCCTTATGCAGGTTTCGACATTCCTGACCGTCATCATGCTTGACCGTAAATTCGACCGCATCAATCCGGCGAAAATACTCCTCGTCCATACCATGCAGCAGGCCAGGCATCTCCTGAGGTGAATGGCCAACCTGCTCGGCAAGGCGCCTCAACAGTGGAGTCAACAAATCATGACAAGCCAACCCGAGGGCATCGCATTCTTCGTAAGCCAATTGAGCCAGCTCACTGTTCACCAAGGTAAAGACCACTAACGCTTGTGATGCAAGCGCTCGGTCAAGGATCTCATAAATCTGATTTTTACTACGCACATTACTGAAGCGCCGCAAAATTGCCGGTTTTTCACGAAACTGACTCAAGGCTGCCTGAACCATGTTTTCAGCCGTTTCACCCGTTGCATCAGACAGGAGAAAAACCTCCCAGGGTGAAGCCATAAATTAATCCTCATGAAAAGACTGTATTACTCTAGCAGAGAGAATTCACCTTCGCAAGCAAACTTAATGTTTTTTTAATGATCAAATTAAAACAATACCAAGTTGCTCATTTTATAACTTATCTACAATGCTTCTCTCATTGGCTGGACCTTAGAATTGAGCCAGAAAAGCTGATTCTTGTCAACCTCCAATCTCAGATTTTTCTCATCCGTTGGAAATCACAAGCAATAACACTCTGTTGACACGCCCGCTTGGTAGGGGATCGACAGATGTCTGTGCCGCAAGGTTGCATTTCATCCCGCCTGAGTGATATTTAAAGGCCATGAAAAATGACGCATGGATTCTTATCGAAATTTCGGTCCCAGCCCCGGCGGTAGACCTTGTCTGCGATGAACTTTCAGCTCTGGGCTGCAGCGGAACGCTGGTCGAAAAACGCGATCTGGACACCTTCACCGTTCCCGACGATGAGTTTGATCCCGGGACGGATCTGCAACTGCAGGCCTATTTTCCGGCAGAGACTGACATGCCGCAGCTCAGGATCCTGATCGAACAAACTCTCGACGGCCTACGCCCGTTCTTCCCTGAGCGTAACTTCCATCTTGGCGGGCAGCAACAGGTCAAGCAGGAGGATTGGGCGGAAGATTGGAAACAGCACTTTTCAACCATGCGCATCGGACGGCGCCTGATCATCAGACCAAGCTGGGAAGAGTACTCTCCACTCCTCAATGAGAAGGTTCTTGAACTTGATCCCGGCATGGCCTTTGGTACTGGTAGTCATGGCACAACGCTGCTTTGCCTTGAAGCGATTGTTGAACTCTTCGATCGCGGAGAGGCACCCCGAAGTCTGCTCGATGTCGGCACAGGCTCCGGCATCTTAGCGATGGCTGCCGCCGCGCTCGGTGCAAATGATATCCTCGCCTGCGATATCGACCCCCTCGCCTGCGAAGTCGCAACCGAAAACTGCCGAAAAAACAACTTGGAACAAGCAATCCAGATTACCTGCGACCCCCTCGACCAACTGCCGGGCACCTACGATGTGGTAGTGGCCAATATCCTGGCCGAAGAGAATCTGCGTTTGGCCAATCAACTGATCGATCACTTGGCCCCTGGCGGCTATCTTTTTCTGTCAGGGATACTTAAGGAGAAGGAACAGATGGTTTGTGATGGCTTTGCACGCCAACCCCTTAAACTTCTCAACATCACCCATCAGGATGAATGGGTCTGTTTGATCTGGCAACGCTGCTAAGCAGATGCGACGTTTCTACTCACCGCAACTACCAGAGGTCGAAGGTTCACTCATTGAACTTTCTACCGAAGTCATTCGTCACCTGTCAACGGTTTTGCGTCAGCCGCAAGGAAGCCGCTTTGAACTTTTTGATGGGCGTGGCGCCGTCGCACTCTGCTCCCTGGAAGGCACAGGCAAAACAGCGCGGATCGAACAACTCTCACGACTCGTCCCCCCCCAGCTAAAGATTGAACTGATCCAGGGATTAGCTAAAGGTGAGAAACTCGAGCTGATCCTGCAAAAAGGGACAGAACTTGGGTTGACCCGTTTTGTACTCACCGCAACAGAACGTACGATGGTTAAAATCACGGCAATCAAGAAATTTTCCCGCACAGAGCGCTGGCAGAAAATTGTCCATGAAGCCTGTCGTCAATGCGGCCAGCCCTTTGCCCCAGATGTTAGAATCAGCGACAATCTGGACACAGCTCTAGCTGGCGCAGAGGGTGAACTCAAACTGATGCTCTGGGAAGAAGCCAGCGTGCCTCTGCCACAACTTCTGCCGGATAAACCACCCTCATCGATCAGCCTGCTTGTCGGCCCGGAAGGTGGTTTTTCCAGTGCGGAGGCAATCCAGGCGCAAGCCGCTGGATTCCAGACAGTTCGTCTGGGCCCAAGAATTTTGCGTACCGAGACCGCCGGGCTTGCCATCCTGTCGATTTTACAATATGTTTATGGAGATTTTGTCTCGAATGAAGGCGGCTTTTCATCCAGCACAAATGGAAAGGACTTGTCATGAAATGTCCCAAGTGTGGCTATAACAGTTTCGATTATCTCGACAGCTGCAAGAAATGTAACAAGGACCTGACCGAGCACAAGGCCCGCTTCAACATTCAAAGCATCCTGCTCTCCGAGATGCCCACTGAAGCCGTATCAACTGTCGCTGAAGAGGTTGTCGCTACAGCAATGGCCTCTACAGAGGTATCGATTGATGATTTTGCCAGCGGTGGCGCAGGAGATGATGCCGATGACTTCGGTTTCGACTTCATGGGAGACAGCGAAGATGACGAAAATCTCGCCTTCGATGAGCTCTTTGAAGACGTTCCATCCGAGGATGATGTCGAAGAATCCCTTCCGGCACCCGAAGCAGCCCACGAGCAACCCGTTTCTCTCGATAAGGAGTTAGCCAGCGAGGTCGAATCGTTTGAGCCCAGGGACCCAGTTCTTGACGATTTTTCCTTTGACGAAACAGAGCCTAACGCTCCCGTCAAAGAAGCTGCCGTAACGCCTCTGGATAGCACGTCTGAGTTTGGCTTTGACACCGACGAGGACCCGGCTGCCGATATCTTTGCCGAGACCGAAGAGGATTTTTCTCTCGACGGAATGGACTTTGAAGACTCGGATAAGCCATAAAATTCTCGAACATAGATAGTTTTAACCAGAAGGCCACCAGTGTAAATATGCACTGGTGGCCTTTTCCATGGAGCATAACCCCGAGGACCTCAAGTCATCCGCAAACGGATAAAGCTAGCCCGATCAACCGCGCCTAAAAACTCATTCTCCACCATTTCATCACCGATCGTCGAGATGGGTCGCGCACCATAGTCGTGGCCGGGATAAACCTTCAGACTATGCTCCAGGCCCTTCAACCGCTGCAAACTCTCATACAATTGATCAACATCACTGCCAGGGAGATCAGCGCGTCCGCAGCGCCCGACAAACAGAGTATCGCCAGTGATCAGTCCGGCGCCAGTCTGCAGCACGACTGATCCCGGCGTATGCCCAGGCGTGTGCATCACACGGATACGGCCCTTCCCAACGACAACCTCGGTTCCCTCAAACAGCTGCTGGTCAGCGGTTGGTAAGTCAAGAGGATGCCCCCAATGTGGCATCTTGAACGCTGCGAGGATTTCGCCGTTTCCGGCGATATGATCCTGATGGCCATGAGTATTGAGAAGTCCGACAATCTTCAACTGATGTTCACGGGCCACCTCAAGCACGGCCTGGGGGGCCAGGGAGGGGTCAACCACGACTGCCTTGCGCGTCTCGCCGCAGAACACCAGATAAGCAAAATTCTTCATCTGCCCAGCTTCTATCTGCAGCACCTCAAGAGCTACCATTCTTGCGGCTCCCCCTGCCCTATTCGGCAGATTTCACCCCCAATAATCTTGAATCTATCTCCGGTTGCCCTGACCAGCCACTCATCTCCTTCGTCTGGCGGTTGTGGAAATTCACGACTCCCTAAAAAAAGATCACCGCCTTCGATCATCCCCCACCATTCAAGAGCTCCCGTTTGCCAGATTTTAGTTTTAAGATTGTAAGCCATTCGCGCTATTCTCCCTTTGATCTTGCGGCATCATTGCTTTGCAGTTGTCGCGGAACGCAACACCCGTTTATAGTAACAGGGATAATTCACCCACGACAACTGGCAAGGAGCCCTGTCCATGCAATTTACCAAAATGCACGGCGCTGGTAACGATTATGTCTACATCGACGGATTCAAAGAACAGGTCACGCAGCCATCTCAGCTCGCTATAGCGGTCAGTGATCGCCATTTTGGCATCGGCTCTGATGGGTTGATTTTGATCCTGCCATCAGACAAGGCCGATCTGCGGATGCAGATGTTCAACGCCGATGGCTCTGAGGCCGAGATGTGCGGCAATGGCATCCGCTGTGTTTCAAAATATGCCTGGGATCATGGTCTGGTCGATCAACTTGAAATTAGCATCGAAACCGGCTCAGGAGTGCTACCGGTCCAGATGTTCTGTGATAACAACAAACGAGTTGAAAAAGTCCGCGTCAATATGGGCCAACCTCGGCTAAGGCGCGGGGATTTGCCAATGACAGGCGATCCTGATGCTGAGGCACTTGAAATTACTATCGAGGTTGGCAAGCAGATCTTCAAAGCCTGGTGCATTTCGATGGGCAATCCACACTGCGTCATTTTTGTTGAAGATTGCGAAAGCTTCCCTGTCACTGAAGTCGGTCCCCTGATCGAAAACCACCCACTCTTCCCACGCCGGACCAATGTTGAATTTGTCAGTATCATCTCTGGTAATGAACTGCGCCAACGCACCTGGGAGAGAGGTGCTGGAGAAACCTTAGCCTGCGGCACCGGGGCCTCGGCAGTAGCGGTAGCGGCAGTGTTGAGCGGCCGCACTGGACGTCAGATCAAAAACCGCTTGAGTGGCGGGCTGCTTGAACTTGAATGGGCAGAGGACAATTGTATCTACCTGACCGGACCAGCTGCAGAAGTGTTTACTGGCGACTTCCCCGTGGAAATGGCATGAGAGCCTTGCTCTTCGATCTGGACAACACGCTCTACCCCGCCGAAACAGACCTTTTCTCCCTGATCGATGTGCGGATTAACCGGTATATGGAAGAGATTATCGCGATCCCCATCCACCAGGTCGACCCCCTACGTCGGCAATACTGGCAGGACTACGGCGCAACCCTGCAGGGCTTGATCCGCCATCATGCGGTTGATGCCGAGGATTATCTCGAATATGTCCACCGCTTCGATATTGGCCAGCGGTTGACTCCAGATCTTGAGCTGCAACAAGTGCTGGTCAATATTGATCTGCCCTGCTTTATTTTCACCAACGGCTCGCGCCAGCATGCGGAGCAAGTCTCGGCAGCATTAGGCATCCGCGAACACTTTGAAGAGATCTTCGATATTCGTATTGCGAACTATCAACCCAAACCTAACCCACAACCTTACCGTCAGGTGCTTAAACAACTTGGGATGCAGGGCAAAGATTGCGTAATGATCGAGGATTCACCGGCAAACCTGAAAACTGCCAAAGATTTCGGCATGACTACTCTGCTGGTCGGCTCACAACCCGGCGGCAGTTTTGTCGATGCCCAGCTCTCAAAACCGGCTGAAATCGGCAACTGGCTCCACCACCAACTCACATGCAGTGTCACACCATGACCCGACAACTCTTCGGCTGCCATGTCTCAATCGCTGGCGGCATCGACAAAAGTATCGCTCGTGCAGAAAGCCTTCAACTTGGGGCGATGCAGATCTTCAGTAAAAATGCCAGCCGTTGGCATTCCCCTCCTCTCGATTTACCAGCAGTGGAACGTTTCAAACTCGCTCGCAGTCAAACCACCATAGGCTATATTGCTGTGCACGACAGCTACCTGATCAACCTCGCCAGCCCAGAGCAAGAGAGTTGGCAGCGCTCCGTTGATGCCTTTTGTGATGAAATGGAGCGCTGCGCGATACTCGACATTCAAGACCTGGTAATGCACCCCGGCGCTCACCTCGGCAGTGGCGAGACCGCAGGGCTTGAACAAATCATGAGCGCCATCGACCAGGTGCGGGACCGGGTTGGTGATCAAGTACGGATTCTACTTGAAACCACTGCCGGGCAAGGAACAAATCTCGGCTGGCGCTTCGAGCATCTGGCGAAGATCATTGACCGCTGCCACAGGGGAAATCTAGCCGTCTGTTTTGACAGTTGTCATGTCTTCGCCGCCGGCTACGATCTGCGCAGGCCCGAAGACGTCAAGGCAGTCATTGTCGAGTTCGATAAGCAGATCGGGCTGGACAGACTGGCTCTGTTTCATCTCAACGACAGCAAAAAAAGTTGCGGGTCGCGAGTTGATCGCCACCAACTTATTGGCCAGGGCGAAATTGGTGATAGTGGGTTTCGAACCCTGCTCAGAGAGCCTTCACTGGCATCGATTCCAAAAATTATCGAGACTCCCAGCGGACCTGACCACCGAGATGATCTGCTCACGTTGAATCTGCTGCGCAGCATGTGTGGCGAGGAGGCAGAAACTTGCGAGCCGTGATCCAGAGAGTCAGTCGCGCCGAAGTACATGTCGAAGGCCAGCAGATTGCAAAAATCGCCGAGGGCTTGCTCATCCTGCTCGGTGTTGAAAAACAGGACAAGATGATCGATGCCGAATACCTGGCAACTAAGACCGCAGAACTCAGAATTTTTGAAGATGATGCCGACAAGATGAACCTGTCACTACTTGACAAGGGAGGGGCAGCCCTGGTTGTCTCGCAATTCACCCTGTTGGCCGATTGTCGCAAAGGGCGCCGTCCCGGATTTTCCAAAGCCGCACTCCCCGAGCAGGCGATCCCGCTCTACCAACACTTCATTGCACGACTGAGACGACTTGGCGTTCAGGTCGAGACCGGACAGTTTCAGGCCGACATGCAAGTTGAACTGCTCAATGATGGTCCGGTCACTATGCTTCTCGACAGCCAAAGGCAATTTTAGTGCTCTTGCTGAGACAGTGGTCAACGGCTAGACTGAAAGGAGAGACTAATGATTATAAGCGAAAAGCACTCTCAGGGAGCAGACAGAATGAAATATATCATTTTGACCCTCGCGATATCCGCTCTTCCTCTCCTCTCCTTCGCTGAAACCTACTCCTGTCGAGACAATGAGGGTCAGCTCCACATCGCTGACAATTTGATGAAGCTCCCTGAGGAGTGTCGTTATCAAGCCAACACCCTCGACCCAAAGGCGACAGGTAAGGTCAACTACGTACCCGCTGGGGGACAAACACATCAAATCAACAACGACTTTGAACGGGCCGTAAGACAAGAGCAGCAGGAGGTAAAGCGCCACGAACAAGAGGCTCAAAACATTATTTCGCAAGCGAAATGGCTCGCAGAGTCCTATGAGAATGCGGTCATAAAACGAAAAACGGCACTTCGCAGCAAAAAATACGGGTTCAGAGAAGAAATTATTGAGGCCGATAAAGATATGAAGAGAGCTATTAAGGACAAAAAAACTCTACTCCAGGAGGTGGAGAAGGTTCGTATATCAACAACACAAAGAGAACAGATAGAAATGTTTATGAACAAGATTCCAGACTGATCCATATAACCATGGCCCATTCTTGCGGGCATAAAAAAGCTTCGGATAAATAACACCGAAGCTTTTTTTGTGCTTAGGCTGACCCTCAACCTGTTTAAAGTGCTTTATCCAACAAGCCTTCAAGCTGATTCCGCGGAACAGCACCAACCAGCTGATCAACCACCTGACCGTCCTTAAACAAAACGAGTGTCGGAATACCACGCACCCCATACTGTCCCGGAGTTGCCTGATTCTCATCGACATTAACTTTGCCAATCTTGATGCGACCATCGTAGGTTTCGGCCAGTTCATCAATGACCGGGGCAATCGCTTTACAAGGGGCACACCAGGTCGCCCAAAAATCGACCAGTACCGGCTGAGAGGATTTGAGAACCTCTGCTTCAAAGTTACCATCGGTAAATTCGAGAACCTTATCTCCTGCCATTGACCTATCTCCTTTAATCCGCAAGCGGTTGAAATTCATTAGTACGTATTTTCCCACTATAAATGATCCGTCAAAAAAATCAAGAATTGTGGATAGATTCAGCATTCTTGACAGTCTTTCATCTCGTCCCTATCATTGGTGCGAAAAATGGGAAGAGAGGAATCTATAGATTATGCAGGAACGACTTTCCAACAGCTGCCGCCAGATCAGTTCAATGGTTGAAGAACTGGCGGACAAACATGGTGAAACACTGATCCAGATCGGCCGACAACTGACCGAGGTATTTACTCGCGGCGGTCAACTTGTATTGGCTGGCAACGGTCCGCTCCTGGCCGTCGCCCAGCAAACTGCGACAGCATTTTCTAATCGTCTCAGTTTTGAGCGTCCCCCCCTACCTGCGGTTGCCTTGGGCGGCGACCCAATTCTGACAGCCGCCCTCCTTGCAGACCAGCAGCCGCAAGAAATCCTCTCTCGTGAATACCGCATTCATAGCGAACGCGAACACATGCTGATAATTTTTTGTAGCGAGAATCCATCTCCGCAAATCAGCCACCTGATCGAACAGATTGAGAGTAGCCGTACGCTGGTCCTGATCGGCCCCGGAGAGAATGAAGACGTCGCAAAGAGAGGTCAGGCCACGCTGAGCCTCAAACTTGCGGGAGAATCTCCAGCTCGGATCGCTGAACTCGGGCTGATCTGCGGTCATTTGATCTGCGAACTGGTCGAAGGTGAATTATTTGGCGTCTGACGATCTGCATCCTAGCGAAGCCTCTATCACTCCAGCGTCTGGATACACCCTGGAATTACGACTGACGGGCCAGCGAGTGGTCATAATCGGGGGCGGGCGCACCGCCATGCGCAAACTCCCAAATCTGCTTGCAGCAGGAGCAAGAGTTGACCTAATCGACCCCGCCCCTTTAACTGAAATTCCGCCACATCCGCAACTGAGACATCACAGACGCGGCTACCAGCCAGCAGACCTGAGCACGGCACGGCTGGTTTTTGCAGCAACCAACAACCCGCAGCTTAATGCACAGATTGCCAAGGATGCTACCGCACTTGGAACTCTGTGTTGCCGCATCGACAGTGCAGAGAATTCTGACTTCATCACCCCAGCCCGGCTGAACCGGCCCCCTCTCACGTTTTCGGTATCGACTGGTGGAGAGAGCCCGGCTATGGCTTCAGCATTACGCGATCTCCTGGCCAAAATGATACCCGGAGTCTGGCAGACTGCGACTGAGTTGAGCGCAGCCATCCGGCGAAAGGTATTGACTGAACAGCCACAGATTCCCTACAATCAACAGGTTTTGCTGCTGCTTATCGAACAAGGACTGCTTGAATCTCTTGAACGAGCGGACGAGGCTGGTACAGACCGGTTACTTCTCAAGCATTTCGGCGCAGATTTCACACTGAAAAACCTGCGATTTACTCTTCCTGAAGGGACGCCATGAGCATTCACATCATCCTCTTCAAAATTGTCTTGATCTGTTACCTGTCGGCGACAGTTCTCTACTTGTTGCATGTTGTCGGGCGCAAAGAAAAACCGGGTAAGATTGCGCGCTGGGTCCTGTTGGCAGGGGCGGTCGTGCAGCTTATCGCGTTTATGACCCAATTTGCCCAACTGGGTCATACGCCTGTGACCAACATGCACGAGTCGCTCTCTTTCTTTGCCTGGTGCCTGGTCGCCTTCTATCTATTTTTCGATTTACGCTATCATCTCTCGGTCATGGGAGCCTTCTCCAGCGCACTGGCAGTTATCACCATGCTCGGCAGCGGCATTGCACCCAAGGCCGTTGAACCTCTGAATCCAGCACTCAACTCCTGGTGGTTTCCGCTCCATGTCAGCTTCGCCTTTCTGGGAAACGCCGCTTTTGCCCTGGCCTTCGGTGCCGGAGTGATGTACCTGCTGCAAGACCGAATGCTCAAAAGTAAACACTTTTCAGCCTTGTACCATCGTCTGCCATCACTCGACACACTCGACAATATCAACTACCGCGCCCTCTCCTTCGGATTCCCCTTGATGACACTGGGGATTATCAGTGGAGCAGCCTGGGCCGAGTCGGTTTGGGGCACCTATTGGAGTTGGGACCCCAAAGAGACCTGGGCTCTGATGACCTGGTTCGTCTACGCGGCATTGCTTCATGGCCGCCTGAGTATCGGTTGGCGTGGCCGGAGGGCCGCAATCTTTGCCATCATCGGCTTTGCCTGTCTGATTTTCACCTTTTTGGGCGTCAACTTGCTGCTGAACGGACAACACACATTTGAAGCCCTGCTGGGCAAACCCTACTAAAACAGGAATTCGAGTAGCTGATATGAATATACTGGTCGTGGGGCTCAGCCATAAAACAGCCCCGGTTGAAATTCGTGAAAAAATTGCATTCTCGCCGACGGCGATGGGCGAGCCCCTGCAACAGATGATAGCGCTCGAATCGGTCTGTGAAGGGATTATTGTCTCAACCTGCAACCGGGTCGAGCTTTATGCCACCAGCCGGGAACCGGAGCGGGCGATTGCGCAGTTGCGCCGCTTCCTGGCCGATTTTCATGGGCTGGAGTATGACAAACTCGCGGAGCACCTCTACGACCTGCGCGGTGAAGATGCCATTCGCCACGTCCTGCGGGTTTCCGCCAGTCTCGATTCCATGATTATTGGTGAGCCGCAGATCCTCGGCCAGATCAAAACCGCCTACGGCTACGCCAGCGAGTTCAAGACGGCCGGGCTGATCCTCAACCGCTTCATGCACAAGGCCTTTTCGGTCGCCAAACGGGTCCGCACTGAAACCGCCATAGCCAGTAATGCCGTGTCTGTTTCTTTCGCAGCGGTCGAACTGGCGCGTAAGATTTTCGATAAACTCGAAGACAAGACGGTCATGCTGATCGGCGCCGGTGAGATGTGCGAGCTGGCAGCCAAACACTTCATCAATAACGGGATTGCAGAAGTGCTGGTCACCAACCGCACCTTCTCCAGGGCCGAGAAACTCGCCGCCGAATTCAACGGCCGTGCCATCGCCTTCGAGAACTTCCGCGATCAATTGCATCAGGCCGATATCGTCCTCTCTTCGACCGGTGCTCCAGGCTTCGTCCTCGACGCCAAAAAACTGGCCGAAGTGATCAAGCTACGGCGCAATAAGCCGATGTTTATCATCGACATTGCGGTCCCGCGCGATATCGAACCCAAGGCCAACAAGATCGACAATATTTATCTCTATGATGTTGATGACCTACAAGGCGTGGTGCAAGCCAACCTTAAGGAGCGCCGAAAAGAGGCTGACAAGGCCGAAGCGATCATTGACGAAGAGATCATTCAGTTTTACCGTTGGCTCTCGACCCTTGAGGTCAAACCGACAATCGTCGCTTTACGGCTGAAGTTCGAAGACTTACGCCAAACCGAGGTCCAAAAAACCCTCAGCAACCTTTCCGCCGATGACAAAACGGCCAAATCGATCGATGCCCTGACCCGTGCGATTGTTAATAAAATCCTGCATCAGCCGACATCGATCCTCAAAGACGCCCAGAACAGAGACGACGGCAATACCTACATTGATGCCGTTCGTACCCTTTTTGATCTGCCCACGCCGGCCGCTGATGCTTCAGATGCTGCCGAAAACGTGGAGCAGGAAGACTGAAGGAGCATTCCCCATGGCAAAACAACTTCTGCGTATTGGAACCCGAGCCAGCGCCCTCGCATTGTGGCAGGCGAACTGGGTCAAAGATGAACTTGAAAAACGCTATCCTGATCTCGAAGTGACCCTGACAAAAATCAAGACCCAGGGCGACAAGATCCTCGATGTCCCCCTGGCGATGGTGGGGGGTAAAGGACTCTTCGTCAAAGAGATCCAGGAAGCGATGCTGCGCAATGAGATCGATATCGCTGTCCACTCGATGAAGGATGTTCCGACATTCTTCCCTGAAGGGACCGGTCTGCGTTGCATCACTGAACGGGAAGACCCGCGTGACATCCTGGTGCTCAATGAGGGTTGCGCCTGCATTGAAGACATCCCGCAAGGCGGCCGCATCGGCACCAGTTCATTGCGCCGCAAGGCTCAGCTGCTGAGCCTGCGCCCCGACCTTCAGATGCTCGACATCCGTGGCAATGTCCAGACCCGCATCAGCAAACTCGTCGATGATAAACTTGACGCCGTAGTCCTTGCCGCCGCCGGCATGCACCGCCTCGGCTTCACCGATCAGATTGGCGCCTATCTCGATCCCAAGACCTGCCTGCCAGCAATCGGCCAGGGTGCCCTGGGACTGGAGAGCCGTCTGGCCGATGACGAGATCAATGCCCTGATCGATTTTTTCAACCATCCCGCAACAGCTGCGGCGGTTATAGCCGAGCGCGCAGTCCTGGCGACCCTTGAAGGTGGCTGCCAGGTCCCGATCGCTGCATTCGGCACCGTTGAGGGTGATCGCTTAGAACTGACAGCGCTGGTCTCGAGTTGTGATGGACAGCAGATGATCAAGCAGACGGTCAACTGCGCCGTCGCCGATGCCGAAGCGACAGGTATCGCTCTGGCCAAACAGTTGCTTGAAGCAGGTGCCGGCCCGATTCTCAACGAAGTCTATGGTTGTGAAACCTTCAATGATGACGGGAGCAACAAGGGTTGAAGCCCGGTAAAGTTTATTTGATCGGAGCCGGGCCGGGGGATCCAGGGCTGCTGACTATCAAAGGACGTGACTGTCTGGCTCTGGCCGATGTCATCATCTACGATTACCTGGCCAATCCTGTCCTGCTCGGCTACGCAAAATCTGATGCTGAACGGATCTACGTCGGCAAAACTCGCGGCCAGCATAGTGTGCCGCAAGATGAAATCAACCAGATGCTTGTAGACAAGGCTGCGGCTGGCCTGAATGTCGCTCGTCTTAAAGGCGGCGATCCCTATGTCTTCGGACGGGGTGGCGAAGAAGCCAGTCTGCTGCACAAACAAAATATTCCCTTCGAGGTTGTTCCCGGGGTTACCGCTGGCTTTGCCGCTGCCGCCTACGCCGGGATTCCGCTGACCCACCGCGACATCACCACCAGTCTTGCTTTGCTGACAGGTCACGAACGCCCAGAGCGCAAACTCTCGAGCCTCGACTGGGAGAAATTAGCAACTGGCCTTGGCACTCTGATCTTTTATATGGGTATGAGCAATCTTAAGACGATTAGTGAAAAGCTGATTGAACATGGCCGCTCAGCCGACACTCCGGTTGCAGTCGTGCAGTGGGCGACTTTGCCACGTCAAAAGACCCTGACCGGGCGCCTTGATGAGATTGCAGCCCTGGTCGCTGCCGCAAAGATTGAACCTCCGGCGGTGATTATCATCGGTGATGTGGTGCGCTACCGCGAAGAATTACGCTGGTACGACAACCTTCCGCTCTTTGGCCGGCGCTTCCTGATCACTCGCCCCTACGCCCAGGCCGCCAGTTTTGTCGCCCTGTTGCAAGCTCAAGGGGCCGAGACAATCTGCATTCCGACCATCGAGATCGCCCCCCCTACTGACTGGCAGCCTTGCGACGCAGCCCTGAACCAACTCTGGAGTTATGATGGGTTGATTTTGACCTCAGCTAATGCTGTTGATGCTTTCTTCGAGCGAATGAATATCATGGGCCTCGACCTGCGAGCGCTCGCAGGTGTTGAAATCATTGCTGTCGGCCCCAAGACTGCCAAGGCAATCGAAAAACTTGGCCTAAAGCCGGATTTTGTTCCGGATGACTACCGCGCTGAAGGGGTTGTCAATGAACTCCTGAGTCGTGGGGTCAGCGGCAAACGCTATCTCTACCCTCGAACTGAAATTGCGCGCAGCCTGATTCCTGACAGTCTGACCAAAAGTGGCGCTCAAGTCGATGCGCCCATCGTCTACCGGACCCTTGCGCCTGAAGGGAAGCAGGAGATGATCCGTCATCTGCTGGATGCCGATGAACTCGATGCGATCTGCTTCAGTTCCTCTTCAACCTTCGACAATCTGCAGGCGATGTTCGGCGCAGAGTTGCAGCAGCTCAAAAAAGAGACCGCCTTCTTCTCCATCGGCCCCCTGACCACGGAAACTATCCGCAAGCAAGGCTTTGAGGTCGCACTCGAACCCGAGAAGTCGACCCTCGAAGATTTTTCTGAAGCAATGGTTAAATATTATCAGAACCCGTGAGGCGTGAAGCGTGAGGTGTGAGGCGAAGGGCAACCCCCTCATTGCCTCTGATTATACCCCTCACCCCTCACCCCTTACTCCTCACAGAACAAGGAGTTCCCTATGTATTTCCCCGCTTATAGAGCCCGCCGCATGCGCCGCAACGCCACCATGAGAAACATGGTACGCGAAACACATCTGCACGTTGAAGATATGATCTACCCGATGTTCTCTGCCTTTGGTGAAAATATCAAAAATGAGATCCCTTCGATGCCCGGCATCTATCAGCAGTCGATCGACAATATTGTCATTGAAGCCAAAGAGGTTCATGCCCTCGGCATTCCGGCGGTTATCCTGTTCGGTATCCCCGAAACCAAGGACGCTGTGGGTTCTGATGCCTATTGCGCGCAGGGGATCATTCAGAACACGGTGCGGGCGATTAAAGCCGCAGTCCCTGACATGACCGTAATCACCGATGTTTGCATGTGTGAATATACTGATCATGGTCACTGCGGTGTGATTAAAGATGGCGATGTCGACAACGATGAAACCCTCAAACTGCTGGCCGCTGAGGCCTTGAGTCATGCCCAGGCTGGAGCCGACATTATTGCCCCCTCTGACATGATGGATGGCCGGATTGAAGCGATCCGCGATATCCTCGACGACAACGGCTTCGAAAATATTCCGATCATGAGTTACGCAGTTAAGTACGCCAGCGCCTACTATGGACCATTCCGTGAAGCTGCCGACTCAACCCCGCAGTTCGGCGACCGCCGCTCCTACCAGATGGACCCGGCCAACCGCCGCGAGGCGATGCGCGAAGCCCAACTCGATGTTCAGGAATGCGCTGACTTCCTGATGGTCAAACCGGCACTCGCCTATCTCGATATCATCCGTGACCTGCGCGACAACTTCGACCTGCCGCTGGTCTGCTACAACGTTTCAGGCGAGTACAGCATGATCAAGGCTGCCGCGGCCAACGACTGGATCGATGAGGATCGACTGATCCTTGAGACCCTGCTCAGCATGAAGCGCGCCGGCGCTGACCTGATCATCACCTATCACGCCAAAGAAGCAGCGCGTTTGCTAAGTACCTGAGCAAATACGTAAGGAGTGAGGCGAGAGGGGTGAGGAGTAAAATCACAACCAAAAGACTGACCTTTACGCCTCACCCCTTACCCCTCACACCTCTCTGTTCCCCCCAGATGGTATAATGTCTCCAGTCGGCCAGCATGTCGCTGCTCGACTGGAGACGAATTATGACTGATGAGAAACTGACCCGTAACGAGACAATCTCGATCCTCGTTCATTACTACCGCGCCGAAGTTCAGCGTAGTCTGGCCTGGCGCGAGCGACTTGACCGCACGACCAACTGGGCAGTTGCTGGCACCGCAGCTTTTCTCGGCTTCGGCTTCAGCCATCCTGAGATCCCCCACCTGTTCTTCCTCTTCGGCCTGTCCATCCTTTATCTCCTGCTGTTTGTTGAAGCGCGTCGTTTCCGGTTTTACGATGCCTACGAATACCGGGTCCGCCTGATGAACCAGAACATGATCTACTCCGTCCTCAGCCAGGATACGCTCCCCGCAGACCCACTCGGTGACGAAGGAATTTTTTGGCGAGCAGAACTCGCCTCCGACCTGCGCTTTCCACAATATAAAATGTCCCTCAGTGAAGCCATCAACAAACGCGTGCGCGCCAACTACATCTATCTGTTTCTGATTATGCTGGCAGGCTGGATTCTTAAATTGGTCAGCCATCCAGTGAGCGCCAAAACCTGGCAAGAGCTCCTCACCCACGCCCGCGTCGGCCCAGTTCCCGGTGAACTGACCCTGCTCTTTCTGCTGGCTTTTCTGCTACACCTGTTTTACCTTGCCAGACGTATCAGCCACCCCAGCGGTGGCCGTGAAATCATCCACCCCCACCATTAGTGAGACGATGCCTGAATACCAGATAGACACCCTTGCCAACGGCCTGCGACTGGTCACGGTCGAGATGCCCCACTTGCACAATGCAGAGCTTATCTGCTATTTCGGTACCGGCGGACGCCACGAAACAGAAGAACACGCCGGCATTTCACATTTTCTCGAACATATGCTGTTTCGCGGGGCCGGACTCTATCCAAGCAGTAGTGCGATTGAACGCGCCTTCGAAAAAATCGGTGGAGCGGTTAATGCGTCGACCGATGCCGAAAGCACCTGTTACCACAGTCGTATCCATCCGGCACACGCAGCCAAGGGAATTGAGATTTTTGCCGAGATGCTGCGCAATCCTCTGTTCAATGATCTCGAGATTGAGCGCCGTATTATTATCGAAGAAGCGCGTGAAGACTTTAACGAACAGGGGGTACAAACCAACCCCGACAACCTGATGGCGACAATGCTCTGGCCTGACCAACCCTTGGGTATGCCACTGATCGGTAGCGATCAATCCCTTGAGACAATTGACCTCACGGCACTAAGTAACTTCCACCAACAAAATTATGTGCCGCAAAATACCGTCATCGCCTGTAGCGGCGCAATTCATAGAGACAGTATTCTCGCAGCGGTAGAGCAATTTTTCGGTGATTGGCAAGGGGGCGACCCCGCGTTGGCCAAAGCTTCCCTCCCTCACCAGTCTGGCCCGCATCAGCAGTGGACTCTTGACTCGGATTCTCAGATCAGCCTGCAAATCGCTTTTCCGATGGCCGGACGGAGCGATCCACGTCCTCTCCATTTCAGCCTCTTACGCCGCTTGCTATGTTGGGGCGGAAGCGCCCTGCTCCCCCAACGCCTGCGTGAAGAGTGCGGTCTGACCTACGCCGTCGAAGCAAACTGCTCAATGCTGTCAGACACCGGTTATTTCAGCATCGACCTGGCCATTGCGCCCAAAAACCTGGTTGCCGCGCTCAAAGAGACACTCGACGTGCTGAACCGCCTCCGTGAAAGCCCTCCTGAAGCTGAGGCCCTCGAGGCCGCGCGCACCAGCTATCTGTACGATATTGAGTTTTCGCTCGACCAGCCGGAAGCAATGACTGTACGCTACGGTTGGGGTCTGCAAGCCAACTGCCTACGCACCCTTGAACTCGACCGCACCGAGGTTCGAGCAATCGAACCGGCGCATATTCAAGCGCTATGTCGAGAAATTTTCACTACCGACAAACTGCATCTCGTTGTTGTCGGCCCCTGGCAAAAAGCCCAACGCACGCAGGTCAACAAACTACTTCAGGAGTTCCAAATTTCTAATTATTAATTTTATTACATCTTGCACCGCGATCTATTAAGCTTAAAGAAGAGTCGATTCTGCAAGGCTATTCCCCACAAAAAAATAGTTAATCAAGCGGCGACAAGGTGGGAATACGGCAGAATATGTATTAGGAAGAAATCGATGTTGCACCTATCCGATAAAATTCTGAAAGAGATGATCATCATTGGCGTGCTCGTAGCGGCATTCTTGTTGTTCAGCACATTCGATGTTCTGGAATCGATCGTTAATTTTTCTCAGCAGCATGAGATCTATGAAATCGATGAGCTCTTATCGACTCTTATCGTCTTTGCACTATGCATGCTGGTATTATCCTGCCGCCGAGTTCGAGAGGTCAACGCTGCCCGACTACGGGCTGAAACCAAATCCCACGAACTGCAACAGGCCCTGGGTGAGATCAAGACCCTACAGGGGGTTATCCCAGCCTGTTGCTATTGCAACAAGATCCGCGATGAAAAGGGGACCTGGAGTGACCTGCAGGCGTACATCAACGATCATTTAGATGCCGAATTCAGCCAGGGGGCCTGCCCTGACTGTTTTGATCTCCGAATAAAAGAGCTCAAAGAGGCCGAAGCACTGAGTCACACAGCCAGTTAACTTCCGCCCGGATTCTCCTTAAATCTTCACAGTTTTATACAAAAAATTCTTGAACCGATAAAACTGTTTCTGCTCTTCTTCGGGGTCACAAGCAGCCAGACTTCTTGCCAGAGCCGGCATCCCAACTGCTCCGCGCTGCCGCATCTGCTCAATCACCGTCACAACTCCTTCGCGCGTCAGATCCTTATTTGAATAGGGCTGGTAAACCTCGGTCCAGAAATCACCCTGCCCAGTCGTAATCCGTTGCACTATGGCTGAAGCAGCCTGCAGATTGAGTTGCTCGAGGCTGGGTTTTTCTGCAGCGAGCGGCTCCTCTGCCTGCTGCGAAATCGCCCGATGAATATCTGAACCATCAATTCGCAGGCCACTAAAGAGCATGGCACGTAACAGAATACTGCGCAATTCACGCATATTCCCGCTGTAGAGATGAATCGAGAGAACCTTCTTGGCTGCGGGAGTCAAGACCGGCAGACGCGCAGCAGCCGTCTCTTCAGGACGATAAACCTGAGCGAGCCGTCCGAGAAAGTGGACCGCCAAATCTGGGATATCCTCACGTCGTTCGTTGAGACTTGGAACCTGGATGATGAGTTCCGAAAGCCGGTGAAACAGGTCTTCACGGAAGAGACCTTCAGCGATCAACTGACGCAGATCACGATTGGTCCCGGCGACCAACAAAACCTGGGCGTGACGGGTGGTGTTTTCACCCAACCGGACAAACTCGCCGCTGTCCAGAAAGCGCAGTAACTGCACCTGGGTTTTAGGATCGGCATCCCCTATCTCATCGAGAAAAACCACCCCTCCGTCAGCTTCTTCAAGAATACCGCGGCGGTCAACATGAGCGCCGGTAAAGGCGCCGCGCTTGTGCCCGAACAGTTCAGAATATGTCAACTCGCCGCTGTAGGCTGCGATATTACTCTTTTTCAACGGCAGGGAACTGCCGGGATGACGTTCGCGAAAGAGTTTATTTAATCTGGAATAAAAATTATTAAATAAAAATTCTTTGCCAGCGCCCGTGCGCCCGGTGATCAAGACTGAAGGGAGTCCGAGAATATCCGCCAACTCCGGGGTGCGCTGAACTTTCCATTGGGAAAGCCGCTCGCAAAGCGGCGGGGCCAGGCACTGAATGGTCTCAACAATCTGCTGCGCCTTGGGAGAATTGCCGATGATGTTCCCCAGACGGTAAGACGAAACACTCGGATCCCGGTAATCGACATCCTTACTCAGGCGGTCGATCTCGCCAGTCAAGCGCTCAATATGCTGCAAACTGGCAATATGACGGCTGATCATCCGTTCGATAATTTGCAGAATCCGCCGGTGCTCACCGGTAAAATAATTGGGCCGCAGGCTGTCGACACAGATGACCGCCAATACCTCGCCGGCAAAGATAATCGGAACGGCCAGTTCGCTGCGTACCGTTTCAGTCACTTCTGAGTAAAATCCCCCGCGCTGCATTTCTTCACGCGTGTTGTCGACCACAGCTGGCCGACCAGTCGCCGCTGCCAGGCCAGTAAGACTACGCTGCTCAGAGGGCAACTCCTCACCCCCGATCCGGATCGGGGGAATATATTTTTTCAACCAGTCTTTACTTTTTGCACCAACCAAGGTCCCTTCAGCGTCTTCAACCATCAACCAGGACTCTCCCGCAAGTTCACGAACCAGGCCGATACTACCGGTATCAGCGCCAATCAGTCGTGTTGCTTTGGAAAGGACGCGGTGCAGAAAAGGTTGAAGTCCTTCAGAGGATTGCTGCAGAAGATCGCTGATCTCAGAGAGGATCTGGACCTCAAGGTGTTCGTCACCGATCTGTTGCACAACTTGCTGTGCCATCTCGGCGTGTGCCTCAAGCAGACCTCGCTCGAAAGAGGTGAATTGGTATTTTTCTTTGGTGTAATAATGGACCAGGCAAATCACTCGCCGGGTGCGGCTATCGAAGCGCGGGACCATATAGAGCGAACGCAGCCCTAACTCCTCGGTCAAATACTGCTTCTGCAGCGACTGATCGGCCAGGTCAGGGATATAGAGTGGCGAAAGAAGGCTATCGTCGGAGATGACCCCCGCCCGGTCAATAAAGCGGGATAACAGCGACTCGCCGGGACTCAGATTAATCCGCTGCTCCTGCTCATACAGACGCTGCGCTTCGGGCTCTTTCGAATAGGAGGCCAGAATCTGCAGCGTCCGTTCCCCATCGATATCCGACGGAGTCGGCACCAGCACTGAGGCCAGCGCCACTCGATCGATCAAGCGTGCCGCCGAGCGCACCATGAAACGTGCGGCCTCGCGTTTTTTAGCTTCATCGACATGATGCGAAAGGACCACTTGCTGATGGTAACGTCGAGCGCGATCAAGGATCGGCGCAACGGCGGACAGCAGACGACGCAGCTGCTGCAAGAGCTGCTCATGTGGGAACTCGCCCGGACGACCACGATCAAGACAAACCACCCCGATCGAACGTCCGCGATGAACCAAGGGTAAAAAATAACTCCCGCCCCCCGGCCCATTGTCCAGGGGCATATCATCCGGCGAGCCTGCGAGGTTTTCGCAGCTCGCTTCAACCTGCTGCTGATAGACGCGTGAGACCAGAAAATTATCGTCATTGATCGCGAAGCTCACCTGCCTCACCCGCTCAATCCCCCCCCCCGAAGCTCCCATACAGCTCAGCGCGCCCTCGGTCAGATCCTCAAGATAAATACGACAATAACGGCGCCCTGAAATTTGCTGAATCGCGCCGGTCAACAGGTGGAGAATTTCCTCGAGATTCTCCTTACCGAATACTTCAATCTTAGCAATCCAGTCTTCTATATCGTTCAGCATGCCCAGTGACCTCCTGAGAAGATAATGTACATTTTGTACTCAGCGGAGTATAGGCGGCCATAGTCCCTCTGTCAAAATGGAAACAAATCCCCTATTATGACTTTTTATTCTTCCGTAACATCTTCAGACAGGAGACAAGATGGACCGCAGCAACATCTACCGCGCGACACTAGAAAAATGGGGGGAAAAAGCCCAGTACGAACAGATGGTCGAAGAGTGTGCCGAGTTGATCACAGCTCTAAAGCACTTCGAACGTGGTAAGATTGAGCGTAACGATATCATTGCCGAACTGGCGGACGTGACCCTGATGGTCGGTCAACTGACCTGGATGTTCGGTGAAGACAAGGTTGCATCAGCCATCGAGACTAAGCTCGCCAAACTGGATGCCCTGCTTCTCGATCCTGAAGGACGCTAACCCTTGGGATGAATCATGGGTTAGCGCTTCAGCAATAAGTCTCGCCACAAAGATCCTAGCCCCATGACCGACAAAGTCTTTTAGCCCAGGACAAGGAGATTAACATGACACACCGTGAAGGGAATCAGGCTTCCGACTTTTGCTTGCAGGGGAGCGATGGCAAATCTCATAGCTTGCAAGACTACCGGGGAAAAACCCTGATCCTCTACTTCTACCCGCGCGACAACACGCCAGGCTGCACCAAAGAGTCCTGCGGCTTTCGTGACCTCAAGTCCGACTTCGACAGCCAGAATACTGTCATTCTCGGGGTCAGCAAAGACAGCCTCAGTTCCCACGATAATTTTATCGCCAAATTCAATTTGCCCTTTGTTCTGCTCTCCGACCCCGACACCAGTATGATGCAAATCTACGGGGCCTGGGGCGAGAAGAAGATCTATGGCAAGGTCAGTACCGGATGCATCCGTTCTACGATAATCATCGACCCGCAAGGCAAGGTGATCAAACACTGGACCAAGGTCAAAAATGCCGCAGATCACCCCGCTGAAGTTCTGAATTTTCTGAAAGGTTGAATTATGGGAGCGATTAAAAAACTACGTGAATTTCTTAAGCCCAAACTTCAAGAGGAGATCCACGTCGGGCCCTGGCTGGAGATTGACCAACAACGGATCGACGCTTTTGCCAAAGTCACTGGAGACCAGCAGTGGATCCACATCGACCCCCAAAAAGCTGCAGAATCGTCCCCTTATGGCACAACCGTCGCTCATGGGTACCTGACCCTGTCTCTGCTCCCCTTGCTGACTGAGAGCAACCACCCTGATTTTTTTGAAAAAAATTATCCCGGTATGAAGTTCCGGGTGAACTATGGCTTAAACCGGGTCCGTTTCCCGGCACCGGTACGCTGCGGGAGCAAAATCAGGGCGCGGACCAAAATTGATGCTGTTGAAGAGGTCAAAGACGGCGTACAAATCAGTTATCTGCTAACAGTTGACATTGAAGGGGAAGGAAAGCCAGCTTGCGTGGCCGAATTTCTGGCACGGGTTTATCCCTGAGGATCTTCTTCGACGCAGAGTTCAAACTTGAGGCGTTTATGATAAAGGGCAAAAACCAGCGGATTGACTTCAGTGATCTGTTGCAGGCTAATTCTTGGGGGATCCTCGCTGTTGTTGCGCACCCCTTGTTTTAAGGCCGGCATCTGCCGCACCTGGATGGCCGCGATCTTCTCAGCCGTCGCCTGATCGATGGCGCGCAGGTAACGGCTGAGCTGAAAACCGAACTTGCGGGGCTCACCATCGAGGTTGAGTAAGAAATTTTCCCCCAGCAGTTCAATTTTATAGCGATTCATTCCGTGTCCGATACGGTGCAGACCAAAAGGGTGCCGATTATCACCAGGCTTGCCCTAAATGGCAAGCCTTAAAACAACCACTTCATTCTCGAAATTTTCAAGGGAATGGCAATTCGAGCTGCAGGGGATCTATGACCGGGATCTCCTGATCGAACTGACTGACGCTTAATCCGAGTAGCCGTACCGACTGCTGTCCAGCATCCGTCTTAGCCAACAACTCCTCCGCTATTCCCAGGATCACTGTTGCCTGACAAAAAGGTGCAGCAAGGGTTCGGCCACGCGTCAGGGTTTGAAAATCGGCATAACGGACCTTAAGGGTCAAGCAATGGGCGGCAGTCTCCCCCTGCTTCAGCAGCAGAGCAATCTGTTCAGCCTGTCGGCCCAGTATCGTCAGCATCTGCGCCGGGTCTGCCAGATCCTCAACCAGAGTGCTCTCCTTACCGATCGATTTGCGAATGCGATTGGGAACCACTGGACGTTCGTCGATACCGCGAGCAATCTGATAATAGTATTGCCCACTGCTGCCAAACTGCCTGTGTAAATCTTCAAAACTATGCTCAAGCAGGTCCGCTCCGGTCAAAATCCCAAGCCGCTTCATCTTCTGCTCGGTCACCCGCCCCACGCCATGAAAACGCCGCACCGGCAGCGCTGCGATAAACTCCGCTGCCTGCTCCGGCCTCACCAGGGTCAACCCATTCGGTTTGTTGACGTCTGAGGCGACCTTGGCCAGAAATTTATTGTACGAGACCCCAGCCGAGGCTGTAAGTCCTGTTTCGTTAAAGATTCGCTGCCTGATGATTTGGGCAATACGGGTCGCTGAGGAATTATTCAGTTTATTTTCTGTCACATCGAGATAGGCCTCATCGAGAGAAAGAGGTTCGATAAGTTCGGTGCAATCCAGAAAAATCTGCCGCAACTGTCGCGACACCGCGCAATAAACTTCGAAACGGGGACGGACAAAGATCGCCTGCGGACACAGTCGATAAGCCCGCGCCGCCGACATGGCCGAATGGATGCCGAATTCACGTGCTTCATAGGAACAGGTTGCCACCACTCCGCGACCACCCGGATCACCACCAACCACCACCGGCCGTCCTCGCAACTCGGGATTGTCGCGTTGCTCAACCGCGGCGAAGAAGGCATCCATGTCGATGTGAATAATTTTACGCATAGTTACATGCTAGTTGATTTGATGACTATTTACGCAAATAACGAATCCACTCCCCGCGAGAGAACAGACTATTGCCTGTATCAACGAAATCAGCCGCAGGGTATATGCCCCGCGGCTGATTTTATGTTCCAGGCTATAATTAAATCCTAACTGGCGATCTCAACCAGTTCGATCTCAAAATTCAGATCCTTACCCGCCATCGGATGATTGGCGTCCATAGTAACCTTGTCGCCCTCAACCTCAACGACGGTTAAGAGGACCGGCTGACCGTCATCCATCTCGGTTTGAAACTGCTGACCGACTTGCGGGTTCAGTCCTTCTTCGAACTGAGCCATACTCGACTCAATGACCATTTCAGGGTTATGCGGCCCGTAAGCGTTCTCTTCGGGAACCCGCACCTTCTTCGACTCACCAACTTTCATGCCGACGACGGCCTGCTCGAAACCGGGAATCACCTGGCCACCACCGACTTCAAACTCAAGCGGATCCTGGCCCTGCGAACTATCAAAGGTCTCACCATCATCGAAAGTCCCAGTATAATGAACCTTAACCTTGTTACCTGCTGCTGCGACAGACATACATTCTCCATACTTTTATTTTGTGCCACCAGAAGCGACACGGGGGAACAGATTCAGATTGCCAACGCCGCTATCTTTTCGTAGATAGGTCGATAAATCAACCCCACTGTGCAGATTTTTCGCTGAGGACTCAGGCCATAGCTCAACAGGTTATTGAAATCATTCAGGATGACATCACCCATCTGGCTGTCGATGCAATCGTCAATGCCGCCAATTGCAACCTGCTTGGCGGCGGCGGGGTCTCCGGCGCCATCCACCGCGCGGCTGGCCCGAAACTTTTGGACGCATGCCGCAACCAGCAGAGCTGCTCCACCGGTCAAGCAAAAATGACCAAGGGCTATCGGTTGCCAGCCCGACATATCATTCACACCGTCGGACCATCCTGGCAGGGGGGGCAACAGCATGAGGACCAACTGCTGGCCAGCTGTTACCGCAACAGCCTGATTCTGGCCAAGGATGATGGCCTGCAATCCCTCGCCTTCCCCGCCATCGGTACCGGCGTTTACCGCTTCCCCCTTGAGCGCGCCTCCCGCATCGCCTTGGGGGGAAACCCTCAAATTTCTTGAATATAAAACCAGCCTGAACAGGATCTATTTCTGCTGTTTCTCGGCGGCTGACCTGGCCTGCGACCAGCGGGTTTATGCCGCACTGACAACTGCTTAGTGATTCTGATTGCAACGCTGGCAATCTCAATCGTTCTGCCTGCTCACGCTTTAACTGTTCTCTCTTGGAGAAGGACAAGCCGCCCTTCTCCAAGAGGGGCGGCTTGTCTTATGCCGCTTGACAACCTGTGGAGAGAGAGACTATAAATACGGAATGAACGTTCATTCCGCAAGGAGACTATACTCTTGACACTCGAAGAAACCGACAAATGCCGCGCCATAACCAAAGCAGCCTTGGAGCTTATTGCCAAACAGGGTTTTCACGGTACACCCATTTCACAGATTGCCAAGCAAGCTGGAGTTGGAGTCGGCAGCATCTATCGCTACTTTTCCGACAAAGATGAGCTGATCCATGCGATTCATGCACGCCTCGACAGCCAACTCTATCAAGCCCTGACTGTAGGGCTCGACAGCTGCGAAACCGACTACCAGCGTTTTATCAAGCTCCTCATCAACCTGACAGGCCACCTGATCAATAACCCTCTTGAATTTAAATTTCTGGAGCAGTATTTCAACTCCCCTTACGGGATTGAAAAGATGCGCGAGAAATTTTTTGAAGAGGAGGTGCCAACTTGCGACACCGAAAAACCTTTTTTAAACATCCTGTTTAACGGCAAGGGGAAAACAATCAAAGATCTGCCCAAACCCTTGATCCACGCGCTGGCCTTCGGACCGATCATCTTTATGGTGCGCGATCATCTGGCCGGTCTCATTGAGCTCGATGATCCCCTAATCCAGCGAGCAGCCGAAAGCTGTTGGGATGCAATAAAGATTTAAACCGGAGAGCCCAGTGGCTGTCCGTTGTTTTTTTTGACAGGTTTGCGGAGTGAACCTATTCAACAACCAGAATTCAGGTATTACTTAGAAAACTATTCAGCGAGAGTACATTGCTCTCCGCAATAAGTATTTAAGGAGTCGTTATGCAAGGCCAGCTACACACAGAAGCTCAACAAACAGCTCACCTCAGCACGTCTGCGCGCTGGGTTTCGCCCCTTTTTGCCAGTCTGCTCCTGCTGCTGGTTGGCGCGGGCCAAGCCTGGGCTGTCGAACAGAAAGCCGCCCCTGCCCGTCCGCCAATGCCGGTTGAAACCCTCGAAGTCAAAGTTGCTACAGCCGAACAAAAAATAACTGCGGTCGGTTCCCTGCAATCGAACGAATCGGTCATCCTCAGCTCCGAAATCTCCGGCCGTGTAACACAGATCAGCTTCTCCGAAGGGGCAGCGGTCAAGGCGGGCAAACTGCTGATTCAACTCGACGATGCAGTTCTCAAGGCCCAACTTGAACAAGCTCAGGCCAACCTCAGCCTGCATGAAGCAGACTATCTTCGTACCGAGGCGTTACTCAAAGATCACGCCATCTCGCAACAGGAGCGTGACACGGCTTACGCACGCTGGGTACTTGATAAGGCAAGCGTCAACCTGGCTGAAGCCCAGTGGGGCAAAACCCGGATTCTCGCACCCTTCAGCGGCACCCTCGGCCTACGCATGATCAGCCCGGGCGATTATATAGAACCGGGCAAGCCTCTGGTCAACCTGGAAGATACCCAAAGTCTTAAGGTCGAGTTCTCAATCCCCGAGAAATATGCCCCCAGTATTGCCAAGGGACAATCCTTCGTCTTGCATTCGGCGGGCTTTGCCAAGCGTGACTTCACGGGGGAAATCTACGCCATCAACCCAATGGTCAACGCCGCTTCGCGTAGTCTTGTGGTGCGAGGCCGACTTGACAACCAGGAGGGATTGTTGCGACCGGGACAGTTTGCCAACCTGCAACTGATTATTGCGGCCCGTGAAAACGCACTCTTTATTCCCGAGCAGGCCGTGATTCCCCAGCCACAGAGCAGCCTGGTTTACAGGGTGGTTGACGGCAAGGCCCAGATGGTCCCGGTGCAATTGGGCCAGCGCATCAAGGGCTGGGTCGAAGTCACCTCGGGTCTGGTCAAAGGAGATTTCGTGGTGACCGGCGGGCATCAGAAGATTGGTCCGGGCAGTCCGGTGCAGTCGATTCCGGCCGATCCGGCCCTGTTCGCACAACTGAATTAACTGCAAATTCTTCCCCATAAGGGAGAAGGCGACGGCAGGCCGGATGAGGGGATGATCTTACGCAGGGTTTCCCTCACCCTGCCCCTCTCCTTAGGGAGAGGGGACAGAAACTAAAGCAAACCGAAAACAGGATTGAGCATGAAAATTTCAGAGATCAGTATAAAACGGCCGGTTTTGGCCACGGTTATGAGTCTGATCATTCTGCTGCTCGGGGTGGTCTCTTTCGAGCGTCTGACAGTACGGGAATATCCCAACATTGATGAACCCACGGTTTCTGTCACTACGGTTTACCAGGGAGCCAGCCCCGATATTATCGAAACCGAGGTCACCACCATCATCGAAGACAGCCTGTCGGGGATCGAAGGGATCAAGACGATCACCTCGGCAAGTGCCCAGGAACGCAGTCAGATCAGTATCGTCTTTAAGATGGAACGTAATGCCGACGATGCCGCTGCTGAGGTCCGCGACCGGGTCGGACGAATCCGCGCCGATCTGCCCCTCGACATTGAGGAACCGATCATTGCCAAAGTCGAAGCCGATGCCTCACCGATCCTCTATATGGCCTTCTCCAGTGATCGTCACAGTAACGAAGAGATCACCGATTACGTTGAACGCTATGTCACAAATCAAGTCGAGACCATTCCCGGCGTGGCCGAAGCACAGGTTTTGGGAGCGCGCAAATATTCGATGCGAATTTGGCTCGACCCGACCCGGATGGCCGCCCAGAATGTAACCACCCAGGAGGTTGAAGATGCAATCCGCACCCAGAACATCGAGGTTCCGGGCGGACGCATGGAGAGCAGCGCTCGCGAATTCACGATTTTGACCGACACCAGCCTCTCCACCGCGGCGGAGTTTGAAAATATTGTGGTGCGCAAAAGTGGCGCGGCCCTGGTGCGGTTGAAAGATGTTGGTCGCACTGAGATCGGTCCACAATCGGTGCGCCAGAGTCTGCGCTATAACGGCGGGAATGCTGTAGCACTTGGGCTGGTCAAGCAATCGGTTGCTAATCCGCTCGATATTTCCAAATCCTTGCGCGCAATGATGCCAGAATTGCAGGGCTCTCTCCCCGAAGGGATGCAGACCAAGATCGTCTACGATTCATCGATCTTTATCGAGCGCTCAATCGAAAATGTCTTCTCGTCGATCACCGAAGCGGTGCTGCTGGTATTACTGATTATCTTTGTCTTCCTGCGCAGTTTCCGCTCAACCCTGATCCCGCTGGTCACGATTCCGGTCTCGTTGATCGGCACATTTACCTTGATGTGGGCTTTTGGTTTTTCGATCAATACCTTAAGCCTGCTGGCGATGGTGTTGGCAGTCGGTCTGGTGGTCGATGATGCCATCGTTGTTCTTGAAAACGTCCACCGCCATATCGAAAAGGGACTCACCCCACGTCAGGCCTCGATCAAAGGGATGCAGGAGATCGGCTTTGCGGTCATCCTGATGACTCTGACTTTGGCCGCTGTCTACGTGCCGGTGGCGATGATGGAGGGGCGTACCGGCAAACTGTTCACCGAATTCGCCCTGACCCTGGCCGGAGCGGTCATGGTTTCAGGTTTTGTCGCCCTGACCCTGACCCCGATGATGTGCGCGCGCATGCTGCGTCACCAGGCCCACCACAACAAGCTGTTCAACCTGATGGAAGACTTCTTCGTCGGCATGGAGAACAACTACCGCAAGCTGCTCGGCTGGTCGCTACACAAGGTTTTCATCGGCGTGACTATTGCCCTTCTGGCTGGCGGCGGTGCCTGGTGGCTCTACCAGCAACTGCCCTCAGAGATGGCGCCCTTAGAGGACCGAGGGGTCTTCATGACCTTCCTTATCGCTCCGGACGGTGCGACCCTTGAGTATACCGATCATTATCTCAAGCAGGCCGAAGCATTGCTGCAACCGATTCCTGAAGCGAAAGGGGTCTTCGCCTCCACCGGGATCGGCGACAAGGTCACCGAAGGGATCACCTTCGTCGAGCTTAAAGACTGGGGTGAACGTGAGCGATCGTCTTTGCAGATCGCAGGTGAACTGGGACCGAAGCTGTTCGGCATCCCCGGTGTGCTCGGATTTCCGATCACCCCGCCTTCCCTCGGCCAACCGTTCATGGATCAGCCGGTGCAGTTCGTGGTCAAGACCAGCGACAGCTACCCGGAACTGAATGATCAGATCAACCAACTTATGGCTGAGGTGCGTAAAAACCCACAGATTCTTGCCGCACGCAGCGACCTCAAACTCAATTCACCGGAGCTTAGAATTCAGGTCGATCGCAACAAGGCGGCCGATCTCGGTGTCAACGTCGCAACCCTGGGTCGCACGATCAACACCCTGATGGGCGGTCGTGATGTGACGCGCTTCAAAATGGACGGGGAACAGTATGATGTCGTCCTCAAGATCGAAAACGATCTGCGCACCAATCCTGACGACCTCAACCGCATCAATGTGCGAAGCGCCAGCGGTGAGATGATCCCTATCTCAAACCTGGTAACGATCAGCGAAGGGGTCACCGCTCAATCGCTCAACCACTTCAACCGCAGTCGGGCGGCAATTATCAGCGCCAACCTGGTCCCTGGCTATTCGCAAGGCGAAGCGTTAGAATTTCTCAATCAGACCGCCAAAACATTGCTGCCCAAAACCGCACGGATCGACTACAAGGGACAGTCGCGCGAGTTCATGAGCAGTAACGCGGGGCTGATGATGACTTTTGCCCTGGCATTGATCATGATTTACCTGATGATGGCGGCACAGTTTGAATCCTTCGTCGATCCTTTCATCATTCTCTTCACCGTGCCCCTGTCGATGGCCGGAGCTCTGCTGGCGCTCTATTACACCGGCAACACCCTCAGTATCTACAGCCAGGTCGGACTCATCACCCTGGTCGGACTGATCACCAAACACGGCATCCTGATTGTCGAATTTGCCAATCAACTTCAGGAGCAGGGGAAAACCAAATTTGAAGCCGTCACCGAAGCGGCAACTCTGCGCCTGCGGCCGATCCTGATGACCACCGGGGCGATGGTGCTCGGTAATATTCCACTGGCGCTGGCCAGTGGAGCTGGAGCCGAAAGTCGCTCGCAGATTGGCTGGGTGATCGTCGGCGGGCTAACTTTGGGGACGGTACTGACCCTGTTTGTTATCCCGGCGGCCTATATGCTTTTAGCACGCAAACGCCTGTCCATAGCGGCTGAGGATTTAAAACGAGACAAGCAAGACGAGGCCCTACTGCTTAAGGGGTCGGGATGAACAATACGTCCCAGCAACGACCTATTCTGAAGACCGTCTTTGGTCAGCTGACTGATCTTTTGCCTGAGGAAGGGACTACGCTCCTCATGCAACATCTGGAACAACATCAGCTCCAGGTCGGCAATGAGCTCTGGCAAGAGGGAGATCCCGGCAATTCTCTGGCATTTATCCTCTCGGGAAAACTCGAACTGCTTAAGGAAACCGCATTCCCTGGTCGGCCTTTCGTCCTCGGGCTATTTGCTGCAGGGAGCTTGGTCGGAGAAGATAGCTTTCTGGACAACCAACCACGTCAAGGGACGATCCGCGTGCTTGAAGCCTGTCAATTACTGATTTTAAGTCGGGATAAGTTTGAAGAACTGAACCAACAAAAACCTGTAATCGCCAACCTGATCCTCAAGTGGTTGATGAATCTGCTCTCCGCCCGGTTACGTAATACCCAGGGGCGGCTGGCTGCAATTTTTTAATAAGGACAAAGATAATGCTGAAAAGAATGATTTATCTCCTGCACTTTGGACTCCTGTTCTCCTTGTTAACCGGATGCGCCCTCGGTCCAGATTATCAGAAGCCTGATGTGATGGTGCCGATCCAATACAAACATGATGCCCCCTGGAAGACGGCAACCCCAGGCGATCATATTGAAAAGGGGAATTGGTGGGAGATTTACGCCGATGCAAGCTTAAATAGCCTGCAAGCCCAGGCGGGTGAGGCAAATCAAACCCTAAAAGCCGCATACGCCCGGCTGACCCAGGCCCAGGCAGCAGCCGGGATCAGTAAGGCCGATCGGATTCCGCGGCTTGACCTGAATGCCAGTGCCAGTCGCGCGCGCACTCCTGCAGGGCTCTCCTTTACCGGAGAAGGCACAATCAGCAATCAGTTCCAATTGCCGATCGTATTAAGGTATGAACTTGATCTTTTTGGTAGAGTCAAACGTTCGATCGAGGCGGCCGAGGCAAGTGCCGAAAGCGCTACGGCTGATTACCAGGCTCTACTGCTGGTGTTGCAGACGGATCTGGCCCAGACCTACTTCGCGCTGCGCTCACTCGATACAGAGATTGCGCTCTTGCAACACACACTAGATCTACGTAACGCGGCGTTAAAGATGGTTCAGAGCCAGTTCGATCATGGGCTGGTCGGACAACTTGATCTGCTACGCGCTAAAACGGAGCTCGCTTCGACCGAAGCCGAATCCATCGGTTTGCATAAACAGCGCAGCGAACTTGAAAACGTCATTGCCCTGCTTATCGGCCAGCCCGCTTCCGACTTCAGCCTGGCCACAGACGCACTCAAACTCAGGATCCCTGCAGTCGATCCTGGCCTCCCTTCGAACCTGCTCGAGCGGCGCCCTGATGTTGCAGCCGCCGAACGTCAGATGGCAGCCTCCTCAGCACGCATCGGCGTGGCTAAAACCGCCTTCTTTCCAGCCATCAGCCTGACCAGCAGCGCCGGCTTCGGTAGCAGTCAGCTGCAAAATCTCTTCAGCCTCGATAATCGGAGTTGGGGTTTAGGCCCGGCGATCTCACTGCCTATTTTCGATGGCGGCCGTAACCGGGCGAGACTCGACAGTGCCAAAGCGGCCTACGAAGAGGCGACCGCCAATTACCGCCAACAGGTGCTGGTCGCTTTTGCCGAAGTGGAGGATGGACTCTATGGTCTACAGATTCTGGATCAACAGGCCCAGGCGTTACAGCGCGCAGTCGATGCCTCTAACCAGGCATGGCAGATCTCCGAAAAACGCTACAAAGCCGGTCTGGTCAGCTATCTGGAAGTGATCGATACCCAGCGCACCGCCTTGCAGACCGAGCGGCTGCTTAACCAGAATCACGGTCAGCAGATGACCACCAGCGTGATGTTAATCAAAGCCCTGGGCGGCGGCTGGCAGAATTCGCTTTAAGCGCTGAAACGATCATGATGTAATTTACCCCAGGGGAGTGAATCAGACTCATGCCCCTGGGGTATTTCAGCAGGGTAACCGAAACCGATGATAATCGGCACCTCAAGACCCGCCGGAATATCCAACAATCCCCGCACATAATCACTTGCCGACATGGTTTCATCATGCGCCCGCAGGCGTAGTTGGCCCCAGCAGCTCTTAAGCCCCAGGCTTTCTGCCGCGTACTGCGCGGTAATCGCAGCAATGGCACAATCCTCAACCCAGACATCACTCAGCGTCGGATCGGCGACAATCACCAGCGCGAGCTGAGACGTTTCAAGAAAGCGCGTCCCGTGCGCTTTACTCTTGGCAAGTTTCTCAATCAGCTCTTTTTGTTCAACAAAAATGAACTGCCAAGGCTGACGGTTGCGGGATGTTGGAGCACGCAGCACTGCTTCACGCAGGGCGTCAATGGTAACGGCAACAATCGGATCCTCGGTGAAATCGCGCACGCTGCGGCGATGACGTAGAATTTCGAGCATTAGCTTTCTCCTTCTGGTTGAGTCTATTCATCTGAACAGGGTAGGTTCGTTGCGAAACAGTCTAACAGTCGCCGACTTAATCTTATACACTTGCTGTTCGGTTTGGGTAAATGAGATGACCCAAAGAGATCCTCTTTCGGCAAAAGGTATTCTAACCTGCGCAAAATCGATAGAAATATTAGAGCAGTTGCTTTAGTATCCAACAAGCAAGAAGAGGGGCTTGCCGCATAGATTTGATTCCCGCGCCCCTTTTTACCCTTCCACTTGAACAGAACAAGGATTTCCATGTTTCGCCAAACCTTTAAAAATATCGACGATGTTCTTTGGAAAGAGGCAGGTTGTTCTTCTGAGCTGGACTACACCGAGCAATCTTCATGGATGCTGTTTCTCAAGTACCTCGATGATCTTGAGCAGGAACGCTCAATGGCGGCCGAGTTGGTTGGTAAGCCGTATGAGTTCATCATTGATGGCAAGCACAAATGGTCACAGTGGGCTGCACCTAAGAAGAACGGTGCGTTCGATCATGATACCGCACTGACCGGCGATGACCTGATTGACTTTGTTGATACCGAACTCTTCCCCTATCTCAAAGGGTTCAAGCAACGCGCTACCGGTCCCGATACTATCGAATACAAGATTGGTGAGATTTTCGGCGAGATCAAGAACAAGTTCCGCAGCGGCTACAGCTTGCGTGATGCGTTGGAACTGATGGATGGGCTCAAGTTCCGCTCGCAGGTTCAGAAGCATGAGTTGTCATCACTGTACGAAGAGAAGATCAAAAACATGGGCAACGCCGGGCGCAACGGTGGTGAGTATTACACCCCGCGCCCGCTGATCCGCGCCATGATAGCCGTCACCAAACCCATGATCGGCGAGCGCATCTATGATGGAGCGGTCGGTTCGGCTGGCTTCCTTTGTGAGGCGCATGATTATCTGCGCAAGGGAGATTTAACCACCAGCCAGCTTGAAACCCTGCAGACCAAGACCTTCTACGGCAAGGAGAAGAAGAGCCTCGCCTACGTCATCGCCATCATGAACATGATCCTGCATGGCATCGACGCGCCGAACATCATCCACACCAACACCCTGGCCGAGAACCTCAGCGATATTCAGGAGAAGGATCGCTACGACGTGATCCTCGCCAATCCGCCCTTCGGTGGCAAAGAACGCAAGGAGGTACAGCAGAACTTCCCGATCAAGACCGGCGAGACCGCCTTTCTGTTTCTGCAGCATTTCATCAAGTCGCTCAAGGCCGGTGGTCGGGCGGCGGTGGTGATCAAGAACACCTTTCTTTCCAACTCGGACAACGCCTCCCGCGCCCTGCGGCAGGAGCTGCTGGAAAGCTGCAACCTGCATACGGTGCTCGATTGTCCCGGTGGCACCTTCCTTGGTGCCGGGGTTAAGACCGTGGTGCTGTTCTTCGAGAAGGGCGCACCCACCCGCAAGACCTGGTACTACCAACTTGATCCGGGGCGCAACATGGGCAAAACCAATTCTTTGAATGATGGGGATTTGAAGGAGTTTGTGGCGCTACAGGCCAGCTTTGCCGATTCGGATAAGTCATGGTCGGTGGATGTGCAGGAAATTGATCAGGCCAGCTTTGATCTGTCGGTGAAGAACCCGAACAAGGAGGAGGAAGCTGCGCTGCGTGATCCGCAGGAGATTCTGGATGAAATTGCGGCACTCGATGTGGAGAGTGCTGAGATTCTGGCCGGGATTCGGGAGATGGTATGATGGTAAATATTTTAGCACCCGTCGTTCCCGCGCATGTGGGAACCCAGATGGTTCTGCACTCCGCCCGTCATCCTCGCGGATGCGGGGACCCAGAGGTTTACACTTCGCCCGTCATCCTCGCGAATGCGGGGATCCAGAGGTTTTGCACTGAACTGGATTCCCGCCTTCGCGGGAATGACGATGGTGGGTGTTTATGAATAAGGTTTGGCCAACAAAGAATCTCGGGGATATTTGTAATGTTATAGGTGGTGGCACCCCATCGAAAAGCAGACCAGATTTTTATACTGGCAACATCCCATGGGCTACGGTCAGGGATATGAAAGCAGAGCTGATTTCCTGTACAGAATGTAGCATTACAAGTGATGCCGTAAGTAAAAGTTCCACAAATGTGATTCCGGGTGGAAATGTCATTATTGCCACTCGCGTTGGGCTTGGTAAGGTGTGCATGCTTGGCCAAGACACTGCGATCAATCAGGATTTGCGCGGTGTTGTTCCCAAGAGCACGAAGATTCTTAATGTAGGTTTTCTTTTCTGGTGGCTAAAGAGTGTAGCCACAACCATCGTGGCCGAGGGTACGGGCGCGACGGTTCAGGGGGTTAAACTTCCCTTCGTCAAATCTCTCCAAATCCCTCTCCCACCCCTCCCCGAACAAAAGCGCATTGTCGCCATTCTCGATGAAGCCTTTGCGGGGATCGATGCGGCGGTCGCAAATACCGAGAAGAACCTCGCCAATGCCCGTGAGCTATTTGAAAGCTATCTGTTTCGCGCTTTTCAGAATGAAAGCTTAGATTGGGAGTTTGTTAAGTGGGGTGATCTTTGTCATTTTGTTAGGGGACCATTTGGAGGCAGCCTGAAAAAATCAATGTTCAAAGATAATGGCTACGCTGTATATGAGCAGAAACATGCGATACACGATCATTTCGATCAATTGAGGTATTTCATTGATGTAAATAAATTCAATGAAATGGCAAGGTTTGAAGTGAAGCCTGGCGATATTATTATGAGTTGTTCTGGCGTAACCTTAGGTAGAGTTGCGATCGTACCAGAAGGTATTCCACGTGGAATTATTAATCAGGCTCTACTGAAGTTAACTCCTAACAGTAATGTTTCAGTTCATTTTTTGAAGCACTGGCTTAGAAGTAAGGCGTTTCAAGACATTATTTTTCAGCACTCAGGGGGTGCGGCGATTCCAAATGTACCTTCTGCAAAGATATTAAAAGAAATAACTATTCCATTACCTTCTCTCAAGGAGCAAGAAAGTATTGTCAACGGTATTGAATCAATGTTGGGTAGCATTACGGCTTTAGAATCCATCTACCAACAAAAACTCAACTCCCTCAACGAACTCAAACAATCCATCCTGCAAAAAGCCTTCGCAGGCGAACTCACCTCTCTGCCCGAAAAAACAGTTGAAGAGGTCGTCGCATGAAGTTCGGGGCAAGAGGCTGGATCCCCGCATTCGCGAGGATGACGATTTTAAAGGTGAAATGACAAAATACGATTTGTCAGATTCAATGATTGGGTGATTTAGAGAATCAGTACGTCGGGAATACCGACATACTGCAAATGGCTACCAGCATATTTGTATATTCAGCGAGGAATAGATGGTCGAACTCTTCGGGATTTCCGAAGAGTTCGAATCAAGAGTTAACATAGAGAAGCATTCAATTCTACGTCGTTCCCGCGCAGGCGGGAATCTAGAAGGTTTAAAGCAGCTGGATCCCCGCATTCGCGAGGATGACGATTATGTTTACGATTGGACGTGAAATTATGAACGAAGCGGAAACCCGCACCGCGCTCTCTAGCCCGCTCGAAAAAACACGCGAAGGGGCCGTCGCATGAAAATAAAACCTGCATTTTTTGAGGACCAAGCAATTCGTCGTGTCTATGACGAAGAGACTGAAATCTGGTGGTTTTCAGTTATTGACATCATTCAGGTCCTTATTCAGCAACCTGATTACCAAACTGCTCGCAAGTACTGGAACAAGCTGAAAGAACGGTTGGGTAAAGAAGGAAGCCAACTGGTGACAAATTGTCACCAGTTGAAAATGACTGCCAAGGACGGAAAACAACGCCTGACTGATGTCGCTACCGCCGAAACCCTGTTGCGTCTGGTGCAGTCGGTTCCCAGCCCGAAAGCGGAACCGATCAAACTGTGGCTGGCCAAGGTTGGTTATGAGCGTATGCAGGAAATGGCTGATCCGGCCTTGTCACTGGAGCGCGCGCGCGAAACCTGGCAGAAGCACGGGCGCAGTGAAAAGTGGATTCAGCAGCGCATGACCGGGCAGGAAACACGCAATAAACTGACCGATTACTGGGCGGAGCATGAGATCAAGCAGGGCGAGGAATTCGCAATACTGACCAACATTATTCATCAGGAATGGTCGGGGGTGAGCGTAAAGGGACACAAGGCGATAAAGGGTTTGCAGAGTCAAAACCTCCGCGACCATATGAGTGAAGCGGAGCTGATTTTTACCGCGCTGGCGGAGTTATCAACGCGCCAGATTGCCGAGACCGACGATGCGACCGGCATGGTCGAAAACAAACAGGCGGCCACCCAAGGTGGGACAATCGCCAAACAAGCGCGGCAGGCATTAGAGTCAAAGACCGGCAAGACCGTGGTTTCAGGGGAAAACTTCCTGCCACCGAGCAAGGGTGCCAAACAGATCGAGGAGTAGGCGGAAAAGGTTTATACCAACGTTTCGTCGTTCCAGTGCAGACGGAAACCAAAAGGTTTAAGGTCACTGGATCCCCGCATTCGCGAGGATGACGAGATTGAGCTTGGGAATGACGCATTGAATGTGTGGATGATGAGCAATGTGACGAAGCTACACACCTCGTCGTTCCCGTGCAGACGGGAATCCAGAAGGTTTAAGGTCACTGGATCCCCGCATTCGCGAGGATGACGAGACTGAGCTTGGGAATGACGAATTGAATGCGTGGATGATGAGCAATGTGACGAAGCTACACACCTCGTCGTTCCCGCGCAGGCGGGAATCCAGAAGGTTTAAGGTCACTGGATCCCCGCATTCGCGAGGATGACGAGATTGAGCTTGGGAATGACGCATTGAATGTGTGGATGATGAGCA